>JAEEGL016289914.1_pt1 | contig 13583 bp, 8 predicted proteins | sample 9134231 | NCBI WGS metagenome assembly JAEEGL01 (sample SAMN16246548, study PRJNA631951) | gut metagenome | biome: gut microbiome; feature: rumen; material: fiber-attached | host: Bos | place: Iran: Karaj | collected 2018-10
CCGATACACCACGCAAGACAATGCACAAGTTCTCGACAACCTGCGCTGGCTTATGAGCCACGACGGCATGGCCGATCGCGTGGTTGTGCGTCTGCCGCTCATCAAAGACTACAACACCCCCGACGACGTGGCACGCAGCCGTGCCAGCCTCGAAACCCTCGGCATCACCAACTTCGACCAATTCACCTACGTAATCAACCCCTAAGGTGATGGCGACAACCGCTCAAAAACTCGGGTTTTCAAATGTTCGAATGCTCGAATGTTCGAGCATTTGATTGTTCGATTTTGATTTGATGACGGCCGCCATCGGCTACCCAGCCATTTTGGGGCGTTATAAAAATATACCTCCCCAAAACCACCTCAAAAAACCCGCTTTTGGGGCGTTATAAAATTATATCTCCCCAAAACCGCCTCAAAAAACCCACTTTTGGGGAGTTATAATTTGCGGATAATTGTCTATTGGTATTCGGGGCGGAGGGAGTAGGTGTTGCGCAGGTGCTCGAAGCGGTCGGGCATGGCTTTGAGGGTGGCGGTGTCGGCCAGCGGGTTGTAACTGCCCATGATGCCCGGCAGGGTGGGGCGCACGGCGCCACAGTCCGGAGCGGCGACGATGAGCGGCTCGATGTCCCAGCCAAAATGGCGATTCAGTGCGTCAATCATCATGGCCGCGCCACGCATTTTCCCCTCGAGCGAGTATCCGGCGATATGCGGAGTGGCTATCAGGCTCTTTTCGAGCAACTCACGGCTGATGTGTGGCTCGTTTTCCCAGCAATCGATGGCGGTGTGTCCTTGCCAGGTGAGCAAGGCCGCGGTATCGCACACCGCTCCACGTGCCGCGTTCATCAGCAGGCGGCAGTGTTGCGCGTGACGCAAGAAATCGCTGTCGCACATGTGCCAGGTGGGCCATTGCCCTTGCTTGGTGAGTGGTGTGTGGAAGGTGATGATGTCGCTCTGGCCGACTAATTGTGCCACTTCAACGAATGATTCCTCATCGCCGCGCGCCTGGCGGGGTGGGTCGTTGAGCAGCACCGAGAAGCCTAACTGTCGTGCCCAGCGCGCCACGATGCTTCCCACATGGCCCACGCCCACGATGCCTAAGGTGGGCATCTCGGCGCTCTGCCAATGCCTCATCATCCATTGTCCGATGCTCGCCAGCACCCATTGTGCCACGGCCGGCGCGTTGCATCCCGGCGCGTTGCATACCGTAATGCCGTGACGCGTGCAGTATTCCAGGTCGATGTGGTCGGTGCCGATGGTGGCACTTCCGATAAATCGCACTTTGCTGCCGCCGAGCAAAGCCTCGTCGCAATGGGTGCGGGTGCGCACCAGCAGCACACTGGCGTCGCGCACGTCGTCGGCAGTGATGTTGTCGACGTAACTAACCGTGCCGTATGGCTCAAGGCGGCCACGCAGGTAGGGGATATGGCTCTCAACTACTATTTTCATCCCACTAACAGGCTTATGCCAAATTCAATCAAGCATAGCGCGGCAAGTCCCACCACGATAAAGTAGCGTTTGGTGAACGGGGCCACGGTAAACGCGTGAGCCACCTGCACCGAGAGGCACAGGTTCAGGATGGGCACATAGGTGGCCATGTCTTGATAGTCGATGCACATGGCCAGGATGATGATGATCGTGACCATGGCGAAAAACGCGTTGTACACGCGCAGTTGCAGCCGGTAGTTGTAGATGGTGAACAGGTTGACCACTGTAAGCACCAGTGTCGCCAGAGCGATGATTGCCGTCCACACACCCAGCATCAGTGTCTGCTTGAATTCCAGCGAGTCCCACATGGTGATGAGGTCGGGAAGCGTGAAGTCGGCGGGCTTCACCACGCCCATTCCCAGCAATATCCAGAACGGTGTCAGCAGGCCGATGCACATGGCGAGAGCGCTTCTCAGGTTCATGGCGCGCATATAGAAGAAGCCCAGCACAAAGCAGGGAATCAGCACGATAAACATCCAGTGGAACATCGTGCAGAACGACAGGATGACCATTACCAGCAGGATGCTGTACTGTGCGCGCTTGTCCTGGTAGGTGTTGAAGAGGATAAAGGTGCCCGCCACAAGCGTGAGGCATAGTGCGGTGCCGATGTTGAACACGCTGCTGGTCAGCGGGTTCGACATCTCAAGCAGGAAGAACGCCGACACGAAGACAAAGGTGAATGCGCGCACAAAATTGTAGGTCTTGTTGAGCGAATTCATCATCAGGCCGATGCCCAGCACGCACGCCACATTCACCAGCATCGAGCCGAGGGCGTGGTTGATAAACACCCCCTCGATGTTGAAGAAGATGCCGTTACCCACGTCGGCAGGCGGGTTTTTGCCTGTGGCGACGAAGAGCAAGGCGGCAATGATCAGCAAGATGCCCGATATGATGGCAAATGGCCGGCCGTTAAGAAATTCGTTGATTTTCTCTTCCTGCATGGCGACGCTTATGCGTTGTTGGTCAAATCGAAGCCTATGTCGTGGCGGTAGTAGCAGCCGTCGAAGTGGATGCGCGCGGCATTCTTGTAACTGGTGGCCAAGGCCTCTTCGACGCTCTCGCCACGGCTGGTGACGGCAAGTACACGGCCTCCGCTGGTCACCAGTGTGTCGCCGTTAATGGCTGTGCCGGCATGGAACACGATGCTGCCCTCCACCTGGTCAAGGCCTGTGATGGCCTTGCCTTTCTCGTAGTGGCCGGGGTAGCCTCCCGAGGTGAGGATGACGGTGGCGGTGGCAAGCGGGTCGTTGTCGAGTGTGGTCGAGCCTAAGGTGCCTTGGGCGGTAGCCTCGAGCAGGTCCACCAAGTCGCTGGCGATACGTGGCATCACGCTCTGCGTCTCCGGGTCGCCCATGCGCACGTTATATTCAATGACGTAAGGGTCGCCACCCGCGTTCATCAGCCCTAAGAAGATGAAGCCGCGGTAGCGCAGGCCCTCGGCGCGCAGGCCTTCAATGGTGGGGCGGATGATGCGCTGGTCGACCTTGGCCATAAACTCTGCGTCGGCAAAGCGCACGGGCGAAACCGAGCCCATGCCGCCGGTGTTGGGGCCTGTGTCGCCCTCGCCCACACGCTTGTAGTCTTTGGCTACGGGGAGCACGTGGTAGTCGTTGCCGTCGGTAAGCACAAACACTGAGCACTCGATGCCGTGGAGAAACTCCTCGATGACCACCGTGTGGCTTGCCGTGCCGAACATGCCGCCGAGCATGTCGCGCAACTGCTGCTGCGCTTGCTCGAGCGTGTCGACAATCAGCACGCCCTTGCCGGCTGCCAGGCCGTCGGCCTTGAGCACATAGGGCGCTTGCAGGGTCGACAGGTAGGCCAGGCCATCGTCGAGGTTCTCGGCGGTGACGCTCATGTGGCGAGCCGTCGGGATGCCGTGCCGCAGCATGAAGGCCTTGGCGAAGTCTTTGCTGCCCTCGAGGCGGGCGGCACCCTGACTTGGGCCGATAGCCATCACCTGCGGGTGATGCTGCTCAAGATAGTCGACGATGCCCGCCACCAGCGGGTCCTCGCTGCCAACCACCACCATGTGGATGTCGTGGGACTCAATGGCGCGGCCTACGGCGGCAAAGTCCATAGGTGAGAGGTCGCACAGATTGGTGCCATAAGCAGTTGTGCCGGCATTGCCCGGTGCGATGTACAGGTGGTCGAGACGAGGACTCTGGCTGAGTTTCCACGCTATGGCGCACTCGCGCCCTCCCGACCCAAGCAGTAGTATGTTCATGATTATGCGGTGTTTATTCTAAGTCTTTGCGTTTCCAACTCTTGCGGCGGCCGTGGATGATGGGCACCTCCTTGTCGGCTCCGAGGCTCGGCTCGCGACTGCGCAGCACGCGGTTGGCGTAGCGCTCGCTGTGGCGGTCCTCTTCGTGGCGCGGACGGTCGTCGTCGCGGCGCGGGCGGTCCTCACGGTTGAATGGCGGGCGCTGACGGTCATCGTCGCGGCGCGGACGGTCCTCACGGTTGAATGGCGGGCGCTGACGGTCGTCGTCACGGCGCGGGCGGTCCTCACGGTTGAATGGTGGGCGCTGACGGTCGTCGTCACGACGCGGGCGACGTGCCGAACTGCTGGCGCGGAAGTCGTCGTTCTTGATGTCCTCGCCGCGGCCGCGCATTTCGTTATACTTGCCCTCGAAAATCTTGTATTGGCGAAGTTCGCACTCCAGCGCGCCGTTGAACAGCGGGTAGCGCACCGACGCCTTCAAGCCGATGAGGTCGGTCAGGTCGCGGTCGTAGCCTATCACCCAGGCGTCGTAGCCGACAAACACGTGCTTGAGTTTGTCGCCGAGTGCCTCGTAGAGTGCCTCGATGTTGTCATATTTCAAACGCTGGCCGTAGGGTGGGTTTGTGATGAGCATGCCACCGGCGGGGGCTTCGGTCCAGTCGCGAAGGTCGCGCTGCTGGAGTTCCACCATCTTTGCCACGCTGGCATTCTTCACGTTGCGCCCGGCGATGTCGATGGCCTGGTGTGCGATGTCGTAGCCGTAGATTTTGTGTGTAAACTCACGCTCTTGCGAGTCGTCGTTATAGATTTCGCTGAACAGTTCCTCGTCGTAGTCGGGCCACTGCTGGAAGGCATATTCCTTGCGGTAGACGCCCGGCGCGATGTTGGCGGCAATCAGCGCTGCCTCCACCAGGAAGGTGCCCGAGCCGCACATCGGGTCGATAAGGTCGCACTGGCCGTCCCAGCCGCTGAGTTTGATGATGCCGGCGGCAAGCACCTCGTTGATGGGTGCGTCGGTCTGCGCCACGCGCCATCCGCGCTTGTACAGCGGCTCGCCGCTCGAGTCGAGCGACAGAATCACATCGCGGCCGCTGATGTGCACGTCGAGTTGAAGATGCGGGTTGGTAAGGCGTATCGACGGACGGCGCCCTTCGCGCTCCATGAAGAAGTCGGCTATGGCGTCCTTGACACGATAAGTCACAAAGCGTGAGTGCTTGAATTCCTCGCCAAAGGCCGTCACGTCGATGGCAAAAGTCTTGTCGGGCGACATGATTTGCGACCAGTCGTACTGCTTCACCTTCTCGTAAAGGTCGTCGGCATCGGTCGATTGGAATTTATAGAACGGCTTGAGAATGCGCAATGCCGTGCGGCAAGCAAAATTGGCGCGGTAAAGCATCTGCTTGTCGCCGCTGAACGCCACCATGCGGCGACCGGGTGTCACATCCTCGGCTCCAAGAGCGCGCAACTCGTCGGCCAATACCTCCTCCAAGCCCTGAAACGTCTTGGCAACCATGTCAAATCTCTCGTTGATTGTCTCGGTACTCATCGTGTCAAATAGATATCGTTACAAATTTTGCCGCAAAATTACTCAAAATTATTGGTTTTTATGTACCTTTGCCCCCACAATTCTTTGCACAATCGATTATGGATAAGATTAATTTTGGAAAATACGTAGAATTAGCCTATGAAATTCTGGTCGTGGACAACCAGGGCGAGGCACAAGTGTTTAAATTTGACCGCGAGCAACCCGACTGCTTCGTGTTCGGCCAGGACCTGAGCATGATCGAGGGTTTTGCCCGCCACATCGAGGGCCTCGAGCAGGGCTCGGCCTTTGATTTCACGCTCGCTCCCGCCGAGGCTTTCGGTGAGCGCAACGACGATATGATTCTCGAACTCGAGAAGAGCATCTTCAACGTCGACGGCGAGTTCGACAGCGAGAAGGTGTACGAGGGCGCGTGGGTGCCCATGCAGACCGACGAGGGCTATCGCATCAACGGTCTGGTCACCAAGATTACCGACGACAATGTGACCCTCGACTTCAACCACCAGTTGGCTGGCGAGACGGTGCGCTACCGCGGCGAGGTGATCCTGGTGCGTGATGCCACGCCCGAGGAACTCAACCCCAAGCACCACTGTGGCTGCGGCTGCGACCACGACCATGGTCACGACTGCGGATGCGGCCATGACCACGGCCACGACTGCAACTGCGAGGGCTGCAACGGCTGCGAGTAACCACGCTGAGGGGCGTGTGAGATATCGAATGCTCGAACACTCGAATGCTCGAGTATTCGATTTAATTTAATGGAAGTTACACATGCCGGGGCCGTCCTTACTTTCGCCAGAAGGCCGGCGTGAGCAGGGCGATGATGGTGATAATTTCGAGACGCCCGGCAAGCATCATAAACGACATGACCCACTTGCCCGTGGCCGGCAGGAAATCGTATGAGCCCGTCGTGCCCGTAATGCCGGCGCCAAGACCATTGTTGGCCACACACGAGAACGACGAGAAGAAGGCGTCAACAATGGGGAAGCCCTGCGCCACCAAAACCACGCCTCCGGTGACAATGAGCAGGGTGAAGATGAATATGAAGGCCGAAATTTCGTTGCTGCGCTCAGGCTCAACGCTTTGGTCGTTGATGTTGATGGCTGTGATGAGGCGCGGGCGCACATAACGCCGCACGACAAACAATAAGTTCTTGATGAGATAAAGTAGCCGGTCGACTTTCAGTCCTCCGGTCGTCGAGCCGGCACATGCGCCCACATACATCATAAAGAATGTGAGAGTAAGCACAAGGATGCCCCAGCCCTCCCAGTTGCCGGCGCTGAATCCGGTGGATGTCATGGCCGACACGATGTGGAACAGCGGGTCGACCGTAACGCTCTCCCAGCCAGTGAAATGCCCGCCACGCACAATCTCAATGACCATGAGCACATAAAATATCACGATTATTAGCACATAGGCTCGGAACACGTCGTTGCGCCAAAACGCTTTCCAGCCATTCTTCAGCGATAAGATAATCAGGCCGAAACTCACACCGCCCACAAACATGAATACGGTCAGCACCGACTTGGTGTAGGGCGAGTTGAAGCCTGCGATGCTCTCGTTGTGGGTCGAAAATCCCCCCGTGGAGATGGCAGTGAACGCATGGCACAGGCTGTCGAAGAAATTCATTGGCCCGGCCAGCAGCAACAGCACGAGCGCTATCGTGAGCAGCGTGTAAAGCCCCCACAGGCGCTTTGCCGTGCGCGAGATGCGGGCTCCGAGTTTGTCGTGCGTGATTCCGGTGGCCTCGGCATGAAACATCATCAGGCTACCGCTATTGTTTAGCGACGGGATAAACGTGAGTGTGAACAGGATAATTCCCAAGCCGCCAATCCATTGCATGAGTGCGCGCCACAGCAGGATGCCGTGGCTGCAACTTTCCACGTCGCGTATGACGGTGGCGCCGGTGGTCGTGAACCCCGACATCGCCTCAAAGAACGCCTCGCTCACGTTGAGCGCCGTGCCACAAAACAAAAACGGCAGCATACCGAATATCGAGAACACCACCCAGGCCACCGAGGCAAGCAACAGGCCATCGCGGCGACCAAGCAGATGGTTTGACGGCCTGATGCCGAAGTTCAATGCGCAACCGGTGACTGTAGTAAGCGCGACGGTGTAGGCAAAGGCTTTCCAGTCGCCCTCGTTCATCGCCAGGCACACCACAAGCGGCAGCAGCATGAACGCTGCCTCGACAAGCATCAGTTGGCCCATCACTTTGAGTACCAAGCCGAAGTTTATAACGTTGCTGCGCAGGGTTTTACCGCGTGGTTCAATAGTGGCTCTCATTTGAATAAATTCTTGGCTTTTTGTAGCGAACCCTGCAGGCACACCACCAGCACCTGGTCGCCGGCCTGCAGATGTGTCTTACCGGTCACCAACTCGGTGCGGTTGTCGCGAATATATCCGGCAAACGTGATCTCCTCGGGAATCCTCAGTTCTTTGACGGTGGCTGTGGTCACCTTCGCTCCGGCTTTGATGTCGAGTTTCACCACTTCGGCGTCGGGCAGGGCCAGGCGCTTCGACTGCGACGACCCCTCGTCGATTAGCAACTGGAACACCGCGTTGGCAAAGAGCATCTGCTTGTTCAGCAGCGTGCCGATGTGGAACGACTCGGCCATGTTGAAGAACTGCTGGCGTTCGACCTCGGCGATAGTCTTTTTTACACCAAAATCGCGGGCATTCAGGCACGAGAGGATATTGCCCTCCGACGTGTTGCCCAGGGCCACGAAGGCGTCGGCCTTGGCGATGTCGGCCTCTTCAAGCACTTCAAATTCGCTGGCTTCGCCATTTATTACATCCACGCCATGGCACACGCGCACCAATTCACGCGCGCGTTCCACGTCGTTCTCGATAATCGTGAAATTGAAGTTCTTGGGTGCGTGGGCTACCGTCATCTCGGTGATTTTCCCGCTGCCGGCAATTACCACGCGCTTGATGTCGAAGGGGTGATTGCCGGTCAACTGGGCGACATCCTTCAGTTTGTCGGTTGAGGTGGTGACATATATGATGTCGTCGGGCATCAGTTGGTGGTTGCCGTTGGGGATAAGCGTGACAAACTGGCGACGGATGACCGCGATGTGGAAGGTCTCGTGATACTCGGCCAGGTCGCGCAGCCGCTTGCCGGCAATGGGGGCGTCGGCGGCAAGCCGCAACCCGGTCATGATAAGTTGCCCCTTGTTAAACTCGTACCAGTCGCGCGACCATGAGTGCTGAAGCGACTCGATGATGCCTTGTGCGATAAGGAATTCGGGGAAGATGGTGTGATCTACGCCTATGCGGTTAATCACCTCCTGGTTGGCGGCCTCAAGGTAGTCGTAGCGGTCGACGCGGGCCAGCGTCATGCGCGCACCCATCGACTTGGCGATGCCGCATGCCACAATGTTGCGCTCGGCCACATCGGTCACTGCGACGAAGAGGTCGCAATTCTCCACCTCGGCCTGGCGTAGCGTCGAGAACACCGTGCCGTCGCCTACGATGGTCATCAGGTTATACTCGGCATTGAGCGACATCAACTTGTTGGCATTGATGTCGACAATGAAAATGTCCATATGTTCGCCCGACAGGTATTTTGCCAAATGCGTACCTACTGAACCGGCTCCAATAATTGTAATCTTCATAAATGTAAAAAGTTACGAATTATGGCGGCAAAGATACAATAATTATGATAATAATGTACCCAAAAAACGCATAAAGTTGCATCCGCCCCAAAAATCTTGGTTTAAATCCTCACTTTGCCCAACCACTCGAATGTTCGAACGCTCGATTGTTCGATCACTCGAGAGCACACCAAAAATCAGCGGCACGCCAAACGACGTGCCGCCAATCTATAATCTATAATCTCTAATCTATCAATATCCTTTTGGCAAATTATTTGCCTAAAAGGATATTGATCAACGCGTTCAGGTCGTTACCGTCGACACCGCCCAGGCCATCAACGTTGGCACGGCCGCCATAGTTCTCGGCGTTGTCATTGCCCAAGATGATGTTGATGAGCAGGTTCAGGTCGTTGCCGTCGACTGTGCCGTCGCCATTCACGTCGCCCGTGATGTCCATGTGGGTGATGAGGTCGCCCAGGTGGAGGAGGGTGATGTCATCGATATAGCACGGGGTGTTTTTGTTGCCCGCGGTCATATTCAGGCGGTAGCGCACCGGGCCGCTGGTCTGTAAACGCCACGTGAGCGTCTCGGTCTCGTTCTTTTCGACGCTCTGTGTGGCATCGGGTGCGTCTAACCAAGTTGCGCCCTGGTCGGTGGAATAATAGAGTTTAAACTTGGCCGTGGTGCTGGTGGGGTTGTTGATGCGCATGCTTATCGAGTAGATTTCGCCCTCGATGTCGCTGTCGGTGCGCAGCAGGCTCGGCGACACCATGGCTGCGGCGTGCTGCCCGTTGCCCTGGCTGGCATCGGTGATGTCGGCCACGTTGCACTGGATGAAACTCCACTTGGCAAAGTTGCCCGGAACGTCAGTCGCCATCTTGTTGGTAGTCGAGGGCATTGCCTCGAAGTCCTCGACGCTAGTCTGGCGCTCATTGTCCTCCTGAATCGAGAAGGTGATTACTCCGTTGGTCTCAGTGATATTGCGCAGGCAGTAGTCGTTGGGAGTACCGTTCCAGGTGAGCAGTGCCGGGCTCGACAGAGAGGTGATGCTTGTCACATTCTTGCTCCCGGGGAACGGGTCGCTCTCGCTGGCTGAAGTGCCGTTGCCGGCGCGAACAATCTCATAGTAGTTGTGCTTCGGGTCGGCATTCACGCGGTTGCGGTCCCACACGTTTTGGTTGGTGGAATCGACGCGCGCGATGAGCATGCCGTGGCCCGGCAGGTATTGGTCCCACTTGTTTTTCTGGCGGTTCTCCAGCATGAAGAACTCTTTGTTCACCGGAGTGCGCAGGATATAGCCGTGGTTGCTCTTGTCGACCGATGTGAGCGAGTATTCGCCAACGCCGCTGATTTCCTCGGGCTGGGCAAAACCTAAGGCGTAGCGCTCCCAGATGCTGTAGCCTGCCGGAACGCGGCCATAGTTGAATGTTCCGCCGGCCATCACGTCCCACTCGCCTGGGTCGTTGCTCTGACCGCCACCACTGCCATAGTCGGTGTCGTAAAGGTCGGGCAGACCCAGCACATGGCTGAACTCGTGGGTCATCGTACCGATGCCCAGCGGCATGGGTGTCGAGTAGTTCTCCCAGCCGTACATCTCGGTGGAACTGGCATAACGGCCTATTGACACGCCGTCGAATTCGTATAAGAACCAACCCTGCTCCTCATTGTAGCCGTAGAGATACGACATGTGGGGCCACAGATAGTTCTGGTTGTTGCCGCTATAGTTCGCGCTGTAGCCGGCCACGATAAAGTACACCATGTCGACCATGCCGTCGCCGTCCAGGTCGTAGTCGGCAAAGTTCACCTGCTCATCGGCAGCGGTAACTGCGGCAGCAAACACCTCGTCGGCATAGGAGGTGCCCTGCGGGTACTCAACCGAGAAGTCGACGTCGACCTCAACGATGTCGAAGTGCGGGTCAAACTGGCCCATCGAGTTGTCGTAGTAGTAGTCGCGCATACTGCCCACGCACTGCGCATTGGTTCTGCGCCCGTTGACGTACAGTGGGAAGCCGGTGTAGTTAGGCTTGTTCACCATGTCTTGATAGAAGTCGAGCGTAGTCATGCCAGTGAGATCGTTGATGCGGAACGGCATGTCGTTGTAATTGATGAGGATAATCAGGCCACGGAAAGCGCTGTAGTCGAAGAGCGGCTCGCGGGCGATGCGTTGGTTGCGCTGCGCACGCTTCTGCTCGGCGCGCGTTGTGCTGGCGGGCTCGGTGAGGTGAGTCTTCAGCGTCGACAGCAAGTTGCGCTCGCCGCCGCTGCGCTGATCCACGTTGTGCGCCAGAACGCCGCTGCCAACTAATTGCTTGCCTTGAAGTTGGGCATACTCATAGCCGCCGGCTGCGTTACGTACCACGGTATAACCGTCGGTTGTGGTGTAGTAGTGGAAAAACTCATCGCCAATGAGCCGAAGCGTCAACTCGGTGCCGTCGCTCTGTACGACGGTGCCCGGAGTGGGGTCGGCAGGAATGGCACTTGCAGCGATGCACATCAGCATGGCGGCAAGGGTCAACAGTAATTTTTTCATTGATTAGTGCTTGTTTTGATTATGTGTATTAAAAATTATTTGCCCAAGATAATGTTGATGAGCGCGTTCAGGTCGTTGCCGTCGATGCCGCCCTGGCCGTCGACGTTGGGGTTGCCCTTCACGCTGGCGTCGGTGGCGCTGAGTTTGCCCAGCAAGATGTTGATGAGCATGTTCAGGTCGTCGCCCGTAATAGCGCCGTCGCCGTTCACGTCGCCCTTCTTGGTGGCCTCACCCTCGTTGTTGTAGAAGATGGTGAAGTCGTCGATGTACACCGGGTTGTTCTTGTTGCCGGCGCTCATGGCCAAGCGCAACTTCAGCGGCTGGATGCCGTCGAGCGTGATGGGCCAACTCATGGTCAGCGTCTCGTTTTTGTGAACGGTGATGGTGCTGGTTCCGGCAGCGTTAGGCACCGTGCGTGCCTGTGCCCAGTTGGTGTTGTCGCCCTCGAGGCACGACAGCGTAAACTTGGCGTCGGTGCTGGTGGGGTTGCGAAGCGTGATGTTCACCTGATAAGCGTCGCTCACAAAGGGGGTCGTCATCATGAACGCGCTGGGGTTCTTCATGGCCATCGAGCGTGTGGAACTGCCCTCGGTCACGGCGGCTACGTTGCACTTGGTGAAGGTCCATTTGGCAAACTTGCCCTCCACGTCCACCTGCTGGGTGGCCGTGCTGGGCTCGATATTTTCGAAGTCCTCAATCACGCAGACCACATTCTCCGGCTTAATCACGTTGAAGGAAATGACGCCGTCGGTCTCGCGGATGTTAATCAGCGACAGCGCGTTGTTGGTCTTGTTCCACGTCTGCAGGCTCGGGGTAGTAACGTTGTTGAGCGTCATGTTGCTGGCCGTGCCGGGGAATGGATCGCTGGGCGACTCATCGACGGTGTTGTTGCCGGCGCGCAGCAACTCGTAGTAGTTGCGGCTGGGCTTGTTATTAACGGCATTGTTGCTCCACACGTTCACGTTCGACGAGTCGACGCGGGCGATAATCATGCCGTGGCCCGGCAGATAGGTGTCCCAACCAGTCTTCTGGCGGTTCTCGAGCATAAAGAATTCTTTGGCAAGCGGGGTCTTGATCATGTAGCCCTCGTTGCTGGTGTTCAGCGCGTTGAGCGAGTAGTTGCCCTCGGCGGTAATCACCGGCGGGTTGGCCCAGCCCATGTAGTAGCGTTCGAAGATGCTGTAAGCGCATGGTGTGCGCGAGATATTGTAACTGCCGCCGCCGGCCATCACGTCCCAGCCGCCCGGGTCGTGGCTCTGGCCGCCAGTCGCATAGTCAGCGTCGTAGAAGTCGGGGAGACCCAGCACGTGGCTGAACTCGTGGCAGATGGTGCCGATGCCCTCGGTCTGGAACGTCTCGGGGTTGGTCTCAAAGCCGTAGACCTCGGTCGAGCAGGCGTAGGTGCGGATGTACTTGCCGTCGTAGCGCGTGTAGTCGGTCAGAGTCGACTTGTGCGGCCACAGCCAGCCAGCGTAGTTGCCCGAGTAACTCGACGACTTGCCGGCGCACAGGAAGAACACCATGTCTACAGCGCCGTTGTTGTCGAGGTCGTACTGGGCATAGTCCACATCGTTGTTGGCGGCGCGGATGGCGGCCAAGAAGATGGCTTGGGCATATTGGTTGCCGTTGTTGACCGAGAAGTTCACCTGGTACGGGCCCACGATGTCGAAGTGGGGCTTGAACTTGCCCATCGAACTGGCGTCGAAGTAGTCGCGCACGCTGCCCGTGCAGTTCACCTGACGGCCGTTGTCGTCGACGTAGCCGGTAAAGCCCTCGTCGTTGACCATGTGGTCGTAGAATGCGTTGGGGTTGCTCATCTCGAAGGCGCAGTCGTTGAACTCAATCAAGATGATCAGGCCGCGGAACTGCGTGTAGTCGACGGCGGGAGTGTGCATGGCTCCTGCGTCGCGGCGGACGCGCTGCAACTTGCCATTGTTCACGCTGGCACTCTCAATCAGGTGCTTCGGCGTGACGGCCAGCAGGGCAGTCTCGGTGGCACTGCGATGACCAGCGTCGTGAGCCAGCACGCTCGTCTCGGCTAAGACATCACCGGCCTTTACGGCGTAAACCCAGGCACCGGCCTCGGTGCGCAGAACGGTGTAGCCGTCGAGGGTGGTAGTGTAGTTAAAGAATTCGTCACCATGCAGTTTGATGGTCACTTGTGTGCCGTCGGGCTGAGTGACGGTAGCGGGTTGGGGATGA
>JAEEGL016743131.1_pt1 | contig 13583 bp, 13 predicted proteins | sample 9134231 | NCBI WGS metagenome assembly JAEEGL01 (sample SAMN16246548, study PRJNA631951) | gut metagenome | biome: gut microbiome; feature: rumen; material: fiber-attached | host: Bos | place: Iran: Karaj | collected 2018-10
GGAGCCCGCCGCCGTGGATCTGCTCATAAGCCGGGTGGGGACGGATTACACTCTTCTTGCCTTCGAAACGGATAAGCTGTGCGCCTACTGCCGGGACACAAAAAAGGTCACGGCAAAGGACGTAAGGGAGTGCTCTTCCCTGACCCCGGAAGAAAGGGTGTTTGAATTCATGGACGCGCTGCTGGGCAGGCAGGGCGCCCTTGCTCTCAGGCTTGCGGAGGAGCTTTTTACCGAGGGGTCCGACCCCGCCGCCGCCGCGCTGCGCCTTATGTCCCTTCTGGCCGGCCAGCTCCGCCAGCTGTGGCAGGCCCGCATCATTCTGGAGAAGGGCCCCCGGACAGGGGGAAAAGCGGTCACGGAAGAGGATATGGGGGAATACGCCGGCCTTTTTGCCGCCCCCTCGCTTCTCAAAAAGCAGCCGTGGCTTCAGAAACGGTTTACGGATATGGCCCGCAGGACGGGCTTTCCCGCCCTTGCCGCCTGGATACGTATCGCGGCGGATACCGACGCCGCGCTGAAGGGGGCCGAGGGTCTCAGCGAAGAGCCGCAGGATATAATAAAAATGATGGTTTTCGATATGATACGGGAGGCAAGCGATAATGACAGACGCCTGGGTTGACGGTTCTTTCCGGAACAATACTGCCGGCTGGGCCTTTGTGGTCCTGGAGGACGGCGAGTATCTGTGCGAGGAATACGGGACGGACGTGCCGCCGGAATTCCTTTCCCACAGGAACGTGGCGGGAGAGATCTTTGCCGTGCTGAAGCTTCTGGATTTCTGCGGCGAGAACGATATCGGCGCCGTCAATATCCATCATGATTACACCGGGCTGCAGGCCTGGGCGGAGGGCACCTTCAAATCCAATACGGTGCTTACCAAATACTATAAAAACTACGTTGCTTCCTCCGGGGTCCGGGTGACCTGGTTCAAGACCGAGAGCCATACCGGCGAGGTCTGGAACGAGTATGCCGACAAGCTGGCTAAATATGCCATAGGAGCCCTGGACAAGGTCCCCGCCCTTCCGGGAGATACGGAAGAGAGAGCTGCTGTCCGCAGAGAGACCGGGGGAGACCCGGAAAACGGCGGACCCATAGATATTTATTCCCTTAAACACGTGGATCTCCGCAGCATGCTGGAGAATAAGCAAAAAGAAAAAACGGCCGGAAACAAGAAAACGGACAAGGAAGCCGGCAAGGAAACGGCCAAGGAAGCGGGCAAGGATACTCCTCCGGAGGCAGCCATCCCCCAGCCAGTGCAGGATATCCCCCAGATGTCATATGAGCTCCCGCCGGAAAACGGGACGACCCCCGCCGAGGCCTTCGGCAGCGCCGAAGCGTTGGCAAAAGAGGAGCGCTTTATGGAGGCCTGGCAGCTTCTTAAGCCCTTTATGAACAACACTCTTTCCGACGACCGGGTCGCGTTTTATCTGAAATGTATGACCGGCGCTTCCCCCGAGCTTGCCCGCAAGGCCTGTTCCACCGCGGAAAAATGCCTTTTGATGCGCCATGATTCCCGCGCCATCCAAAAAGAACTCGTGAGGGCTCTCTTCAAGGGCTTTATAGAGCCCTGTCTCGTTGCTCCGGCGCTCACCTCGGAAGATTACGAAAACGGCCGCAGGGCCTGCATAAAGCTGCTGGAGATCAGCTCGACTTCCCCCTCTGTCATGGACAAGGTGCTGCCCTTCATGAGGGTCGCTTTCTGCGCCGGCGACAGGGCGTTTCTCAGCAGCATAAAGACCCGGGTCGATCCCGGGGTTTTGTCCGACAAGCCTGTGAGGCTCGGCGGCGGGCTTTATTCGAAGCGGAGGGAATTTCTGTTTCTTACGGGGGCATTATGAAAAAAACTGTTTTGCTTATTTTTGCGGCGCTTATGCTGTCTGCGGCGCTTTACGGAGAAGAGATCTACCGCATCCGGGTGGAAAACAGGGCCCGGGGCCTGGTGCAGGTGAGCCTGGACCGGGGCAAGACCTATTACGCCGGCGGCAGGGTGACCCGCGCCGCCTCCCGCACCCGCAGGGCCTTTCTGGCGGCGGATTACACCGAGGGTGGCCTGGTGGCGGCGGCGGCCAGCCACGGCATACGCATCAAGGTGTCCCCCTCCGGCTCCCGCCGCGAGGACGGGCCCGACGATATGAGCATCTTCAGCCTGGTGCCGGCGGAGCTCTTCACGGAGCCGGAGCTTTATGGCGGCATCCCCACGGGGGATTCCGGCATACATACCGACGTGGCGGCAGGTTCCTTTATCTTCGGCAACCTGGCTCCCTTTCAGGGCAGCAGGGTGTTTCTGGAAAAAGGCGGGGCTCTGGAGCCCCTGAAAACCTCCTACGTCCCGGCGGAGGGGGATATACTGGTCATCACGGTCCAAATGCCCGAGACCCAAATAAAATATATCGATTTTGAGAACAGGCCCGGGGGAGACGTCACGGCGTATCTGAAGGACGGCGGCTCCTATCTGCTCACAAAGGTGGAGCAGCCCGTAAAGGGCGTGGGCCGTTTTGACGGCACCGCCTACGACCGGCCGGGGCAGCTGAACACGGTCCACGGAGGGGTCGTGACCATAGACACCTCCCCCAAACGCCCCGCGGGGACCAGGGAAAGCACCAAAGACGAATCCAGAGGCGGCTTCATGATACAGCCCCTTTTCCACTACGCCCGCCACGACGACGCCGTGGAGCAGGTAATGGTGATAGGCTCCAGAAAGGACGAATTCGAGCTGGAGGGCCGCCCGCCTCTCTTCAGGGAGACCCTGGGCCTGTGGTATTATCCGGAGCATCCGGAGAACTCCTTCCGGGCCATGGTGAAGTTTGAGGGAGAGGAAGCCTTTAAAGACGTGCCTGCCGTAACGGGGCTTTCGCCGGACTGCTTTGCCAAAAAAGGCCGCCGGCTGGAATACGTGCGCCTCATGTTCGGGGAATACAGCCCGGAGCTGGCCCTGAAGGAAGCGGAGGCGGCGGCGTCGGCCCTGGCGGAAAAAGTGAAAAAGCAGGGGGCCCGGCCCAAAGCGGATATATTCGGCCCCGAGATACCCTCCCATATGGCGGGAGCGGATTATTACATCATATATCTGGACGGCGTTTCCAAGGGAGCGGGCAACGACACGGCGAAGATGCTTATGGACACCTCCGCCCTGCCGGGGGGCGTCCACCACCTGCTTATCAGGGCCAGCTTCAACGGAAAGGAAACGGCCGACTCGTCGTATTTTTTGAAATAGGAGATCATTATGCCGGCCACATCGAGAGAACTGGTCTATCAGACCCTTAATTTTGAAGACCCCGCCAGGATACCCCTGGAGCTGTGGTATCTGCCCATCGCCCAGATAAAATATCCCGGCAAGGTGGAAGCCCTTTTTGCTGAATACGACAACTTTGACACCACCGGCGTGGCGCCCTACTGCTCCGAGCCGGACTATGCCCGGGGGGACCCCTACGCCATAGGCTCCTTCCGGGATTCCTGGGGCTGCATCTTCGAGAATATCCAGGCGGGAGTCATAGGCGAGGTCAAGGACCCCCTGGTCAGGGACTGGGAGGCCGACAGGGCCAAAGTGCACTTCCCCACGGAATGGCTCACCATAGACCCGGACGCCATCAACAGGGACTGCGCCAAAACCGACAAGTTCGTCAAAGCGGGCTGCTGCCCCCGCCCCTTTGAGCAGCTGCAGTTCATAAGAGGCACGGTCCAGCTGTATATGGACCTTATGGACGAAGACAAAAACATGAAAAGCTTTCTGGACGACATGGCGTCGTTTTACTACAGGTGCATGGAGCTGTGGGCCAAAACCGACGTGGACTGCCTGCTGTTCATGGACGACTGGGGCTCCCAGAAAAGCCTGCTGATCTCTCCGGAATTGTGGAGGGCGTATTTCAAGCCCATATACAAGAACTTTATCGACATAGCCCACGCCGCCGGGAAAAAGATATTCATGCACTCCGACGGCTGTATCCTGGAGATCTATCCCGACCTTGTGGAGCTGGGGCTGGATATGCTCAACAGCCAGATATTCTGCATGGGCCTGGAAAACCTGGAGCCCTTCGCCGGCAAAATAACCTTCTGCGGCGAGATAGACCGGCAGCACCTGCTGCGCGCCGGCACCCCGGAGGATATAGACAAGGCCGTCAAAGAGGTTTACCGCCGCCTGTATAAGAAGGGCGGCGTCATCGGCCAGTGTGAATTCGGCGACAGCGCCCCCGAAAACATTTTTCAGGTTTACAGAAGCTGGCGGAACATAAAAAATACGGAAGCATAAGGAGAACACAAATGTCCTGTTCAAACAAAAGAGAATGCCCCTGCACCTACCCCTGCGCCAACCACGGAAAATGCTGTGAATGCGTGGCGTACCACCGCCCCTCCGGCGAGGTCCCGGCATGCTTTTTCAGCAAGGAAGCGGAGAAGACCTACGACAGGAGCATAAGAAAGCTGGCGGAGGACCGCCTGAAGCAGCGTCAGTAAGCAAGGAGGAAGACCTGTGAAAAAGATACCTGTGATATTCGATACCGATATCTGCGACGATATCGACGATCTGTTTGCGCTGCTGTGCTGCGTGTTCCATCCCGCCATAGAGCTGAAGGCGGTGACCGTGGTCCACGCCGACGTCATGAGCAAGGCCCGCTACGTGCGCAAGGTGCTGGACATGGCGGGGGCCGGACACGTGCCCGTAGGGGTGGGCAAAAGCATAAGCCTTGCCCGCATACTCAGGAACCAATACGCTCCCCACATAGCGCCGGATACGGGTTATGACAGATTTGCAGCGGATATGCCCATAGGAAAATATCCTGATGCATACAGTCTGATGACCCGCGTCCTCGATTCCTCCGACGAGCCTGTCAGCGTTATATGCGAGGGCGCTATGACAAATGCGGCGGAGCTGGCGACAGGTTACGCTCCCCTTTCCCGAAAGGTCGCCGGCTTTAACGTTATGGGCGGAGAGATACAGAAGATGCATCCCGAACACAACATCATGTGCGACCCCGAGGCCTCCGAGGTGGTGTTCAACAGCGGCATCCCGGTATTTGCCGCTCCCTATACTCCCACGAAAAAGCTTGTCCTTGAAGAGGACCGTATGGTGAAAGCGTTTGACGATATGGACAATCCCGTCCACAGGATCATAAGGGAGAGCGCCGATCTGTGGTGGGGAAAGCATCCCGTGCTGTATGACATCGCTCCGGTGTTCTATCTTACCAACCCCGAGCTGTTCCGGGTAAGGGAATGCGCCCTGCATACGGAGCTGGAGGGGCGCTGGACCAGGGGATATACCGTGGCCGATTTCGGAGCGCAGGTGAAAAACTGCACCGTAGCCGAGGACCTTGACGAAGAGGCGCTGCTGGAGCTTTGTCTGGGGCTGCTCCAATAGAAAAACACCGTATTATATGCTATAATGGATAATGAAGAACCGTTTTGGAGGAAAAAATGAAAAAAGGTTTATTTTTTGCCGTTCTGCTCATAATGGCTGCGGCGCTGTTTTCCGGCTGCGGTTCGTCTTCGAGTGACTACTGGGACGATCACAGCAAATACGAAGGCGAATATATTTATACCAGTCTTGATTACGAATACAAGGAATATCTGTTCGTTGAACAGGACGGGTATTTCGGCATAGGCTACTACAGCCTGGGCGCCGACGGCTACTATTACCGCACGGCCAAGCTTTACGGGAACGTGTACAACAACGGGAAGTTCATGAATGCCAAGAAGGAATACGAAGACGGCAAATACGTCACCGGCATCTACGGCTTTTTCACTTTAAAAAAGAACGACGAACTGTGGATAAACATGACGGAGAAGGATCCCTACACCGAGCGCACCGTGACTACGGACACCCAGTATTTCAGAGAGTTCTGGCGCACCATGAAGGCGGGAGACGAAAAGCTGCCCGAAAAGATCGCGGCTGACAAGACCGGACCCACCTGCGAAAAGACCGAAAAATAACCATAGGACTTTAAAAGCCTGTATGCCTTTCCGGGGCATACAGGCTTTTGTTCTTTTACGGGGCGGCTTTATTTCAGGGACTTTATGATCTCTTCGGTCATCCTGCCGTATTTCACGTAGTTTTCATACCTCAGGGCGTCTTCGGGCTTTTTGTCCCCCTGCCGGTGATAGACCACGTCTATATGGGGCTCTATGGAGATGCCTCCGTCATAGCCGGAAGCAAGAAGGTCGGCAAGGATCTTTTTCACGTCGCCTTCGCCCTCTCCGGGAAAGGTCCAGACAGTTTTGCCGTCTTTCATCACGCCGTCTTTTATGTGGATATATGCGATATGCTCTTTTACGTTGGAATAGAATTCGTAAGAGGACTGCATCTTTCCGGGGCGGAAGAAATCCTTTGTCTGAACGGGGTTGCCGGTGTCGAAGACCAGCTTCAGCCCGGGAACGTTTTCCACCAGCTCCAGAGTATGTTTATAGCTGATGCCGCCGTAGTTCATGCAGTTCTCGTGCACCATGGTGATGCCTTCCGAGGAAAACATACGCTGCATCTCCCTCAGCCTGCGGAAGCGTTCTTTGCTGTATTGTTCCTCGCTGTCGGGGATCACGGCGTAGCTCATGATCCTTATAAGAGACGTTCCCAGCCTCTTCATGCGGGGTATCGCCCTGTTTATCTGCTCAAGATCCGCGTCAAAAGGCTTGCGTATGTCCTTGCCCCAGTTGGCGATGGCCGAACCGAAGCAGTTGATCTTTATCCCCGCTTCCTCCAGCTTCCCGCAGACCGCGTCAAAGTCTTCGTCGGATATATCGTGGATGTTTGCCCCGTTTACGGATCTGGCTTCTATGTATTTCCAGCCGAGCTCCTTTGTGGCCTTTATCTGGCCCTCTATGCTGTTTGCTGCCTCGTCGGCAAAACCTGTCATATACATTGTTTTTTCCTTTTTATTTCAGAATGCTGTTGAGCATTATTTCCAGCTGTTCCCTCACAAGGTCGGCGGCGGCTATGGACCGGGAATAATCCATCCTGGTGGGGCCGATGACGGCTATGCCTCCCGCCGGCTTGTCGGAAAGGCGGTATCCCGCCGAGACCACGGAATATCCGGAAAGGGCGGGGATCCCCGTTTCGGAGCCTATGCGCACCGCGGGCTCTGCGCTTTCGGCAAAGCCGGTGATCTTTTCCATGAGGGAGTCGTTTTCCAGCACGTTTATCAGGGCTTCCAGGTTCTCCACGCTGCGGAATTCCGGGAGCCTGAGGAGCCTGCCTATGCCTTCGTAATAAAATTTTCTGTCTCTCTTGTCTCTGCCCTCGCTTTTCACCGCTTCCAGAAATTCGGCGGAGACCGGAGCGAACATGCCCTCGGCGGGGGACATTTGAACTATGTCCGAAACGAGCCTGCCCCTGTAGACCGAATTGAGAAAGTTTATGGCGGAATCCATGGAAAAAAGGGTCTTTTCCGTGTTCAAAAGCCTGTGGATTATGAGGGAATCGGAGGTGCCCGCCACCAGGAGCAGCCTTTTTGCTCCGTATCTCGCGAGGGAGATGTAGTTGATATAGCTGTTTTTCATGCTGGGATAGCAGGCGGCGGCGGCGTAGCCGCACAGCTCCGAAAGCACCCGGCAGGCGGCGGAGACCAGCATCTCGATCTCGTTTTTCTGCCTGAGGGCCCGGGTTATGATGCGGGAGGCTTCAGAGGGCATGCTGCAGCGTTCCATAAGGGAATCCACGAACACCCTGTAGCCCAGCTCGGAGGGTATCCGTCCGGCGGACCTGTGGGGCTGGGTGAGGAGACCCATTTCCGAAAGCTCGGCCATCTCGTTCCTTATGGTGGCGGAACGGACCTCTATGCCGTAGTTTTCCGCGATCCGTTTGCTGCCTACCGGCTCGCAGTTCTCTATGTAGTCCTGGACCAGCAGCTGAAGTATTTTTGCTTTTCTTTCCTTTAACAGAATGCTCACTTTTCCGTACCCGAACAATTCAACATGAACAGTTTTATTTTACAGTAAAAGTTTTTTTGTTGTCAAGAAGCGGAAAAAAACCGGGCGCCCCGGGCCGCGGTTTTAACAGGTCCCCGAAGGCAAAACGGCGGGTTTTCATTAAGGCCGGTGGAAAAATGCGGGAGTTATCCACAGGGTTATTCACAGTTGTGGAAAAGCTGCGGCAGGCTGTTGATATTGTGGAAAACCTTGTGAAATCCCTCGCAGGAGCCTGTGGAAAAGAAAAAAAACGCTTTTTTTTCAAAAAAAGTTGACATACCGGCCGTTTTGTTTTATAATCATAATGGATTGACCTCAACAAAGGCGCAGCCGAGAAGGGGGTGATATTATTCTTGAGTATGCTGTGAGTGCCCAGGGTCAAGCCGAAAATCCAAAACAAAACACAACTGTTTCCGGACGGGAACTGCAGGGAACAAGGATACTGCGTTCTCTTGGAAACAAAGTGCAAAATCTCAAGAGGATAAAAATGAAAAAGTTAATTATGGTAATAGCCATCGTATTCGCGCTGGCTGCTCCTATGTTCGCACAGAGCACCTTCTCCGATGTTCCCCGTGATCATTGGGCATATGATGCCGTAAGCGAACTCGAGTCTCTGGGGCTCGTGATCGGTTATCCCGACGGCGAGTTCAAGGGAAAGAGAACTATGACCCGCTACGAATTCGCGGTGGTTCTCTGCCGTCTGCTCCCCTTCCTGGGTGAGGACGGGACCGACGTAAGCGGTTTCGCAAGAAAGTCCGACCTTGACAAGTATATGCTCAAGGACGACTACAAGCCCGGCACCGAGGCCGATCTTTCCGGTCTTGCCACTGCCGACGCTCTGAACAAGATCCAGGCTCTGGCCGACGAGTTCGCTTCCGAACTGGCCGCTTTGGGTGTTGACGTAAACGTACTGAAGGCCGACGTTGCCGCTCTGAAGAGCCGCGTTGCCGCTCTGGAAGATGAGCAGGCCCGCGTAAAGATCACCGGCGCCGCCAACTTCATGGTCAAAGACGTCATCTCCGGCGACGAGCCCGCAATGGATATCGACGGTTACAACGATATCTGGCATCTTGCCAAGAGAAAGCAGTCCTTCTTCAAGGACGTTCAGCTGGACATCAAGGGCAGAGTAAACGATAAGATCAATCTTTACACCACCCTGGTGATGGGCGACTGGGCCAACAAGAACAACGTCAACGTTGACGACAAGACCATCGAGAGGACTTTCAGCAGTCTGAGCGACATCACTCCTTACTACATGTATGCCGTTTCTTCCGATGAGAAGTGGGGCGACATCCGGATCGGCCGCATGCCTTTCCAGATCAACAACTATCTCTTCAAGAGATATAAGGAAAGCTCCTACTTCGACATCGACAGACTGGATGACGGAAACTTCTCCGTTGAAGGTTACGAGTATGCCAAGAGCTTCGGCGCTGTTGACGTAAAGTTCTGGGGCAACCGCCCTGTTTACGACTGGTACGATTGGCAGCTGCCTTACTTCACCGGTGTTGACGGCGAGCCTGTAAAGGTTTCCGTTAACCTCGGTGGCCAGGTTGGCTTCAACTTCGGCGATGCCCGCATCACTGCTGTTTACACCAAGATGGCTGCTCCCGAGCGGATCAAGAAGATGGTTGACAAGCCCGAATTCTACGGCGCAACCCTTTACGTTCCCTTCGGCCAGTTCTACGTGGACGGCGGCTGGATGCAGTACAAGCCCAACAAGGGCTATAGCAAGGCTTCTATGTGGGATGCCAAACTGGGCTTTGCCAACGACAAGCTGGACATTTCTGCCGGCTACAAGAACATTGAGTCCGGTTACTACGGCGTTGCCATCCAGGACAAGATCTTCGATACCTACGCCGGCGACAACTACAAGGGCTTCTACGTTGACGCTGCTTACAACTTCACCGACGCCTTCAAGGTTTACGGGACTTACAAGAACTACAAGCCTGAAGACGACAATATGCCCATACTCTTCGACGATATGAAGTATATGAAGGCAGGTATCAGCTACGACGTGAGCGCTCTGGACAACGTGTTCGTGGAATACGAGCAGGCCAAGGACGTTTACAAGGATGACGCCATCACCGTTGGCTGGAACCGCAAGGTCGGACAGAACGCCAAGATCAAGATGATGTATCAGTACCTCAAGTATGAGGATCTGGAAAAGACTCACCTTGTAGCAGGTCAGCTTTCTGTCAACTTCTAATTCTCAGGAATCAAAGCCCCCTTCGGGGGGCTTTTTTTTGTTTCGGCTCCGGCGGAGGGGCGGCCGTTTTTTTGTTGAAATATAATAATTATTCAGTTATAATAAAATTGTATGTTATTAAGATCCGGAGTTTTTTATGAAATGTGATTATCCTCTGCTCACGGAGCCCGTGGCGGTGCCCCGGGTATGGGGGGCAGGCAGAGTTTCGGCCCTTTATAAGGGGCGCAGCGGTATGACCAGCGATATCGGCGAATGCTGGGATATGTCCACCTGGCCTTCCGATCCCGGAGATCCTTCTCTCAAAACCGTAAGCGTAATAAAAAACGGCCCTCTGGCGGGAAAGAGTCTGGACAGCGTCATCGACCTCCCCATAGTGGTGAAGATCATCGATTCCGCCGAAAAGCTTTCCGTTCAGGTGCATCCCACGGAGGAGGGCAGGACAAAAGACGAGATGTGGTATATCCTTGACGCCCAACCGGACGCATATCTGTTTCTGGACGTGGCCGGGGGCATCTCGCCCGCAGACTACTGCGCTCTTGCCGCTTCGGGCAGCGGCGAAGAAGAGGTGATGAGCCGGCTGAAAAAATACGGCTCTCTGAAACCCGGCGACTATTTCAACGTGCCTACCGGCACCATCCACGCAGTGGGTCCGGGCATAGTGTGCTTTGAGGTCAGCGAGCAGTGCCAGATAACCTACCGTCTGTTCGATTACAACAGGGGCAGGGCGCTGCACGCGGAGGAGGGGGCAAAGGCCGCTTCTTCCGGCCGGAAGGACAAGCCCGTGCTTGACGTGCATTACGACGTGAAGGCAGAGGGCGTGCGGTATCTCACGCAGTTTCCCGCCTTCTGGGTGACGGAGCTTCTGGGAACGGAAACGGATATCGTTTCCATAGATCACGACCATGTGCTTACCGCCGTATCCGGAGATCTTTCCCTGAAGGGCCCAGGCGAAAACTGGAATATCACCCTGCCGGACAGTATGTCCTGTCTCGTTCCCGCGGGGTATCCGTATAAAATATTCAATAAAGGCGGCAGATGTCTTGTGACACCCTTTGCCGACGTTTCTGGAGAATACAATGAGTAACGAAAAAGCAAAAGCTATCTGGGCCGACGTAATAGAAACGGTCAAGGATAACGTCATGTCTCCGTCTGTGTTCGTTGCCCTGGAAGCGGCAGTCCCCATAGACGAAGAACCGGGTAATTTTATTGTGGGCTTTGCCTCCCAGGATCTGCCCAAGGCCGGTTATCTGAGAGCGGCGGCGGTGCAGCCCCTTATCGAGCGCTGCCTGTCCGACGCTATCGGCGAGGAGACCACCCTGGAGATAGTGGAAGGTTCTTCCCTGGAAGAGTATAAAAGGATAAAGGAGATCGCCGAGATCGCCAAAAGGGCCGTGACCCGTTCCTCCGAGGCCAGGGCCGCCCAGCGGAAGATCGACGCCTATTGGGAAAACGTGGGTGAAAAATGCACCCGCGGCTTTGCAAAGTGCGAAAACAGAGGCTTCAACACCACAAAGGCAGAGTTTATGCTTACCGCTTTCGGCTTCATCAACGAGGGGCTGGACCATTTCGACTATGAAAACAACAAAAACCAGCTTCACGAACGCTGTCTTTCCAGGGTCTTCGACAAGCTGGGCAATTCCATGGAGCTTCCTCCGGCCATCCTCTGCTATCAGTTTTTTGAATGGAGAAAGAACCGGAACAAGGAATGAGGCATATAGACAAGGAAGCCTTTACGGAGACCGTAGCGGCGCTTTGCATAAAGGCCTGCACCTGTCTGCCGGAGGACGTATATGACGCCCTCCTCGCAGCCCGGGAGAGGGAGGCCGAAGGGTCTCTTGCCCGCTGCGTGCTGGAGGAGCTGGCGGAAAACGCCCGCATCGCCGCCGAAGAAGGCGTCCCCGTTTGTCAGGATACCGGGCTTGCCATCGTTTTTCTGGAGATAGGCCGGGAGGCCGTTTTGGATTTTGATATCCGGGACGCCGTCTGCGAGGGCGTCCGAAGGGGCTACGGAGACGGATATCTGCGGAAGTCGGTGGCAAAGCATCCCCTCTGCAGAGAGAACACCGGCGACAACACTCCCCCCGTGGTGCATATGTCTCTTACGGAAGGAGAGCATATAAAGATCACCGTGGCGCCCAAGGGCGGCGGCAGCGAAAATATGAGCTCGGTAAAGGTGTTCCCCCCCGCCGCGGGGCGGCAGGGCGTTATAGACCACGTGAAGGAATGCGTCCGGTCGGCGGGGGCGAACCCCTGTCCTCCCATAATACTGGGCATAGGCCTGGGAGGCACCATCGAGGCTGCCGCTCTTTGTTCCAAAAAAGCCCTTCTGCGGCGGCTGGGTTCCGAAAATCCCATCCCGGAGGATGCGGCGCTGGAACAGGATATCCTGCGCGAGGTGAACAGCCTGAACATAGGGCCCGCCGGCTACGGCGGCAGGACCACCTGCCTTGGGGTGTTCGTGAAAAGCATCCCCTGCCACATAGCGTCCCTGCCGGTAGCCGTCACCTTTCAGTGCCATGCCGCAAGGCATGCGGAGGCGGTGCTGTGATGAAGACTGTCCGGATAACCTCTCCCCTTTCTCCGGAAGCCTGCCGCTCTCTTGAGGCGGGAGACCGGGTGCTGCTTTCCGGCACGGTATATACGGCCCGGGACGCCGCCCACGCCAGATTTGCGGAGCTTATAAAAGCCGGCAGGCCTCTTCCCGTGGAGCTTGAGGGGCAGGTGATCTACTATGCGGGCCCCACCCCCGCCATGCCCGGCAGGGTGATCGGGTCGGCAGGCCCCACCACTGCGGGGCGTATGGACGTATGGACGCCGGCTCTCCTGGAACGGGGCCTCCGGGGCATGATAGGCAAGGGGCTCCGCAGCGAAGAAGTGCGGGAGGCGTGCATGAAATACGGCGCCGTTTATCTCGGCGCCACCGGCGGAGCCGCCGCTCTTCTTGCCCGCTGTGTGACGGAATGCTCGGTGGTGTGCTATGAGGACCTGGGCTGCGAAGCGGTGAGGCGCCTTGCGGTGCGGGATATGCCCCTGGCGGTATTGATCGACGTTTTTGGAAATGATTTTTATAAAATGCATCAGGTGAAATAATGAAAAAATACATCTCTTTGATAGTTGTGATCCTTGTTATAGGGCTGGTGGCGCTGTTCAACAGCGTATCCAACTCCATGAAGGGCGAAGAAAAGCCCATGGATACCGGGCACTCCCACGAACACGGCCCCAAGCTGCTGGATGCGACCCTCGTTTTCAACAAGGTGATCGTGCTGGAGACTACCGGCGGCAATATAGAGATCGCGGTGCTGCGGAAGGATATCCCCAACGCCTCAAAGCGTATGCTGGCTTTGGCAAAGAAGGACCAGTTCAAGGATATCCCCGTGGTCACGGCCTCGGACTGGCTGGTGCAGTTTGACGAGCTTCCCGCAGAGCTGGAGCCTTTGCATTACGAAACTGCCAACAACCTGCTTTCCGGCAATTATGCCGTGGGGCTGGCCCA
>JAEEGL010100190.1_pt1 | contig 13582 bp, 11 predicted proteins | sample 9134231 | NCBI WGS metagenome assembly JAEEGL01 (sample SAMN16246548, study PRJNA631951) | gut metagenome | biome: gut microbiome; feature: rumen; material: fiber-attached | host: Bos | place: Iran: Karaj | collected 2018-10
GACTGAGCCACCTCATTTGTGTGATGTGGGAAAATATTATCCACACCACCACAGTGAATATCCATGTACTCACCAAGATGCTTCATTGAAATGCAAGAGCACTCAATATGCCATCCTGGATAACCAACACCCCATGGGCTGTCCCACTTAAGTGCCTGGTCTTCAAACTTTGACTTTGTAAACCAAAGAACAAAGTCTGTCTTGTTTTTCTTATTCTCATCTTCTTCAACATCATCACGAACGCCAACCTCAAGGGCCTCTTTCTCAACTGATGACGAGAATACATAATAATCCTCAAGCTTGCTGGTATCGAAATACACATTTCCACCAGCCACATAGGCATAGCCCTTCTCAAGAAGAGTCTCTACCATATGAATGAATTCAGGTATGCAATTTGTTGCTGGCTCAACCACATCCGGACGCTTATTTCCAACTGCGTCGAAATCCTTAAAGAAAGCATCTGTATAAAACTGTGCAATCTCCATAACGGTCTTGTGCTCACGCTTTGCACCTGCCACCATCTTGTCCTCACCTGTATCAGCATCTGAAGATAAATGACCTACATCTGTGATGTTCATTACACGTTTAACATCATAACCAGCATACTCCAAAGACTTGATAAGAACATCCTGCATGATGTATGTACGAATATTTCCAATGTGTGCAAAATGATAAACAGTAGGTCCGCAGGTGTACATTGCCACCTTGCCTTCCTCGTTAGGATGAAACTCCTCTATTGTTCTGCTTAACGTATTATAAAATCTAAAACTCATATATAACTCCTAGTCCGCGTTCTCCCATCCTTGGTCGTCGCTCATTAATATTTTTTATATTTACTGACGCTTGCATCCACCGCAGGTCTCGCAGCTGCGTCCGCTGTCGTAAACTATGTTGCTTCCGTCATAAAATTCGTAAAGAAGACAAACAGCCTGAGCGCTAATGCCTTCCTCTCTACCCGTGAAGCCAAGGTGCTCTTCAGTGGTAGCCTTTATGTTGACCTGATCCACATCAATTCCCAAACACTTTGCAACGTTCTCCTCCATCTGCTCAATGAAAGGACGCAGCTTTGGCTTCTGTGCTATAACTGTAGCATCAACATTTCCAACCACATAGCCCTTATCCATAACAAGCTCACGAACCTGTTCCAGAAGAACCATGGAATCAGCCCCCTTATACTTAGGGTCTGTATCTGGAAAATGTGCACCGATATCCTTAAGACCTGCCGCTCCAAGAACAGCATCAGCTATTGCATGTAAAAGTACATCCGCATCTGAGTGACCAAGAAGACCTAAGGTGTGTTCAATTTTAACACCACCAAGAATAAGGTCTCTCCCCTCTACCAGCTTATGTACATCATAACCTGTTCCTATTCTCATATAATAATCTCCTAATTTTTCCCACTAACTCAATGTAATATAATACCAAAAAAATAAGGCAAGGACAAGATTAATGTCCCTGCCTTGTAAAGGTTAATTCAAAAAACTCATTTCTTATCCTGCTCCTCCTCTGTGGAATAAACCGGACCAGAATATTCTCCCTTAGCCTGCTTGCTCTGATTCTTTATTGTCTCAGCTTCCTTCTCCTTTTTAGCCTTTCTGGCTGCAAGGGTTTTCTTGGTTGCAACTAACACTATAACAAAAATAACAGCAGCCACCAGTGCGTATGGAAGAATATAAATTAATGCAATTACAATCCACTGAAGGAATGCGATAAAACCTGAGAATGAGCTTACAAAGGCTTCAGTAAATCTATTCCATGCAGTATCCTTCTTTACCTCAGAATATGTCACTACCTCATCAAGGCTAATTGAAACTGTACAGTAATCAACCTTGTCATCATAGAGTCGAAGCTGTGCTGTATAGTTTTCAATATCGTATTGAACGTTATTTATTCTGTCTTCAATTGATAGCAGGTCCTGTACTGTTTCAGCATTCGCTTCCAATTCCTCAAGTCGCTGAAGCTTTCTGTTAAGGCTTTTTAGTCTGGCCTGCACATCTACATAATTTGAAGTTATGTCATCCACATTTTCACTGCTATAGGTAACAGAACCAATGCCGCCCACACTCTCCATAAATGACTGATAATTCTTTGAAGGAACCCTTGCAGTATAATAAGCATTTCTTCCGCCATACTCAGCTGTGCCCGAAATAGATGAACTTTCATAATAACCACCATTTGAGGCCACAAGCTGCTTAATTGCTTTTACATCCTCATCAAAATTCTTGGTCTCAATATCAATGGAAGAATTGTAGACGATTTTGCGACTAGTATCATACTCGATCTCCCCAGAGGTCTCTTCACTTTCCCTGTACTCTGCTGGAGCTTCGCTTTCACTATATTCCGATGCTGATTCGTTAGGCATTGCACTTTTTGCACTTCCCGTGTCAGCATAAAAGCTTCCTATATCTGCATCAAAACCACCTCCATCATAAGTGCTTCCCTCACTAGCCACATCATAAGTAGATGTTGAAGCCGAATCTGAGCTTCCTGCGCAGCCTGCAAAATTAGTTGTTACTGAAATTATGAGTACTAATAGACCAACGATTTTTCTTTTCATAGTGTACCTCCCGGTTATCCTTAATTGTTATTCTACCATATATACATTTGGGAATATGAAAATGTTGCAGCGTTCTAAAAAAGAAGGACCCAGACTTTCGCCTGGGTCCCTGAAAGGAGGATTATATAGTATAAAAACAAGAAAATTAGCCTATTTAATTACAAGTCTCTTTGCGCCTTCAGCTGCAAGTGCACTTCGAACTGTCTCACTCTCATCAAAGGTTATCTGTGCGCAAAGAGCGGAGCCCTTCATTCTTTCAGCTGCAAAAGAAAGTCCGTTATTTTTTCTATCCAACTTTGGGGAATCAATCTGGTCTGGATCACCAAGAAGAACTACCTTCGAGCCTTTTCCAGCACGGGTAATTATTTCAAGGATTTGCCCAATAGTACAGTTCTGAGCTTCGTCCACAATAATAAATGAATTAACAAGCGAACGACCTCTCATATATGCAAGAGAACAAATCTCAATAATTCCCGTTTCAAACATATCATCTATCTGGAGCTTAACCTGCTCCTTTTCCTCATTCTGCCCCTTCAAAAGAACCTGCAGGTTATCCATGAAAGGTGCAATAAGAGGAGTCATTTTTTCTTCCAAATCACCAGGCAAGAATCCCAAATCATTATCTGAAAGAGTATTGCTTCTGGTAATCATAATTCTATCGAATCCGTTGTGATAATAACCCTGTAAGCCTGCAGCAAGTGATAAGAATGTTTTAGCTGTTCCCGCACTACCCTTTAAAATAACCAGTGGTAATTCTTCTGGAGGAGCTAAAAGTGCATATAAAGCAAAACGCTGACCCACATTTCTAGGCTGACAATACGGAGTATAATAATCTCTATCCTTCAGCAAATGCCAACCATCTGTCTTAAATGTATATAATGCGGAATTACTTCCATCTCTACAAATACCAAATTCGTTTTCGATAAACCCCTTATTAAAAGGACTCTCAATGTCCTCCGGTGTAACGTCCCTTCGTCCTGTATAGTTCTCATTATCGAGAATCATTTCGTTGTGATAGCCCTGTACAACACAGCCGCACATTGTGGCATTGATTCTCATTGAAATATCATTTGTTACAAGAATGGTCTCCAAATCGCTCATCTTTGAAATGGCAAGGACACCATTTATTATTCTGTTGTCAGGTCTGTCTAGCGTATACTCTGCTGGAACCAGCTTTTCAAACTCAGATTCTTTAGCAATTTTGAAGGTACCGCCATTTGGCATTGGAACCCCATTAGCGTAGTCCCCCTCGATAGATTCGATGTTACGAATGGATTCTCTGGCACCATAGCCAACCTCAGCGTATGCAGTCTTCTTCGAATCAAGCTCCTGAAGTGTAGTGGTGGTGATAATAACATTGTTATCATCAAAACCAAATATAGCACTTGGGCAATGAATCAAAATGTTAGTGTCTAGGACGTAATTTTTCTTCATAGGGGTCACGCTCCTCACATATTAAATTTTTTCCCACAAGTTACCCGGGAAACCAGCGCTACTATTATGGGATTTAAAGCATGATGCTTCGAAAAAATAAGCCCTGTATAGTAGTTGGATTTCTTTAATTAAATTTTATCTTATTTCAGCCTTAAGTTCTACAACATTTTGTGGTTTTTTATGTAAATTGTGTGAAAAAAGCTCCTTATATAGTTATATTGATTAACTAAATCAACCAACCATATAAGAAGCCTTTTAAAATGCAAACGTTATTAAATTCGACCAACCAATAACAACCCAGCCAGTCCATAATATGTCACTACTGCCACCAAATCATTTACCGTAGTAATCAGTGGACCAGATGCAACTGCAGGATCCACTTTAATCTTGTGGAAGAAAATTGGGATGATGGTTCCAATGAAGCTGGAAACAATCATTGCCACAAAAAGTGAAAAGCCAACTATACCAGATACCTGGAACGCTGCATCCCACACATAGCCCTTTAAGCCATGCAAATAAATCGCTACAAATACAAGCGCCAACAGACCAAGAATCAATCCGTTAGTACCGCCAACTCTCATCTCCTTAAGCACAAACTTTGCTTTTTCAACACCTGAGATTTCCTCATCCATAAGTACGCGGATTGTAACAGCCAGTGACTGGGTTCCAACATTTCCTGCCATGTCCAAAATCAAGGATTGGAACACAACCACAATAGCAACTGATGCGACTACCTTGTCAAAAATTCCTATTACTGAACTGGTTACAAGACCAAGTCCAAGCAAAAGCAAAAGCCAAGGTATACGCTTTTTGATTGACTCAGGAAGACTTTCATTTAAATCCTCTTCTGCAGTCAAACCAGCCAACTTAGCGTAGTCTTCACCCATCTCGTCATCAACGGCCTCGATGATATCCTGGGATGTAATTACACCGATTATTTCATCATTTGGATTTAATACCGGAATTGAATCCTCCGCATAATCCTTCAGCATTTCGATGGTGTCAGAAATAATCGCATCTGCCTGAACGCTCGGATAGCTATGACTGATAATATCCTCTAAAGGAGTGTCAGCGCGAGCCAAAATCAAATCGCGAAGCTCAATAGCTCCAGCATATTTTTTCTCATCATCCTCAACGTAAATCGTGTTGATATTGTCATTTTCCTGAGACTGGGAAATCAATGCACGCATAGCCTGCTTAACTGAAAATCTCTCCTCGATAACAATGAAATTGGTAGTCATCATGCTACCGATTTCGTCTTCATCGTAAGAATTAATCAGTCTGACATCAGCCGATGCGTCCTCATCCATGAGTTCGATGAGCTTTTCTCTCTGCTCCTCGTCCTCGATGTGTTCCAACGCATCTACAGCATCATCAGCATCCATGTTTTCCAGGACGTCTGCCGCCTGCTCTGGATTAAACTCTGCTAAATATTCACCTACGTCTTCAATATAAGGGAAAATCTCTGAAAGTCGCTCTGCACCTAAGATGCCAAACAGGTTCTGACGGTCTTCAGGCTCCAAAGCCTCATAAGCCTCTGCAATATCATTTTCATGATAATCTGAGAGTGCTTCCTCCATCTGCTCAGCACTAATATTAGAGCGAAGTAAGTCGATAATTTCCTGGGTCTTGTTATCCTCTAATAATTCCTTTGGTTCCATAGTTTCACATGAACTATTGGAATAAAAAAAGCGTCACCGGTGGACGACGACACTCATAGACAAAGCAATTGGAATAAACTGCCCTTAGATATGTAAAAGAGCAGCTAAAATGCTATGCTTATTAAATGCCTCGTCGCTACATAATCGCCCGTGACTGTCTGATTTATCCATAGCTGCTCTCCTTTCATTAAATTGAATATATTGTTTAAATTACATCTAAAATTTAACACAAAAAATGGGGCTTTGTAAACCCCATTGAAGAAAGTTATTGTAATTTTTTAACATAGTTTCTCTACTTCTTTTCGGTCAAAAGTAACAGATTTTACTCCGTCCACCTCTATTTGATATAGGGCATTTGCAGCCAAGTGCTCTGCAGCCTGTTCCACGTTTCTGATACCCGTTGAAATCACGAATTTCTCCATAACCGCATCCAGTCCATCCTCTGTCACCTGACACTCCTCTGGTGACATACCGATGCGCTTCAAAACCTTTGGAAGTGAAAATCTGCGGAAGATTTCTTTCTTCTCCTCCACGCTATAATCTGGAATATCAATCACGGCAAAACGTGACATCAGTGGTGCCGAAATATCAGCCTTTACATTAGCTGTGGCAATTGGATAAACACCCATTGTAGGAATCATACACTCCATGTAATTATCAGTGAATCCCAGATTATCCAGCAGTGTAAGCAAAACGTCTGCAGGATTGCCATTGCCCTTTCCTGAATTTGCCTTGTCAAGCTCGTTGATAATGAAAACAAGATTGCTGGTGCCTGAATTTGCGAAAGCCTCCATAATGATTCCAGGCTTTGCGTTTGAGTAGATTCGTGAGCTTCCTGTAAGCTGTTCTGGATCGTTGATTGAACTCATATCCAGTGTAGTCCAAGGAAGCTTAAGGATACGGGCTACCGCATATGCGATTTGAGACTTTCCAACACCAGCTGGTCCGCAAAGAAGCAATCCGTAGCTAGGCAAAGTATGGGTTCTGTTAATCTGAATTACAGTCTCCATAATTCGCTGCTTAACAGACTCAAGGCCGTAGAGTTCTTCATCAAGAATCTTTCTAGCCGCAACCGGATCAATTGCTTCAAAGTAGTCACTCTTCCACTGAATGCTTGTCATAATAGACAGAGCTCGCTGAGCATGTCTTCTCTCCTCGATTGTTACCTCAGCTGATTTTGCCACCGCAAGATTTCTACGAGCCCACAGTCTGATGTTGTCAGGGAAAGTCCTGCCGGCGCAAGTGATGAAATCCGTAATGGACTGAATGCTGGTGAGCTTCATATCATCACCATCCTCAGCCTCTTCCTCATCAAGTTCTTCCTCTGAAGGCGCATTGGAAGCAAAAAGGCGTTCCATCATGAACTGAAGAAAACCATCCTCTGAAGAAAGCTTGCCATTTCCCATGCCCGTTTCACGAATCTTATAAACAGCATATCCTTCTTCCGTATGAGCACCTGAAAGCCTAACAGGAATATGATTCTCTCCTAGCCATCCAATAAGTGCCACAAAACGTAAATCAAGCTTAAGTATATCAACTGAAACTGTGCCATTTTCTGACTCATACTCGAAGCTGCTTCTGGTAATAGGATTTGTAAAGGCTCCATTTGTATGATGTGCCATCAGTCCCGTCTTATCCTCTAATACAAGAATAGGTTTCTCCGGTGTTGCCGAAGGCTCGTCCGACCTAAAAGTAGTGTAAGTTACCACAGCGTCCTTCTTAACGTTTTCATCATTAGCAAAATCAAATACTGGCATAGTCTCTTCTCCCTCTTTCCGCTGATTGTTGCTAATAGTTTAGCAGAACTCTTTAGCGTAATAAAGTAGCACTTGCAATATATCTTAGTTTTTTCAATGAGTATAGGCTTAATCGATATTGAAAAAACTGTAGATATATGCAAGTGCTAACTATAAATACTTCTTCTGCTCCGTGAATCCCCTGCCCTTTACCTCAGACACGCGGCTGACAATGATGAAAGCCTCAGGGTCGATGGCATGAACAAGCTTCTCCGCTTTGGCAAGCTCGCGAGTGGAAACAATAGAAAGTGTGATTTCAGTATCTTTGCCAAGGTAACCTGTGCGACCATACATAACTGTTACACCACGGTCTACATCCTGAAGGATGGCACGACGAATTTCATCACTCTTTTTGCTAACAACCTTAATCTGGGTTTTAGCTTTACCAAGGATAAGGGTTTTATCTAAAGTCATGGTGTAAATAACCACGAGAATAATTCCATAAAGCACCAGATTCTTATCTGTAAAAAGAGCTTGAACAGCAAGAATGATAATGTCGCAAACCCACATCACTCCTGAAATTGAAGTGCCGAAATATTTATTTAAAACGATTGGTGGAATGTCCATACCACCGGTGGAAGCGCCTGTACGAATTACGATTCCAAGGCTGGCGCCTATGAGCAGACCGCCGAATACTGTGCAAAGCACAATATCATCTGTAAGCTCATAATGAGATGCAATTATTTCTGCAATATGGATTTCAACTGGCAGACAAAATGTGGAAAGTAAAGTGTTAGCCGCAAATCTGCGACCCATAACCTTCCAGCCAACTAAGAAAAGAAGCGTGTTGATTACAAACACAGCGTAAGAAGTTTTAATGCCCCACATATGGTGCACAAATAGTGCAAGACCTGTGCCGCCACCAGTAATAAGACCTGACGGCTCTATAAAAAATGCAACCCCAAGGGCATACAAAAATAAACCAAGAATAACAATTAAGCCTGTTTTTATTATATCTTTCATGATGTAAAAGGTACTCTCCGTGTTAAAATTCAATTTTCCACAACGGAAAGTATTGTACATCAATGGCGGACATTTGTCAGCACAGCACGGTAACGCGATAGCACGTTAGCGAGATGAAGTGCCTATAGGTCAAAATCCGCTACATCTTCATCAAGCGCTACTACATCCTCTGCAAAATTACCTTCAAGAGCTTCCCTAATCAGCTTCCAATTCTTCAAAAACCACACAGTCTGACCAGGGTGCTTGTACAAAGAAAGCATCTGCGCACCTTCGTACTTATATGGATAGACAATTGGAATATTGGTAGTACGGGCTGTGGTGAAAAAGACCACGTATCTATACATTTTTTTCTCTATTGCCTCTGGGTTGGCACAATAATAAATGTAGTCTCCAGAGTCTGTGCAATAGTTGAATTTCATCTCTGTCTGCTCTACATCCATGGGCTCCATATCCTCTGCTGAAAATTCTGGAACCCTAAGTGATTTTACATCAAAATCAGGATCATACTCCCCCTTTGCTCTTTTTACAGCTTCCTTCCATTTTTTTGCCTCCAGTGGGGTCATAAGTCCTGCAAAAAATTTGTCTTCCTTCTGCTGCTTTTCAGATTCCTCCTCTGACTCAGTAGGGTCCTTTCCGGTTTTTAGCCAGTAATTGATAATATTAAGATTTTGATTAAGCTGATGAATATGTGGAGCGTAAAGCTTGTCTATCTCCACCATTTTTTCCCATTGTTCTTCAAAAACTGCCCTTGCAGCTGCTCTGGCATTTTTTCGCTTAAAATAAATAGGCATTCCAATCATCATATTTAGTCCGACAACCAAAACGCCTAAATTAATTGCAAACCAATCCCCCATAAAAGCCCCCGATGCTAAAATAAAATGACTGCGCAAATCACCACTATCGATAGCACAACAACTAAAACCGTATTGACACAAGCTAGTTTATATAGCTTTGTCCATCTTTCATTATTTAGTGTAAAAATCTTTTCATTTATATCCTTGGTGACATTCTCCAATTGGGTCTTAATTGGAGCCTCATAGTCCAATGAGCGCTGCAAACGGATTAACTTTTCATCCATAGCCTTTAAGATGCGCTCATTTTTAATCTGAGTTTCCTCAGAAATACGTCTAGCTTCATTACTATTACTATGTAAATAATCAAGGGCATCCTGCATGGAATACAATTCATCCTGAAGCCGTTCTATCTCCTCACGGATTGCATCCTCATCCATACCTACATACCTATGCCTGAATATAGGTTTTCCCTTGTAGTCTCCCTGCATAACTTCTTCTCCCACACCGTTTTGCAACAATTCTATCCAAAAAACTATATCTGTATAAATATTACCACTTTTTACTATATTTTGTATATAGAATACACAAAAATAACACCTTGTAGTGAAGCACCACAAGGTGTTATTGAAACTACATATTTATAGTGAGAACCTTGCTACAAAGTCCTGAAGTTCCTGTGCATTGCCAGCAAGCTTATCTGAAGCCTGTGCAACCTCATATGAAGAAGCTGTCTGCTCCTGGGAAGCAGCAGATACATTAGATGTCTCATCTGCAACCTCAATACTCATCTGCTCAATTTCATGAATATTTCTTGCTATGGTCTCAGTTCCGTCTGAGAGCTGACTAACAATTGCGCTCATTGTGTTAGACTCCTCAGAAATTGAGTTAACCATGGTTACGATATTATTGAAGGTTCCTCCTGCCTCATTAACAAGTTCAGAACCGCTAACAACATTCTGTGCACCTTCACGCATTGCTGCAACAGCTTCCTGAGAATTCTTTGTGATACCCGCAATAAGTTCGGTAATCTTCTGAGCTGCCTGATTTGACTCGTCTGCCAGCTTACTAATTTCACTAGCAACAACAGCGAAGCCCTTGCCCATTTCACCAGCACGTGCTGCTTCAATTGAAGCGTTAAGAGAAAGAAGATTTGTCTGGCTGGCAATTTCTGAAATAGTAACAACGAATTCATCGATGCTCTTAAGTCTTTCGCCAAGTCCCTCAACAACCTGTGCTGTATTTTCAACAGACTCTCTGATGCTATCCATCATGTCTGTTGCGTTTGTCATATCTGCTGCTCCATTAACAGCTGCCTCGTTTGTAGACTTAATCATGTCTGTTGTACGAGCAATAGCCTCCTGGAATACCTGCATATTTGTAACAAAGGAATCAGTCTCGCTACTTGCTCCTGTAACTGCATTAATCTGACCCGAGCAGGAATTTGCAACATTTGTACAAGAGGTTGCAACCATCTCTGATGCTTCTGCAGACTGTGATGCTGATGCTGAAAGCTCCTCAGATGCTGCTGCAACAGAAGTAGTCGTATCAGAAATCTCCATCATGAGATTTCTGATGTTTCGATGCATTGAATCGAGTGCGGATGAAATAGCACCAATTTCGTTGTTTCGATTTACCAAACCTCTAACGTGATCCATTTCCTCATTTTCGGTGAAGTCACTGTTAGACATACGAACAATCTGATTAGCTGCAATTTTGATAGGTTTTGTAATCTTTTCGCCAAAGAAAAGTGCTACAACAACACCACAAATAATCAAAATAATGAGGATTACTATTGTGGCAATAATATTATTTCTAAGTGCTTCATTGGCGTGTTGTGTATAAACTGCTGTCAATTCATCCAGATAATCCACCCAGACACCAGTACCCATTACCCAATCGAATGGCTCGTAATATGCAGTATAGTTTATCTTTGGAAGTTCTTCTGTCTCGTTAGGCTTGGCAAACATAAGGTTTGTGTATCCGCCGCCTTCCTGCATACCATTTTTAATCATTTCCTGAATGAAATAATTACCACTTGAGTCAACAGAATCCCATCTAGACTGACCTTCTGTGTCTCGTCCAAGAAGAACTACGTTTACACCCTTAGAAGTATCTACCCAAAAGTAACCAGCACCATCGTTGTACTTGAGGTCACGAATGATGTCGGCCGCTGCCTTCATTGCCTCGTCCTTCGTCATTTCTCCAGCCTCGTATCTTGCATTCATAATCTCGCAGACACTCATAGCTTCCTGAGTCTCATTCTTAAGTTCAGCCTTTACATCCTCTAAGAGTCTACTTTCATAAGCGGAAGTCTGGTCAGAGTTTGTCCTCAACGTGTTGATAACCGTAAATGCTGAAATAACTACTGCGGTTATAACTACAGCAGCAAGAATTACAGCAACCAAAATGTTTTTTAACGAACCTCTTTTTTGAGCCATACAGCAAATCCTCCTGTCCGAAAAGATTAATTTTCAACAGAATTCTCCCAATGTACCTAATATATCATAGAATTGTACGTAATCTGTTTCTTTCACAGAGATTTCACTAAAAATTCTAATCTTTCAATGTTTGTCTAAAAAAAGATATTCATCCGTTAATAAAAGTAATGCTTCAGGGGGAATTGTAAAGAATGGAAGATGCCTTTCTCTTAGTTCATGAGATTTCATTGACTTGTCTATTTTTGCAAAAACTCCACAGCTAAGCAAAAGCTGCCACTCAAATGGCATTTCACTTACCTCTGTCACTTGATTCTCATAGCAATTTTCCTGAAATCTTTCCTCTGAAAAAACAATATCGTGGGCTCTAACGCCTATGTGTGTCACTTCCTCAGCCACCTCTTGGGATGTATTAATTAAAATATTTTCCCAGTCCAATGCTTTCACCTGAAACTTACCTGTCTTCTCAGCTCTGGAAATGTTCTTCACACCAGTTAATCTGGCTGTGGTCAGAGTCTTTGGATTATCAAATAATTCTTTTGTTTTTCCTATATTGACTACTCGTCCATGCTTCATAAGAATCAATGTATCACACAGCTGATAGGCCTCATCCCTGTCATGCGTCACCAAAATAGAGGTTCCATCAAAATCATCCATCAACTGCTTTAGCTTTAATCTCATCCTATCCCTGAGACAGGAATCCATTGCAGAAAAGGGTTCGTCAAAAAGAAGAACCTTGGGCTCAGCCGCCATCATTCTCGCCAAAGCCGTCCTCTGCTGCTGCCCACCAGACAATTCAGAAGGATAATGCTTGTTCAATCCCTTCAACCCGAACTGCTCAATCAGCCTGTTAATTGCACCTTCCACATCTTTCTTTTTCCCCAATCCACAGGCTATGTTTTGTTCCACTGTCATGGTAGGAAACAAGGCATAATTTTGGAAAAGATACCCCACATTTCGCTGCTGGACCTTCAGATTCACCCCATTCTCAGAATCATAAAAAGTGCCTTCCTCAAGCCTAATAATACCTTCGTCTGGCTTAACTATTCCCGCTATGGATTTTAATAACAATGTCTTACCACAGCCGGAGGCCCCCAAAATTCCTATTCGCTTAGAATCAGTCTTACAAGAAAAATCTAAGGTGAAGTCGTCATATTTTTTTATAATTTTTATGTCCATCTTACCACCTCTTAGTATTTTTCATTTTCTTTGCAAGAATTGTCCCTATAAAAACAATAACAAAAAATGAAATAACCATCACAATAGCAACCCAGACCCCTGCAACTGCATAATTTCCGTCCTGAATTACCATGGCAATCCGTTGGGAAATGGTAGCTGTCTTATCTGGAATATTTCCTGCAAGCATAGAAGTGGCGCCGTATTCTCCCATGGCTCTGGCAAAGGCAAGAGTTGTTCCAGAAATAATTCCTGGACCTGCCGCTGGAATTATGACCTTGAAAAAAATAGTCATTTCACTCATTCCTAATGTCCTGGCCGCATACACAATATTGGAATCCACCTGTTCAAATGCCCCTCTGGCATTTCTATACATTATAGGAAATGAGATAACCACTGCTGCAAGAACGCATCCCAGCCAGGTCTGGACCACCTTTATTCCAAATTCATTAAAGAGGAAGCTTCCAACTGGTCGCCTTTTACTAAAAATAAGCAGAAGAAAAAAACCTGCCACAGTAGGAGGAAGTACCAAAGGCATAGTCAGGATTCCATCCACCACTGCCCTTTTCTTTGGAGACATTAACATGACTTTTCTCGCTGCAAATATTCCCAAAAAGAAAGAAAAAAAGGTGGCAACAATTCCTGTCTTCAGTGAAATTATAAGCGGACTATAATCCAGTTCTTTCAAAAGCTCCATCAATTCATTCATAGTCATTCCTATTCCACATTAGTATCAAAATAGTATTTATCGAAAATAGCTTTTGCC
>JAEEGL011576295.1_pt1 | contig 13582 bp, 9 predicted proteins | sample 9134231 | NCBI WGS metagenome assembly JAEEGL01 (sample SAMN16246548, study PRJNA631951) | gut metagenome | biome: gut microbiome; feature: rumen; material: fiber-attached | host: Bos | place: Iran: Karaj | collected 2018-10
AATTATATATTTCAATAAAAACTGCTTCTTTAAAAGTTCTAGAAAAAAACTCATAGTCTTGATTACAAGGATGACGGTAGTATTTTTTTTTAAATATTATATACATTGAAAAAAATAAAACAAATAAAAAATATAAATTTTAAGTAATTGAAAAAAATGAAAAAAATAAATTCTTTGTTAACAATAATAGATATTTATGGAACAAAATTTCATTTATTAATGAATAAACAATTAAAATTTAAAACATGGATAGGAGGAATAATAACACTATTTTTATCATTAATAGGAATAACATTTATATATTTTTTTGGAGAAGATTTTTTTTTTAGAAAAAATCCATCATACACAGAATCAAAAATAGGAGAAGGATATAAAACAATAAATTTAGCAAAAGAAAAAATAATAGTAGCATTTAGAATTGAAGATATAAATGGAAACTTTTTAGATTCTTCAAAGTATATTTTTCCAAAAATACTTTATTATTCAGCAGTTCCAGGAGAAGATGGAAAATCAAGAAGTAATTATAAACAAGAATATATTTCATATAGAGTATGTGAAGAAAGTGATTTTGAAGGAAATGAAAATTTTATTTCTCTTTATGGTACTTTATTTTGTATTGAATGGAAAAATTTAACTTTTGGTGGTTATTGGGATAATGAATATTTATATTATTTTTCACTTAGATTATTTCTTTGTGATAATGATACTGTTTATTCTTCTAATAATATTTCTAAATGTACTTCTATTGAAGATTTAAATAATTTCTTTTCTAAAGATGTTTATTTTACAGTTTATTATACTACCACTGGATTCAGAGTTGATAGTTTAAAAAATCCTCTTTCAAGAAAACATACAACTTATTATGCTACTCTTTCACATAATTTAAGAAAAAATGAAAGATTATATTTAAATGAACAAATCTTAAATGATGATCAAGGTTGGTTAATAAGTAATTATAAAAATGTATCAGTTTGGGGTGCTGATGATATTAAATCTGATTATAATTATTTTGATAATGAGAAAACAATTACTGAAGGTTATTCTGCAATGTTTTATTCATTAAATATATATATGGCTTCTACTAAATATTATTATACTAGAAAATATATGAAAATTCCTGATGTTTTATCTATGATAGGAGGATTAATTACTTTAATTAATGTAATTGGAAAATTTCTTAATATTTCTATTAATTTAAGTTTAAGAAAATTAGAAATCGTTGAAAAATTATTTGATTTTAGTGATAAAAAATTGACCAAAAGTTTTTCTTTTGATAATATTAATTTGTTAAATAGTACAATATTAGCTAATTTAAATAAGAGTAATTCTTTCGATGAATTGGATGAACAGAATTACAAAAATCATAATGAGAAAACTTTAATTATGGGTTATAATAAGAAATGGTTTACTTTTAATAATAATAAAAACAATATTGGTAAACAAAAGTCACAAGATACAAAATTCAATGTAAAAATTAGAAAATCAAAGTTTTCTACTGAAATTCCTAAGAAAATTAAAGAAAATACCAGTAAACCAAAAAAAAAAGAAAAAATAGTAAAAATAGAAATCCCTAAAAACGCAGATAATTTATTGATTAGGAAAGATCTAAAAAGAGTTTTAATATGTTGTTATAACAGAAAAGGTGCAAAAGATATTTATGATTTAATGAATGAAATATTTACTGAGAAATGTGATATAACATATTATTTTAAATTTTGTAAAGAAATGGGATTCATTAAAGAAATATTATTTAATCCTAATCAAATATTAGCTTTAGATTTTACAAAAAAAATAAATATAAATGTCAATAATAATTTTGATTCAATAATTGATAATAATCAAATGAAAAAAATAAAAATCGTAAATTATTTTTCAAAAAGATTTAAATCAAAAACAAATAATGATATAGATAATTTCATTTTTGATAAATTAGAACTCAATATTAAACAAAAAATAAATAATTTAAATAATCTTTAATTAATTAAAGTAAAATGATAATATAATATAAATATCACTGATTTTTTAATTGAATAAAATTATTTGTTTTATAAATTAACTCTATTTAAATTTATTGTGGAAAAATTTAAAATTTACTTTTTAATAAGTTTTCATAAAAACAAAAGCTAGTTTTTGATTGGATAAAAAAATTTTCTTTTTATTGGTTTAAAAAGAATTTTGTTTATCATTTATAATTGATAAGTTTTCCTAATGTAAATGTAAATGAAAATACAATAATCAATTAATATGTTTCCTTGAAAAAATATTTCCAAAATAATAAACAACTAAAATAAACACTATCAGCATTTAAATATTCATTTAATGAATCATAGAACTATTTAATATTATTATCATAAAAAGTATATATTTAATTTTTATAACAATTTAATAATTGATAATAAAAAATCCCTTGTCTAAATAATCACCAGAATATAAAATTTCAAAAAAAATTCAATTTGTATTTCCTTCAAAATAAATTTCTTCATATATTAATAATCTCTTCTCTCAGAATAGATCTTGGATTTTCTTTGGTTTTTATTTCAATGATTCTATTATTTGAAAAGTTAATTTTAATGTTGATTAAGTAAATTCTATTTTTTTATAATATCATTTTAATACAAAGATTGCAATCAATCAATTATAGAATTATTGCTTCCTTCCTTTTTTTAAATATCTATTGATATTAATAAGAAATTAATATTTATTACTATTATTATTCTTATTACTTTATTATAAATTATTTGATTTCTTAATATAAAATTTTAAAATTAAAAATTATTTATAATATTTTATTTAAAATTTTTTCTTATGAAAAATTATTAAAAATAATATTTTCATTATTATATATATATATATTATCTTACATTTAATTTTTTTAATAATAAATAAAGATAACCAAAGAAATATCTATAATAAAAGATAAATAAAATTATGATTAATAAATATTACATTGACAAGAAATTTTTTCAATTTTATTTCCTTTTCTTAAATTAGAATTAGGATTAATATAATTAATATGATTAATATTAATTTCTTCGTTTTTTAAATTTTGATTTTCTTCATCTTTCCAATAATACTGAAATTGAGAAATATCATAATTATATTTTTTCCAATTTTCAACTTCGATAACATTTACAAAATCTTTTTTAAAAGAAACATTTTTTATTTGTTTAATATTTGAATTAGTTGTAATTGAATCTGAAGTTTTAAGAGAACTATTAGATTCTTTTGTTTCAAATTTTGGTGTTTGAAAATTAAATTTTTCTCCTATTAAATTTTCTGAAAAAGTAGACATTAAAATTATATTTTGAAAGAAAAATGAAAATAATAATTTTCTTAAAACCAACAATTTATTATTAAATAAATATTTTATAATTAATAATTTCAATAAAAATAATGATAGGAAAAAAAAATATTCCAAATCAAAATACAATTGAAAGTAATTCTGTAATTGAAAATGATAATTCTTTTATAAATGATAATATTGATAATAAAATAGAAACTCAAGATAAAACAAATGATAAAACAGAAATATTAAATAATAAAAAAATAGAAGAAAATACAGGAACAAATTCTTATATTTCAGAAATTCAAATTAGTAAAAATAATAAATTAGGAAAAAATAAAAATGAAGATATAAAAGAAGAAATAAACTCTATTTGTTTAAATATATTTTTAAATTATAGTAAATTTTATTACGAAGAAAAAGATTTTTTATTATCTTATCAAACATTAGTAAAAATATTTAAAGAAGGAAATATTATTGACCAAGATAATCATTCCAGAAATTTAAAAAAAAATAATTCTAAAATTTTTAATTCTTTAACTTCATTAAATTCAAATTATACTTTATTTAAAAAGAAAAAAAATTCTTTTTCTTCTGGTAATTTAGAAATATTAATTAAGGAAATTTCCCCAAAAAAAATTACAAAAATAACATCAACTCAATTTTTAAATATTATAGCATTAATATCAAAAAAAAAATTTCCAAAAGAATTTAATAATAATCCTAAAAATGCAGTAATTATTTTCTCAGAAAAATATTTAAAACCAATAAATGAAAAAATAGAAAATGATGAAACTGATAAATTTCAATATAAAATAATAGAATCTTCAATAAATGATTTTAATCAACAATTTTTAGATAAAGGGAGTGAAATTTTATTAATTAATTTATATGAAGCAATTAATTGGATTTATATAACGTATTTTAAACAAGAAATAAATTTTAAAGATAAAAATATTAAAAAATCAATTAAATTATCTTTAGAAAGTTTAGTAAATTTTGCAAAAGATTATGATATTTGTCCTTCTTTAATATCAATTGAAAAAATTGCAATTTATTATAATTGTTTACTTGATAAAAATTTAAATGAAATTTTTGAAGAAGATTTAGGAAATATATTTACTTTTAATAAATTTTGTCTTTTTTTAATTATTTTATCAAATAATATTTATAGAAAATCTTCAAATAAACTTTGGGAAAGATTTGTTTTTTTAATTAAAAAAATGATAAATAGTAAAGGCCATGAAAAAATGAGTGTTAAATTAAATATTAAAATTCCAGAAGAAAAAAAATTAAAAATAACAAATTTATTAATATCAGAAATAATAAAATTAGAAGAGACTGAAATTTATAATACAAAAATTACAGAATTAAAAACAGAAGAAGATAATGATGAAGATGAAGATAAATTAATATTTAAAAATATATATGATCTTTATTCAAATATAGGAGATAAATTAATAATTCCTCAAATGACTGTATCTAGTTTTTTAAAAGCTTTAAGAGATTTAGGAGTCTTTAATGTTTATAAAGATTATAATTATAATGATATGAATTTATATCAAAATTCTATTATTAATTTAAGTCATACTGATTATCAATTTACTTTAGATAGTAATAGAAGTATAAAAAAAAAATTATTTAGTGAAAAAGATGCTCAAATGATTTATTTTAAAGTTTGCAATAAAAAAAATATCAATTATGAAAATATTAATTTTGATGATATTGAAGAGTATGATATATATAATAAAATTAATTTTGAACAATTTTATATAATTATGCAAGAAATTGCAAATTTTATTCATAATAATCTAAAACAAAGAGATGCTTTTAAGGAATTTAAATATGTTGATCTAAAAATTCAAAATTATAAAAATTCTCTTAATAATGAATTAGAACAAATAAAATATTTATTAAATGTTTTAAGAAATGATTCAAATGATAAAATATTAAGAAATTTAAAAGAAATTTTTTCTTACATTCAAAATATTTTATATGAAATTTTTATGATGTACTCAATAAATAATTTATTAAATTTTAATCAATTTTTTTTAATTTTCAAAGATTTCGATATTTTCCCAAATATAATCTCATTAATAGAAATGAAAAAGTTATTTTTTTGTTTAAGTAAAATATCAAATGAAGAAAATAAAAAAAAAAAAGGAAATTTATTAGAATTTGAATATTTTATGTGTTCTTTAGGTTTATGTTCAAAATTTAGAAAAGATGGGGAAAATAATATTAATGATTGTCAAAAATTAGCGAGTATACTTTATGTAATGAGAAATTCAAAAGGAATTTCAAATCCTAGAAAATTAATAAATGGAGGAAAATTAATTTCGATTGATAAAGAATTAATTAATATATTAAGTTTTCTTCATAAAAAATATCCTGAATATTTTAATGGAAGAGATAATAAAAAGTTATTATCTTATGATAATCTTTTTAATGATATTTTTAATGATTAATAATTAATTAATTTATTTTATTTGTTTATTTTTTTATTTTAAATATATGTTAGTATATCTTTATTTTATAAAACGAATTTTATTTTATTTATAATTTAAAATAATACTTTTAATTTTTGTTTTTTATATTAAAGAAAAAAAAAAATAAATAAAATATTAATTTGATGTAAAACATTTTATTTATATCTGAAAACTAATTATATATTTTTTGTTATATATTATAAATGTCAAAAGAATATTCAACAAATATAAATGAAATTATGCAATATATTGATATTTTTATGCCTAAAAATTATTTTGAATATTATCTTTCAATAATATTTGAATCAATAAAAGAAGAAAATAACTCTTCAGATAAAAAAGAAATAGGAATTAATATTTTTACTTTTAATATTTATTTGAATTTACCTTTTTTTATTTCAGATAAAATATTTAAAACAATTAAACATAATCCAAAAAGAAATATATTAAAGGAAAAAGAATTTATTAATTTTTTATCAATTATTTATTATGGTACAATTGAAGAAAGAGCAAAATTAATTTTTAAAATATTGGATTTTGATAATGATAATTTAATTCAAATTGATGATTTAAAATTATTTTCTTATCATTTTCATTTAATTAAAAATATTTATAAAGATGATTTGGATCTTAATTTAATCGATGAAATGATAAATCCAATTTTTGAAAATGAACAAACAACTTTATCATATAAAGAATTTATTCAAAAAATAAAAACAATAAATTCTGATTTTTTATTTTTGATGATTTTCTTTTTCTATAAATTTAAACCATTTACAATAGAAGAATTAGAATTATTTTATTTACATAATACTTCACATAAATTAAATGAAAATGAAAAAAATAATATTCTTGATTTACCTTTGATTTCGCCTTCTAAAAATTTATTTTTTTACATTAGAAAATATTTAGGAATAAATTCATTAAATATAATAATAGAAGATGATCTTAGAGATGAAGAAATTATTAATGAATTAAATGATTTTGAAAATGATTTTTTAAGAATAAAAAATAGTTTAAATATACCAAAAGAAATAAATTCTATTTCAAAAATAAATACAGTTTTACATAATAATCTTCTTATTGAAGAAACTACTTGTGTTAATCAATGTAAAACTGTTGAAAAAGAAAGATGTTATTTATTTAAATCTAAATGTGAAATAATCATTACAAATAATATAAGAGATTTAAATAATGAAAATAATATAAAATTAAAAAAAATAACTTTATATTTATCAGGTAATAATTTATTTGCTTATCAATTTAATCATAATAATGGAAAATCTAAATTAAATATATTTGTTTTAAAAAAAATTTTAGAAATCGAAGAATTAGGAAATTCAGTTTTAATATGTTATACCCTAAATATTTTAATCCAATTGTTTTGGAAATAAGTTTTCAAAATGAATTCATTAAAAATAAATTTTTAAAAATTTTCAAACATTCAATGAATTATAAAAAAATAGAAGATTATTATGATATTAATATAGATATTGGTCATGGATCTTATGGAAGAGTTTTTTTAGGAAAAGATAAAAAAACAGGGAAAAAATATGCAATAAAATCAATAAAAAAAAATTATGATTTATCAAAAGAAGATCAACTTTCAATCTTTTGGGAATTATCAATAACTAAAATAATAAAAAATATTCAAACTTCAAATTTTGTTAAAATATATCATATGTTTGAATCACTTTCAAATATATATATAATAATGGAATTTGCAGGAGAAGATTTAGAACAATCATTAAATAATTTTTGGCCTAATATTAATATATTTTATGATTATATTAAACAAATTGCAAATTCAATTTATATTTTAAATAAATTTGGAATTATTCATAGAGATTTAAAATTACAAAATATTATTCTTTCTTTTGAAAACGATGAAATTAATGATGAAAGAAATTATGTAATGAAAGAAAAACTCAAATTAATAGATTTTGGTTTTTCTAAAATTTTAAGTCATAATGAAAAAACAAATGAATCTTATGGAACTTTATTTTATATTTCTCCTGAAATTGTAAATAATGATTATTATAATTATAAAGAAGATATTTGGACTTTTGGAATTATTTGTTATTACTTTTTAACTCATAATTTTCCTTTTTTTGATAATGAATATATTAATTTTACTCGTAGTGAAAAAATATTAAATGTTGTGAAAAATTTAGAAGAAAAAAATATTTGTTTAAATGAAAATAATTATCATGATCTTAAAGGGAAAATTATTGCTAAAATTGTAAATTTGTGTTTAATTAAAGATATTAATAAAAGAGCTTCAATTAATGAAATAATTAATTTATTAATTTAATTGTGATTATAAAAAGTAATTGAAATGTTTTATAGTAGAATTTATCAATTTTAGTTATTTATGTATATTATTTTTTAACATAGAAAATGAAAAGGGAAAATTTTTTTGAATAATATAAATATATTCTTAATTTTGTTTAAGTTAGAATATTTATTTTTAATTTTGTTATTTATGTATTATATAAATAATTATATTATAAATTAAATTTTATTGTTAAATATATTCTATTAAAAATAAAAAAAATTTAAAATTGTAAAATAATGATAGGTGATTTTAAAAAAATTACCAAAACAATTTTAATTATTATTTTAATTGAATTATTTTATTTTAAAAAGATTAATTAAAATATTATTAACAAATTCATATAATCTAAACAAAATCATTTTATTTCATTTCATTATTTGTATATTTAAATACTGAAACTTTTATTTTTTTCTTTGAATAAGTTAAAATAAGAATTACCTATATTTATTTCAAAAATATAAAAGTATTAAAGTAAAGTAATAAAAACTTTGAAATTTTATTTAATATATAAAAAATAAATTTCTTTCCCATCATCAATTTTTTTAATTGATTTTAGAATATTTTTTTCTTAAAGTTTTTCTTTAATGAAAGTAATATAAATTTTTTAATAGACACTAAAAAAAATAAATAAACTTAAACATAAAAATTTATATTTAAAAAAATGAAATCTCAAAAAGAAAACAATGATAATCTTGATTCAGACATAGATAAATTATTAAAAGAATATATTGAAATAAAAAAAGATAGAACTAAAAGTGAAAAAGACGAAGAAATATTATTAAACAGGAAAAAATTATTAAATAACGAAGAAATAAAAGTAGCAAAGCGTAAATTAATAGAATCAAAAAACCAAGAAAATTTAGAGAAAATAAGAGTGAATGTACTAAAAGAAAAAAAAATATTAGAAGAAAAAAAAAAAAAAGAAAAAGAAGATTTAGAAAAGAAAAAAAATAAAATTTATGAAATGAAAAATCAAATACAAGTAACTTTAGGAACATGGAGAGATAATATAAGTAATAAAAATAAATTTGAAGGAATTAAGAAAAAAAAAGAAAGAGAAGATTTAGAAAATATATATAATAAATATAAAACCGATATTAAAGAAAAACATAAAGAATTACATGATAAAATACAATCAAATCATTTTCAGAATGAAGAAAAAAGAAAAAATGAAGAAATTCAAAGAAAAATAAAATTAAAAAAAGATATTGAAGAAAAAATAAAGAAAGAAAAAAAAATTAAAGATGAAGTTGAAGAAAGAATTAATAATTATCATAATGATAATATGGAAATTTTAAATAGAATAAATAATCAAAAAATATCTAAAAATAATTCAAGTAGATTATTTAGTCCAATTAAAAATACTCCTTCAAAAAGATCTACTAGTGCTTTAATGAAAAAAGATGATGATCCTGTAAGAAAAAAATTATTGATTTAAAAAAATTTTATTTTATTTTGAAAATATCTTTATTCTATTTAAATAGTATTTTTTTGTGATAAATTATTTTAAATATAAAATTTATATTTATTTGTTATTTTCTTTTTTTTATTTCTTTTTTGTGAAAATATTTTATATAAATTTTTGTGTGTAATAAAAAAATAATGGAGATAATTAGCAGAAATAAAAAATTGAATAAAAAAGATTTATTTAAACATACTATTTTTAGAACAGTTAGAGAACCAATTATTAAAATTAAAAATAGTATAAATGAACATTCTCTTCATTCTGCAATTAGAAGAAGAAAAAATGATATTGAAAATTATTTTAATAAAATAAGTGTTAAATTAAAATATGATTTAATAAATGACGATAATTTTCAAAAAAGAAAAAAAAATAATTCTCCTCAAATAAAAAAAATAATATCTAATAGCATTATTAAATTTTCTCCTTTTTCAGAAAAGAAAAAATCTACGAAGAATATTTTAAAAAAAAAAAAAAATTTTAGTGAAACTTTTAGTTCATTAACTAATTATTCTACTGATAAAAATACTGATAATATTACAAAAGAAAATTCAAATATTTTTTTAACAAATATTAAAGAAAAAGAAAATTCAAAAGAAAAAAAAACTTCTTTTAAAACTTTTAAAAGTAATGTTTTATTTAGAAAAAGAAAATATTCTTTTAAAGCAAGAAATATAAGATTATTTATAGATAATCATAATTCTGAAAAAAGTAAATCTTCACCAAAAAAAATTTTATTAAATAGTAACACAGAAAAAAATATTATTCAAGAAAAAAATATTTTACATAGTCAAAGTAACTTTAATTCAAATATTTTAGATAATAATTTAAGAAAATATAACTTAACTTATTATTCAGATAATAAAAAAAGAAAAAAAAGTATTTATAAAAAATTAATGGAAATAGAAAAAAAAAATGAATTAACAAATAATAAATTAAAAAAATTATTTGAAGAAGAACATTTTTTTCCAATTGTTTCAAATTCTTTTAAATCAGATATAAGTGATATTATAGATAAAACAATTGAAATAAGAAAAAATGGAACTTATCAAATTAAGAGTATTTATCAAAATGATAAGTTTAAAAAAATGTTTGATAAATATTGGGATTATAATAATAAAAAAATCACACATAATACTTTTAAAGAAAGACAACAAAAATTATGGAATAATATTAGTGGAAAGATTCAAAAAGATATTGATAAAGCAGAAAAAATGAATATTAATATTAAATATGAGTCTAATTCTTCTATTAATTATTTATTTTTCAAAGCTTTTGAAAAATAATTATAATAATTTTTTTATTATATATATATTCATTTTTTGTATTTGGAATTTTATGAAATATTAATTTTTTTGGGTTATATAATAATGAAAATTGTTTGTTTCTTATATTATAAAAATAATATTAATATTTAAATAGTAAAATATTTTAAAAGTCAAATATTATTTTTTCTTTTCATATTAATATATCTTTTTTAAAATTACTTTTTATAAAAAAAATAAATAATTCAAAAAGAAAATTTTTTTTGAGCCTTCAAATTATTTTTATTAAGCCTTTATATTCAATTAAAGAAAGAATTAACTTATAAAGACTTATATAAAAAGAAAAATCACTATTTTTTAAATTGTAATATTATTTTATAATATAAATATTTAGGATTATTTTATTTATTTTTTTAATTATTTTTCACATTTATATAAATAAACATTATAACAAATTTATATATTTTCATATATTCAATTAAATTTATGTAAATAAATATTTTTAATAAATGAATACATTAAGTTTCAAATAAAATGAAGTTTCAATATATTCTATTAATATAAAAATTGAAAACAAAATAAGATAAAAAAGTATTTATTTTTAATAAATATTTTAAAGTTCATTTAATTTAGAAATCTATTTATTCACAATACTATATATTTTTTCAACGAAAAAGTTATTTTTTATTCTAAAAAAGTTTAATTTTTTTTACCAGTGCATCAATGGAAAATTATTAACATCTTTAAATTTATTAAATCCAAAACAAAAAGCATCAACAACCCACCAAATAAAAGAGCAAAGAAAGCATAAATATATTGAAATAATAATATTAAGTTCGTTTTTATTTTTTTTCTCTTCGTCCGTTTTTATAAAATTTCCATAATATAAAACACATAAAGTAAATAAAATTAAACTTAAACTTAATTTAACAATTCCAGGAACAAATTTACCAATTATCATATGTCCAATTCCAGAATTTAATAATAATTCCCATAAAAAAGAATTTAATTGATTGAATTGTTTGTATGAACATAAATCTTTTGTATTTGGAGAATTTAAATATCCTTTTGCACAATGACATATATTATTTTCTTCATTACAAAAATTTGGTGATTTACAATTTATATTTGAACATTTTATGATTTTTGCATAAAATAATGTTTTTGAAATTGGTAAATTGTCCTTATTTTGGCTTTTTAAATTTATACACAAAATTGATGAAAATATAAAATAAAAATAAAATAAGTATGTTCTCATTTTATATATAAATATATTTTTTTGTTGGGATTATATAGATAATTATTTTTTTTATTTGACAATTATTTTTTATCATTTTTTTTGATTTTTTTTTGATGAAAATATAATTTGAATTATAATAAAAAAACAATAAAATGGAATCTTCAAATAGTAAAAAATTTAGATTAAAAAGAGCAAATGAAATGAGAAGAGTTGAAGAATTTTCGAAAGAAGAACTAGCTGAGATAAATAAAGTAAAACATATTGAAAATGATGAAAAAGAAAATAATAATAATAATAATAATGAAGAATTAAGAGAAAAAATGGAAGACGTGAAAATAGAATAAAAACAGTTATTCTATAAATCATTATTATACTTTTTAATAATAATAAAAGTAAAACATTAATTGTTGATTGATTTTGAATTATAATTGATAAAATTTTCATAAACGTTTTCTCTTGTTTTATTATAAATATATTTTTAAAAATATATTAAAAATAAGAATTTATAAATAAATTTTTATAAATATTTATTTCGTGTTGAAAAGGATTATTATCTTTTTCTAATTTATTTTTTAAATTTTTATAAAATTTATATCTATTCATCATTATTTTTATTGAATGTCTAAATGTTTTTAATTAAATTAAATTAAAAAAAACTTCTTTTAATATTTATTAAATACCCAAACGATTAAATAAAACTTATTTTTGTTTATAAATAATTTTTTTTATTAATCAAATTTTCAAATATATATTTATGATTATTGTCCATTTAAGTGATATATATTCAAAAAAAAAATTAAGATATTTTCTTGTTAATTAAACCTCAAATTCAAATATAACAACAAAATAATTTAAAAAATGGAGATAAAAAAATAAAAAATCATATAATCTTTAAAAAGAGTTTTTAAATATTCCTATTAGAAAATAATTGTTTTCATTAATTTTCTATTATCTTTTGATTTTTCATATAATAAAAAATACTTATTATATTATTATTTTTCTTTGTTTTTATATTTTATTTTAAATTGTAAAAAATTTAATTTATTGTTTTGATAAACAAGAAATTATAAAATGTCTGATAAAAATATTCTTATAAATGAAGAAGAAGAAGATAGTAAAGAAGAAAAGAAAATACGTAAAAAAAAAGAAGTTTCAAAGTTAGTACCTTCATTAAGATTAAAAACAAAACATCCAAAATTAAAAATAATTAAAATTCATCCTTATTATGTTATAATAGAAAAATCCAATAAAATTATAAATTTAATTAAAGAAACAGAAAAAAAAAATATTCAAAAGATCAATTTATATCATAAATTATTTTCATTTAATGATATCAATGCGGAAATTAATTTTAAATATTTTCAATATTTAAAACAAAAGAATAACAATGATTACATAAAAAAAATAAAAAAATATAAATTTACTTTATACAATGGGGATTGGGGATTGGGGATTGGGGATTGGGGATTGGGGATTGGGCCCAATCCCCAATCCCCAATCCCCAA
>JAEEGL012147437.1_pt1 | contig 13582 bp, 13 predicted proteins | sample 9134231 | NCBI WGS metagenome assembly JAEEGL01 (sample SAMN16246548, study PRJNA631951) | gut metagenome | biome: gut microbiome; feature: rumen; material: fiber-attached | host: Bos | place: Iran: Karaj | collected 2018-10
TATACTAAGTATTTTGGAGATTTCTTACATCCATTTACTGGTATTAATATGATTGATTTCTATAGAGAATTAATCAAAGAACAAGGTTGTGAACCAGTATTTATATTATCTAATAAGGCTACTGATATACTTGAATATACTAATAATGTTATTAATTGTGATATTCATACTAGATACAAGACCAAAAAGTTATTAGAAGATAATAAGGCTAACGTTCTTGGATTATTTGAAATACTTAATAGTCCTGTTAATGGTTCTGGATATAATGAAAAATATGGATTACTTGGATCTAATAAATCTACTGAAGAAAGACTTAAACTATTCCCTAGAGATGGTCAAAGAATAGTAGATAGCGTTCAAAAGAAATTAAAAGAATTAACGGGTAAGAATATTGAAGTAATGGTTTATGGAGATGGAGCTTTTAAAGATCCTGTTGGTAAGATTTGGGAGTTAGCAGACCCAGTTGTATCTCCATTTTATACAAGTGGTCTTGAAGGTACTCCTAATGAAATTAAATTAAAGTTTGTTTCTGATAATAAATTCCCTGATTTAAAGGGAGATGAATTAAAGGAAGCTATTAAAGAAGAAATTCGTAAGAAAGATGCTGATTTAAAAGGAAAAATGATTACTCAAGGTACTACTCCTAGAAGATTAACTGATTTAATTGGATCACTTTGTGACTTAACTAGTGGTAGTGGTGATAAAGGTACTCCTGTAGTATTTATTCAAGGTTACTTTGATAATCTATCAGATGAATAAAAAAAGAAGCTTAATGCTTCTTTTTATTTTACTATAATGTAGGTCCTACTCCTGGTCCAATTGGTAATCCTATTAAATACCAACCTATTATTAATAATATCCATGTAGCTGCTATTATTAAGAAATATGGAGTAATCATTTGAAGGGATTTCCTTATTGTAATAGGTTTTTCTTTTTTTAGATTATATATATTTAAAAATCCTATATATATAACAAATGATGCTAGAAGTGGAGTAAATCCTTTAGTCATTGAATCAGCTGCACGCATAACAATTTGAGCAAATTGTGGAGATATATTTGATTGCATAAACATTGGTACAACAACTGGTGAGAATATCATCCATTTACTAGCTGGGCTTGTTAAAAATATATTTGAAATTCCTATTAATAATAATGATATTAATATCAATGGGATTCCTGTTAAATTCATACTTTTTAAAAGTGTTGCAAGCCATGAAGTTATAACTAATCCAACATTACTTTTTCTAAATATTGCTATAAATTGACTTGCTACAAACATTAAAATAATTACAGAACCAACAGATGAGAATTTTTTTCCAGCGTTTTCTATTAACTGTTTATAACTCTTTATTGATTTAGATGCAAATCCATAAGATGTTCCTGCAATAATAAATATTAATGATACTATAAATGTAAATCCATCTTGAAAATATGTATTTTCTCCAAATAATTGGTATAGATAGACATTTTCTTTCATATCAAGTAATAATCCAGAAAATGGTAAATTAGGAATTAATGAATATATAAATACTAGAATTAATATTATTGTTGTAATTAATGCTATTCTTAATCCTTTTTTCTCATATTTGTCTTTTTCTAATTGGATTTGTTCTTCCTCATCACTATTTATAGTTACATATTGTTCTGTTTTAGCAAATTCATCATCCCTTTTATATTTACCTATTCTAGGTGCTATTATTTTCTCAATAACGATTGTTCCTATTATTGATAAAATAATACTTGCTACTATAATAAATATTAAATTTGAAGTTAATGCAATATGTGTATTTTCATCTACTAATAAAGATGCGCTTTTTGTATAATTCATCAAAGCTATTTCTGTAGATCCTACAAAAATAGATACTCCATAGCTAAATGCTACTCCACAAAAAGCTGTGATTATTCCTAAAATTGGATTTCTATTATTGATAAAATATATTAATGCCACTGCAGGAATTAAAATAGCATATCCTACTTCATTAATTAATGAGGAAATAGTTGCTATGAAGATAATTATAAATGTAAATGTTCCTTTTGGAATTTTACTTAAATATCTCTTTGTTAATGTTTCAATAAAACCTGAAGCTTCACTAATAGTTAATCCTATTAATGCTAATAATAATGTTCCTAGTGGAGCAAAACTTAAAAAGTTTCTAGAGGCATTACTGATAATATATTTCAAGCCATCAAAGGATAATAAGTTTTCTATAGTTACTAACGTTGGTTCTAAGTCTTTTGTATTTACATTTACTACACTATATGTAGCTTGTGTTTGAAGTAAACTTAAGATCCAGCTAAGTATAATAACTGCAATAGTCATTACCATAAAAGTTGAAACTGGGTGCAGGTAAAACTTCTTTAATTTTAACTTTCTTCTATCTTTCATACTAAATCCTTTCTATCTTTTTTAACTTTTTATTAAATTCTATTCTAGGTATTAATACTGTTCTTCCACAATTAATGCATTTTATTTTTATATCAGCACCTACTCTTACTATTTCCCATTCGTTAGTTCCACAAGGATGTTGCTTTTTCATAATAACAATAGATCCTAGTTTATATTCTTTATTTTCCATTATGCACCTCAATCTGAGTATATGGTATTTTTACTCCAACCTCATCAAAAGTTTTCTTTATTTCTTTTCTTAAGATTCTTTCTGTAATGATATGTTTCATAGGTTTTGTTTCTACAACTACCCTATAAACTACTGCAGAGTCTGATAATTCATGTACTCCCCATACTTCTATATCTTTTGTAGCATATTCTAATTTACCATTAAGCTTTTCTTCTAAGTTTTTAAATGCTTTTTCTATTAATTCTTCTTTTACTTCATAAGCAATTGATACATCTACTACAGCTAATGAATTATTATCACTATAATTAATAATATTATCCATATAGTGATTAGCTATTATTTTAGTAGCACCCTTAAAATTACGAATTCTTGTAGTTCTAAGTCCAATAAAAGTGACTTCTCCCATAAATCCATCTATTTCAATAGTATCTCCTATTTCATATTCACCTTCTGTGATTATAGAAAATCCTGCGATTAAGTCTTTAGCTAAATCTTGAAATGCAAGACCTATAATAGCAGTACCTATTCCTAACCCTGCTAAAATAGAACCTACTTTAAATCCAAATAAAGATATAATAGCTAATACTACTAAGATTACTATTATATATTTAATAATATTTAAAAGTAATGTAGATAATGTTTTTACTCTTTGCTTTTGAGTAACTTTTAATGTTTTGTTTTTAATAGTTGCTTTTAATACTATCTTTTTTTTTATTGCAAAGATAATCATTCCTATTATTATATATACTATTGGTAAAATAATTAGTTTTAAATCAATTGTTTTTTGTAAAAAATCAACTTTCATTTTATTTTCCTACCTCAATATTCATATATTCTAATAATCTATTTAAATCATTATCATTAACAAAATTTATAATAATTTTTTTATTTTTAATTACTACTTTAGTTCCTAATCTCTCACTTAATTCATTTTGAAGATATGCATATTCATTAGTTTTATTAACCCTTTTTTGAGGATTTGCTTTTACAATGTTTTCTCCTTGAGTTAAACTTTCTAATTCTCTTACACTAATACCTTCTTTTATTATTTTATTAAGTAATTCTTCTTGTTGAGTATTGTCTTCTAATTTACTTAATATTCTAGCATGACCCATACTTACATTATTCTTTATAATTTCATCTTGAATATTTTTTGGTAATGTTAAGATACCAATCATATTTGTAATATGACTTCTACTCTTACCTAATCTTTTAGCTAATTCTTCTTGAGTCAATCCTAATGTTTCTAGTAATTTTTTATATGCTGTGGCTTCTTCTATAGCATTTAAATTTTCTCTTTGTAAATTTTCAAGAAGTGCTATTTCCATCATTTGTGTATCGTTAAAATTTCTAACAATAGCTGGAATTTCAGTAAGCCCTGCTAATTGAGATGCTTTAACTCTTCGCTCTCCTGCTATTATTTCATATCCTTTAATTGATTTTTTAACAATAATTGGTTGAAATACACCATGTTCTTTAATAGAATCTGCTAATTCTTGTAAAGATTCTTCATCAAATACTTTTCTAGGTTGATATGGATTAGCTCTTAATTCATCTAATTTAATATTTACTATTTGTTCTTTAGGTGTTTCATTAACTATTTTCTTTTCTACAGTAGAATAATCTAGTACTTCATTATTAAATAATTCTTCTAAACCTCTACCTAATGCTCTTCTTTTAGGTATTCCACTTTCTTCAAAATTAGTTTCCATTTCTCTCAATCACTTCCTTTGCTAAATTAAGATAAGCTTCTGATCCTCTACTCTTTGGATCATATGCAATTATTGGTTCTCCATGAGATGGAGCTTCTGTTAATCTTACCAATCTTGGGATTATTGTATTATAAACTTTTTCTTTAAAGAATTTTCTTATATCTTCTACAACTTCAAATCCTAAATTTGTTCTTGAATCAAGCATTGTTAATAGAACTCCTTCTATATCTAATGTTGGATTTAAACTCTTTTGTGAAATCATTATTGTTCTTAGTAATTGAGTAATACCTTCTAGTGCAAAAAATTCACATTGTACTGGTATTATTACTGAGTTTGATGCTGCTAATGCATTTGTTGTTATTTTAGATAAAGACGGAGGGCAATCAATTATAATATAATCGAAACTATCTTTTATATCCTCTAAACATAATTTTAATTGCGTTCCTTTTTTAAAATTCATATCTGTATTTTCATCATCAAATAACTCATATTCTATTCCTGCTAGATTAATAGATGCTGGTATAACATAAAATTCTTTATATTTTGTTTTAATTATTGCTTCATTAATCTTACATTCCCCAATTAAAACGTTATAAATACTCTTATCTATTTCTCCTTTATTTATTCCCACACCAGTAGTTGTATTTCCTTGAGGATCTAAGTCTATTAATAATACTTTTTTACCTAATACTGCTAATGATGCAGAAAGATTTATGCTAGTAGTTGTTTTACCAACCCCACCTTTTTGATTTACTAATGATATAATCTTTCCCATCTAATCACCCATTTTTCATATTACTAATATTGTATCAAATAATAGGAATTTTTTAAATGTTTTTAATAAAAAAAGTAGATTTTTTAATCTACTCTTTATCTATTTTTATAATTAATTGATATGAATTAGGAAAATTCATTTCATCGACATTTATACTAATTCCTTTTTTCTTTAATTCTTCAACTAATTCTTTTATTTTTTCTGAAGCATCTTGGGATGTTAATTCTTCAGTATTCTCTGATTTATATTTGTCATTTTCTTCATTAACTATAGAAACAGGTGGTGTTTGAAAAGACTCTGGCATTTGGAAATATTCTGATGATTCTTCATCTTCTAAAGAATCTGTTTTTACTATCTTTTCAGCTGGTGTTATGAAAGTAGGATTTTCTTGTTTTTCCGTTGGTTTAGCAAAATTTAGTAAACTATCTAAAGAATCTCCTCCTCCAACAGGATTAATATCTACTGCATTTTCTTTTATTTCATCAACATTTACTGTTTTTACTTCAGGTATTTCTTCTTCCTCTTCATTTTCTTCTTTTCCTATTTCACCAAAATTGATAAATTTATTACCTCCACTTTCTCCTTCTTCTGGAGGAGCTATAGTTACCGTACCTATTTTATTAGGATCTTCAGGTAATTCTGCGGTTGGGGTTAGCGGATTATCATTAACAAAAGCATCTGGTGAAGCAATTTGTACTACTTTTTCTTCTTTACTATCTTCTTTTTCTTCTGTCTCTTCATCTTTTGGATACATTTTCTTTATTTCTTCTTCTAACACTCTAACACTCATTTTTTCTTCTATTACTTTCTTTAACATTTCTTTTTGTTTTTTAGAATCAGGTATATTTAATAAAGTTCTTGCGTGACGTTCTGAAATTTCTTCATTTAATAAAGCTTGTTGAACATCATCACTTAATGATAATAATCTAATTTTATTAGCCACTGCAGATTGACTTTTACCCATTGTTTTAGCCAATTCTTCTTGAGTCATTTGATCTAATTCAAGAATCTTTTGATATGTTCTTGCTTCTTCTATTGGATTTAAATTCTTTCTTTGAAGATTTTCAAGTAATGCTACTTTAGATGATTCTTTATCATCTAAATCTCTTATAATTGCAGGAATTTTAGTAAGTCCAGCTAAAGCACTAGCTTTATATCTTCTTTCACCCGCAATGATTTCATATTTTCCATTAACACTTCTGACAATAATTGGTTGAATTACACCGTGTTCTTTGATTGATACTGCTAATTCTTTTAATGCTTTTTCATCAAATACTTCACGAGGTTGGAATCTATTTGGAATGATATCATCTAAATATAATTGTACTACTTCATCTTTTTGATCCGGATACATAAAATTCCCCTCTCTTTATTCTTTTTAATAACCCTATACTAGCATTATACATTAAAAGAGGTTTTCTTTCAACTAAAAAAATATGTATTTCTACATATTTTTCATTACTACTAGACTTCTGTCAGACTCTTCTATTGGAAGTTTGAATTTATTTATTTTTACTATTTTATATTTCTTAGAAAGTTTTTTTTCCACAGGAATTGTTAATTCATTATCAATATTTCCTTTCATAGCAATAAATACACCATCTTTATCCACAAGATGCATAGTAAAAGTTACTAGTTTTTCTATATTTGCGACAGCTCTACTTGTTACTACATCAAACTTGTCTTTATAGTCTTCTCCACGAGTATGGATTGCTTTAATATCTTTTAATTCTAATTCTTTGATAATTTCATTTAAATAATTAACTCTTTTTAATAGAGAATCTATTAAAGTTACTTTTAGATTAGGATACATTATTTTTAGAACTATACCTGGGAAACCTGCTCCAGTACCTACATCACATAGTGTATCTACTTTAGATAAATCTATTTCTTTAGTAATAGTTAGACTGTCATAAAAATGTTTTAAATAAACATCTTTTTCTTCTGTAATTCTAGTTAAATTTATCTTTTCATTCCAAATAATTAATAGTTTATAGAACTTATCTAATTTAATTAATTGTTCTTCTGTCGGATATATATTTAATTCTTCTAGATATTTGATAAATTCATTCTTATTCATTCTTTGAATACTCCTTTTTTAAATATACTGAAAGTATTGAGATATCTGATGGATTAACTCCTGAAATACGTATTGCTTGAGCTATTGTAGTTGGTCTTACTTCATTTAGTTTTTGTCTTGCTTCACTTGCAATATTCTTTATTTTATTATAATCAATATCCTCAGGTATTTGTTTTTTCTCTAACTTAAGCATTTTTTCTGCTTCTTTATAAGCTTTTTTAATATATCCTTCATATTTTAAATTGATTGATACTTGTTCTTTTATTTCATCACTATATGGAATTTCTACCATTTTTTCTAAGAATTCTGTAGTTATTTCAGGTCTTCTTAATAGAGATTCTAGACTCATTGTAGCGTTTGGTACTTGAATATTATTTTCCTCAAACACTTTTCTTATATCTTCAGTAATCTTTAATTTATTATAAGATAGATAATCTAAACATTCTTGGATTAGTTTTCTTTTTTCATTTAGTTTTTGTTTTTGTTCATCGTTGATTAATCCTACTTGATAACCATAATCTCTAAGTCTAAGATCCGCGTTATCACTTCTAAGGATTAAACGAAACTCAGCTCTTGATGTTAATAATCTATATGGGTCTCTTATTCCCTTAGTAATTAAATCATCTATAAGTACACCAATATATGCTTCATTTCTTTTTAATATTAATGGTTCTTTACCTTCTAGTTTTAAACTTGCATTAATTCCAGCCATTAATCCTTGGCAAGCGGCTTCTTCATAACCACTAGTTCCATTAATTTGACCAGCAGTGAAGAAGTTTTCTAATACTTTTGTTTCAAGGGAAGCTTTCAATTGAGTAGGATAAATTGCATCATATTCAATAGCATAACCATATTTTAATATCTTAGCATTTTCAAATCCTGGTAGGCTATGTACCATTTGTTCTTGTACTTCTGGTGGCATAGATGTTGAAAATCCTTGTAGATACATATCATCATAATATCTACTTTCCGGTTCTATAAATAATTGATGTCTTTCTTTATCTGAAAATCTTACTACTTTATCTTCTATAGATGGACAATATCTTGGGCCAATTCCTTCTATATCATCTAATGCTCCATACATTGAAGATTTATTTAAGTTTTCTCTTATAATTCTATGAGTTTCTTCTGTTGTATAAGTTAAATGACAAGGTATTTGGTCTTCTATTTTATATTGTGGTTCTAAATCAAATGAGAAAGTAAGGTATTTATCATCACCTGGTTCTACCTTAGTCTTTGAAAAATCAATACTTTTTCTATCTATACGTTGTGGAGTACCAGTTTTTAATCTTTTTATAGTAAAGCCATACTCTCTTAATTTATCACTTAAGTGCATTGAAGGTTTTTCCCCATGTGGACCTTGTCTAGTTCTTGTGTTTCCTACTAAAATGTCTGCTTTTAAATATGTTCCTGTAGTTAATATTACTATTTGAGACTCTATTTTTTCTCCATTTTCTAAGATAATACCTTTTACTTTATTATCTTCTACTATTAGGTCTTCTACCATAGCTTCTTTGATAGTTAAATTTTCTAATGATTCTAGTGTTTTCAACATTTCTTTAGGATAAGCTATTTTATCTCCTTGAGCTCTTAAAGATTGAACTGCAGGACCTTTAGCACTATTTAGCATTTTTATTTGAAGGTGTGTTTTATCGGCTACTTTACCCATGATTCCACCTAAAGCATCTATTTCTCTAACAACTATACCTTTAGCCGATCCACCTATATGAGGATTACATGGCATATCTGCGATATTCTTTAAATTACTAGTAACTAGTAGAGTTTTATGTCCTTTTTTAGCACTTGCGTAAGCAGCTTCACATCCAGCGTGTCCTCCACCTACTACTATAATTTCTACCATTTTCTCACCTTCTTTATTTGCCTAAACAAAATCTTTTAAACATTTCATCTAATAATTCTTCTTCATAAGTAGATCCATTTATTTTACCTAATTCTTCCCAAATACTCTTAATATCTAATTCAATCATATCTATTGGGAGATTATTTTTAAGTGATTCTTCTATTTCTTCCGTTTTCTTCAAACAATTCTTTAATATACTTATACTTCTCGTATTACTTAAGTATGTTGGATCTTTAGTTTCTAATTCATTTAATTTGAATAATTCAACTATTTTATCTTTTAATTCATCTATTCCTTGATTATTTATAATACTTAGATTAATTATTCTATCTTTAGCTATATTAAGTTTTGTTATATCTAGTTTATTTTCTAAATCATTTTTATTTATTAATACTAAATATTTTTTATCCACAAGGCGTGTTGACAACTCTATTAAATCATCTGTAATTTCTTCATTATTATTTAACATAAATAATACTAAGTCTGATTCTTCCATTATTTTTTTAGATTTTTCTACACCAATAGATTCTATAATATCTTCAGTATCTCTAATACCAGCAGTATCTATCATATTTAAGATAATACCATTTACTTTAATTTGTCCTTCTACTATATCACGTGTTGTTCCTGCGATATCTGTGACAATAGCTTTATCTTCTTCTAATAAAGCATTTAAAAGAGAGCTTTTACCTACATTAGGTCTACCTATAATAGCAGTTTTTATTCCGTCTTTGATGATTTTACCATTAGCTGACTCTTTTAATATTTTATTAATTTTTTCTTTTAATTTAGTAATTTTTGGAATTAATAAATCATTTGTGATTATATCTACATCATCATACTCAGGATAATCTATATTAACATTTATATTAGATATAATTTGAATCATATCACTTCTTAATTCATTTATAAGACTTGAAGTTTTACCATTTATACCATTCATAGCCATTTTTCTTTGTATATCAGTTTTAGAATCAATCATATCCATTACTGATTCTGCTTCTAACAAGTCTATTCTTCCATTTAAGAAAGCTCTTTTAGTAAACTCTCCTGGTTCAGCTAACCTAGCCCCATTTTCTAATAATAATTCAAGGACTTTGTTAGTAGGAGCAATACCACCATGAGTATTTATTTCTACTATATCTTCTGTAGTGAAAGTTTTTGGTGCTTTCATTATAGATACTAATACTTCATCTACAATAGTATCATTATCAACGATATGTCCATAATTAATAGTATGTGAATCTACTTTAGTTAAGTCTTTACCTTTAAATATCTTGTTTACTATAGATATTGCTTCTGGTCCTGATACTCTTACAATTGAGATTGCTCCAATACCTTGACTAGTTGAAATAGCACATATTGTATCTTCCATGGTATCCCTCCTTTTTGACTAAAGTATTATAACATATTTTTATAAATATGACTACACAAATCCCCATATTAATATAATTTTATCATCTTTGTTTGAATAATTATTATTATTTTAGATTAATAGGGTGTAAATAATGTAAAAAAAAGAAGATTATTTATCTTCTTCTTTTGGTTTAATTACTACATAACGATTAGGTTCTTCGCCTTCACTTTCTGTATAAACTCTTTTATTATTTGAAAGGATAGAGTGAATAATTCTTCTTTCATATGAATTCATTGAATCTAACTTAGCTTCTACTTTAGATGTAGCTACTTCACGAGCAACTCTTTTTGCTAATCTTTCTAATGAATGTTCTCTTTTTTCTTTATATTCATTAACATCAATAATAAATTTATAAGTTCTTCCTAATTCTGTATTTAAATATCCATTAACTATAGTAGATAGCGCTTTTAAATTCTTACCATTCTTTCCTATTAATAATGCATCATTGTCTGAGAAAATAATGTATTTAGGAACTTCTTCTTTATTTTTTATTTCAATATTTACTGAATAACCCATGTCTTTAAGTATTTTTACTAAGAAATTTTTAATATCTTGAACAACTTCTCTTTTTTCAATTACTTCAATTTCTACTTTACCTTTTTTAAATAATCCACCTTGTGTTACTTCAGTTTCTCTAATAAATAGATTTTCCTCAACCTCTTGTAATTCTTCTTTTGCTAAATTAATAGCTTCTTCTTTTGTTTTTCCTACGAATTTATGCTTTTCCATTTACTTTACTCCTTTTAACTAACATATTTTGAATCATTGTGAATATGTTTGATGTTACCCAATATATTCCTAACCCTGTTGGCATAAATATACCTGTTAATATAATCATACCTGTCATCATAATAGGCATCATTTTCATTGATTGGTCTTGCATATTACCAGTAGCATTCATCTTGAATGAGAAGAAAGTTGTTACTCCTATTAATATAATTAATATAGCATATGCAAACCACATCCCTGAAGTTATACCAACTGAAGGGGTAGTTCCTAATTGTAATCCTAAAAATTTATCTTCAAATATAACTGGAGTTCTTTGTACTGCTTCAAAGAAAGCTATAAATATTGGTAATTGTAGCATTGCAAATATACATCCAGACATAGGATTCATATTATATTTCTTATAAACAGCCATTATTTCTTGATTTTGTTTCATCATAGATTCTTGGTCTTGTTTACCTTCATATTTCTTTTGAATCTTGTTTATTTCTGGTTGAGCTTTCTTCATAAGTTCAGATTGCATAGCAGTTTTTTTAGTAATAGGGTAGGCAATTAATCTTATTATTAAAGTTATTATAATTAGTGATAATCCATAATTCTTAACTAATCTTCCTAATACTAATAATACAAAGGCTAATGGTTTTACAAATACTGTAGACCATAGATCTTCATATTTACCTGAATTAACTTTAAAATCTTTACATTCTGGTAATTTTTTTAAATTTACTTTATACTTTTCATAAATCTTTGTAGTTTTTTCATTTGTTGGCCTACATAAAATATTTTTAGTTAGTGTTTGTCCAGTAACTTCATTTTTAACTGCTTTCTTATGACTATCTGTTAATACTTGAGTACATCCTGTTGTTAAAACTAATAACATAAGTATAATTAATACTTTTATTTTATTATGTTTTTTCATGATATTATCCTTTCTTATTATTATTTATTAATGAAAATAATGATTCCTTCAATATTTCATAATCCACATCAATTGCTTCTCTTCTTAATATTATAATATAATCTTTGTTATTAATATATAGTTTTTTATAATTATCTAAAATACTTCTTATAATTCTTTTATATTTATTTCTAAATACAGAATTACCTAATTTTTTACTAACAGATATTCCATAACGATCATAAGATAAGTTATTATCTTTTTCATGCACAACAAAATATTTGTTTTTAATGCAAGTTCCTGTATTTATAATATCTTCAAATTGTCTATTTGTTTTAACTATATATAATTTTCTCATAATATCATTCCTTTAGAGTAAAAAACCACTGTTTATATTAAACCCAGTGGTATTTTATTTACAAAGACTCTTACGTCCTTTACGACGACGACGATTTAATATATTTGTTTTTTTACGTGCAAAAAATCCTAATTTCTTTGATTTTTTATGATTATTTGGTTGATAAGTTCTTTTCATTGATTCCACCTCCAGTCATAAATCTACATTATTATATAAATAAATTAATGTTTTTGTCAATTAATTCCTTTATTTTTATTATATTTTTTATACTTATACACATTTTCCACAGCCATGTGGAAAACTTTTTTAATACATGTTTAAAAAAATTTGTGGAAATTGTTGAAAATAGTCTAAATATCTTATTTTATAATGCTTTTCATTGTGGATAAGTTTGTGAATATACTGTTAATAAAATTTTTTTTAATTTTTATATTTATTTTTTAAACAAACTAATATAGAATAATTGGTAATACAAGGCATTCTATCAATAATTGTACTTTTTAAATTAAATAAAAAAAGTATTTGCATTTTAAATAAAGTAGGGTAGAATAGTTTTTGGAAATTAATCTTGTGGGGAGATGGTCGAATGAATACAGATATTTTATGGTCTAAAATTCTTAATCAATTTAAAGATGAACTATCTTCTCTAGCTTATGAAACTTGGTTTGCTGATACAGAACTTTATAAATTAGAAAATGATAAAGCATATATTGTAGTTCCTATGCCAATACATAAAAGACATCTTAATGATAATTATTCTGAAATGATTATTAATAAATTAAATAACGAAACTAATATAAATTATGAATTAAATTTTTTATTAAAAGAAGAAATACAAGAACAAGAAATAATTATAGTAGATCAAAATGATAATAATGATATTAATATAATTAATAATGAATATATTAATGATAATATTAATAACAATTTAAATAAAAATTATTTATTTGATAATTTTATAGTTGGAAATAGTAATAAATTTGCACAGGCTGCCGCTTTATCAGTAGCTGAAAATCCTGGTAATATGTATAATCCTTTATTTATATATGGAAATAGTGGATTAGGAAAAACTCATTTAATGCATGCAATTGGTAATTATATAGTTAATAATACTAATAAAAAGGTATTATATATAACATCTGAAGAATTTATGCAGGATTATAGAAATGTATATAATAA
>JAEEGL012752169.1_pt1 | contig 13582 bp, 7 predicted proteins | sample 9134231 | NCBI WGS metagenome assembly JAEEGL01 (sample SAMN16246548, study PRJNA631951) | gut metagenome | biome: gut microbiome; feature: rumen; material: fiber-attached | host: Bos | place: Iran: Karaj | collected 2018-10
CCCCACTTTCCACGTCTCTTTCAAACATTGGGAAGTCAATGACCCATAATAAATCATAGGTTCCTTCTTTGATGAGACCAAGTTCACGTCCGTACTTTAAGCGTAACGCACCTAATAAAGGTGTAACACGATTATCATTGCCTGCGGCGATGATTAATATGTCATTATCAACAAGACCTAATCTTTCGTTTAAGGCCTTGATTTCGGCTTCTGAAAGGAATTTAACAAAGGAACCGGTTAATTCCCCGTTTTCTTTCTTAAGGACTGTTAAACCGCCTAAACCGAACTTCTTGGCTTCAAGTGTTAAAGCATCGATTACTTTACGGCTTGTTTGATCCGCCACACCATTAACAACGATAGCCTTAATGGCTTCTGCGGTTTGATAACCAGCGAATGTGGTATCTTTAAATATATCTTTAATATTATTTAACTCGATACCAAATCTTGTATCTGGTTTATCACTACCAAAACGGTCCATCGCTTCCTTATAGGTCATTTGTCTTAATGGAAGCTTGACATCATAGTTAATTGTGGCTTTAAAGATATCTTTTATGAGTTCTTCCATCAACGTTAAGAATTGATTTTGATCTAAGAAACTTGTCTCAATATCAATTTGGGTGAAATCTGGTTGACGGTCCGCTCTTAAGTCTTCGTCTCTAAAGCATCTGGCGATTTGGTAATATCTTTCAAAACCCGCGACCATAAGCAATTGCTTAAACATTTGTGGGCTTTGTGGTAAAGCATAGAATTGACCTTTATGCACACGGGATGGCACTAAATACTCTTTCGCACCTTCAGGTGAGGAGGCACAGAGCATTGGTGTTTCAATTTCGATGAAGTGATGACGGTGCATAAAACTATGTGTGGTCATCTTAATTGTGTCGCGCACATCGAAGTAATGTTGCATGCAAGGACGACGCAAGTCGAGATAACGATATTTAAGTCTGGTGTCTTCTAAAGCGTCTGTTTCATCAGCGATGATTAAAGGTGTGGTTTTCGCAGTGTTTAATAAATTTACTTCACTAGCGATGACTTCAATTTCACCACTCTTTAATTTTGGATTAGCAACTGCTCTTTTAGCGACTTCACCTTTCACTTGAATGACGTATTCGTTTCTGACATCAGGAATTTCTACGTTGTCGTTAACAACGATTTGAATTAAACCGAAGCGGTCTCTTAAATCGATAAAGAGTAAGGAACCGAGGTTTCTTCTTTTGCTGACCCAACCAATGAGGGTGACCTTTTCACCAACGTTGGCTAAGCCAAGTTCATTGCTGTAATGGCTTCTTTCCATAATACTACCTACCTTTGTGATCAATCACAAAATTCTTCACCCATTTCAGTAGAAATGGTTTCTATTAATTTCTCTAGTTCACAACTCTTTTGTTCGGTTGTTTCTAGATTTTTAATAACAACTTGTTGTTTGTTAACCTCATCTTCACCGATGATGATCGCGAACTTAGCGCCTTTTCTTTCAGCACGCTTGAACATATTACCGAGTTTGACATCTTCAAAGCAGATATCAGTGCGGTAACCAGATAATCTAAGTTCAGAAGCGACTTGTTGAGACATAGTCTTGGCCGCTTCCCCTAATGGCATAACGTAGATTTCAATATTGCTATTGATGTTATCTGGGAATAAGTCATCGTCTTTTAAGACGGAATAAAGTCTTTCTACACCGAAGGAGAATCCGACACCCGCGGCATCTGGACCACCGATTTCTTTGACGAGTTTATCATAGTGACCACCTGCGCCAATCGCGCCATAGTCATTACCGGTCTTAGAAACATAATGGAATTCAAAGACGGTTTCTGAATAGTAATCTAAGCCTCTCACTAAGGTGTCATCGACTTGATAAGGAATATCTAAGGCATCTAATAATTCGAGGACTCTAGAGAATCTAGCTTTCGCAGCATCGCTTAAGAAGTCTTTCATCTTAGGTGCGCCTTTAACGATTTCTTGATCCTCTGGGACTTTGCAGTCGAGAATTCTTAATGGATTAAGTTCATAACGACTGTGGCAATCAGGGCACATCTTATCTAAGTATTTAGCGAAGTATGCTTTGAGTGCTTCTTTATAGGCATTACGTGATTCATCATCGCCTAAGGTGTTAATGCTAATGGTCACACCTTCTAAGTTCAGAGAACTTAAGATGGTATACGCTAAGGTGATTGTTTCGACATCGATTTCAGGAGAATTGTTTCCCACTGCTTCCACACCGAATTGGTTGAACTGTCTATATCTACCTAATTGTGGTCTTTCATAACGGAAGACTGGACCACAGTAATAAACCTTATATGGAAGTTCATTTGTGGCTAGTAACTTGTTTTGCACGATTAAGCGCATAATGCCCGCGGTGAATTCTGGACGTAAGGTGATGGAACGATCAGCTTTATCGTTAAATGTGTACATTTCCTTACGGACAATATCACTACCTTCACCAACACCACGAACAAAGAGTTCACTATGTTCGATGACAGGAGGTCTAACTTCGTTATAAGCGAATAATTCGCAAATTTGTTTTAAAACATTTTCAATGTAAGCGAAACCATTGGATTCTTCCCCAATGATGTCGTGAGTACCTTTAACATTGTTTGTTAACATATCTTTTCTCCTTAATGAATGACACGATCAATACGATAAACGCCAGTAATACCTTTTAGCAAAACAAAGATATCATGCAGACGTTTAGCATCGCTAACCATGATAGTCGCGCTAATAGTTGCAGATAAGTTTTGGCTATTATTGCGAGCGTGTAAGTTATTCACGCCTACTTTCGCGTTTTGGAAGACCGCCATAATGTCCATTAATAAGCCGTTTCTATCACTGGCTTCGATAATGATATCGACTGGATAGGTGGCGAATTCAATATCGTCTCTCCAATAGACATCAATGAGTCTTTCCTTTTCGTTAGCGATATTTGGGCAGTTCTTTCTATGCACGGATATGCCCTTACCACGTGTAATATAGCCGACTATGTCGTCTCCAGGCACTGGAGTGCAGCAATTTGCTAAGGCAATGGCAATCTTACCAGCCCCTTTAATATAGACAGGACAATGGTCGTTTTTATCAGTTTTACGTTTGGTGAAGTTAACTTCAATATTCACTGGACGCTTAATCTTTAAGAAGTCGATAAGCGCACTAGCGGTTGGCTTTCTACCAGAGACACCGATGAATAATGAATCAACATCTTGGAAATGGTAATATTCCAAAACTTTATCGGTATCAAGAAGCTTCATCATCTCGTCTTCTTCCACACCACGTTCATGGAAAGCATCAATACAGCTTTGCTTACCTTTAGCGATGCGGTCTTCTCGCATCATCTCAGCGTTCTTCTTAGCGATATATTTTCTAATCGCGGTTTTCGCAGAGCTGGAAGCAACGAAGTCTAACCAACCTTCACTTGGTACAGAGTTCTTACTAGTTTTGATTTCCACCATATCACCAGTCTTAAGAACGGTGTTAAGTGGCACCATCACGCCATTAACAAGCGCGCCAGTACATTGATCACCCACCTTGGTGTGAATTCTGTACGCGAAGTCTACAGGCGTGCTCTCGCTTGGAAGTTCCACAACCTTACCTTTTGGGGTGAACACATAAATATGTGATTCGAAGATATCACGGTTGAGATTGTCCATATACTCAGAAGCGTTATCGTTTTCAGATTCGCTTGATAATGAGACGAATTCTCTAAACCAGTGAAGTTTATTTTCAATTTCTTTTTGTTCTTGTTGTGAGTTATAGACACCTTCTTTATAAGCCCAGTGCGCAGCGATGCCGGTTTCGGCAATGCTGTCCATCTCTTTAGTTCTAATTTGGACTTCATAGAAGTTACCATCACCACCAACGATTGTGGTGTGTAAGGATTGGTACATATTTGGTTTAGGCATCGCGATGTAATCTTTGAATCTACCAGGAACCGGTTTATACATTTGATGGATTAAACCAAGGATTTCATAACATTCAATTTCAGTTTCCGTAATAATACGGAGGGCTAAGATATCATAGATTTCTTCAAATGGATGACCTTTGACGTACATCTTGCGATAGATGGAGTTGATGGATTTAACACGAGAAGAGATTTCAAATGGAATCTTCTTTTCAAATAAGACATCCGCCACTCTTTTCTTTAAACCATCGAGGGACTTTTGTAAAATCTTAGTCTTTTTACTAAGTAAACGCTTGATTTCAGCGAATTTTTCCGGTTCGAGATAAGAAATACATAAGTCTTCCATTTCGCCTTTGATGATGTCTAAACCTAAACGTTCAGCGATTGGCGCGAAGACTTCCATGGTTTCTTTACAAATAGCGATTTGTCTTTCACGAGAAAGAGCGCCTAATGTTCTTAAGTTATGTAATCTATCAGCGAGTTTAATTAAGATGACACGGATATCTTTGGCCATGCCAATGAAAATCTTACGGTGATCTTCCGCTTCGAACTCTTCACTTGTAATCTTGGATAATTTTAAACGTTGAATCTTTGTTAGAGCATCGACGATACGAGCGACTTCTTCGCCCCATCTCTTCTTAATATCTTCAACAGTGACATCAGTGTCTTCGACAACGTCATGTAAAAGACCAGCGATAATGGTATTAGGACCAGATTGAAGGCTCGCTAAGATATAAGCGACTTCAATGAGGTGATGATAATATGGCTCACCAGACTTTCTAGTTTGGCCTTGGTGCTTTTCAATAATAAAATTATATGCCTCTTCGATTCTTCTTCTGTCCTCAGGAGAAGAGATGTAAAGCATATAGATATCTTCTACTTCTTGAAAAGTGTGAAGTGGGTAGCCACCATTAACGGGAGGTTTCTTATTTTCCATACCTTATATCTTAAATCATTTCCTTTAATTTTCTCAAGAAAATAAAGAAAAGACATTAATAAAAGAGTATAGAATTAATCGTTTTTGAACTGTAAAAGATAGAGCTTGTGGTAATAACCCTTTTGTCTAAGTAAGGATTGATGTGTACCTTTTTCAATGACTTCGCCTTTATTTAAGACAATGATTTGATCAGCGTTTTGAATGGTAGATAATCTATGGGCGACGACAAGCATTGTGCCGATATTTTTAATCTTTTCTAAAGAATCTTGAATGAGCTTTTCAGTTTCGGTATCGATATTCGCGGTCGCTTCATCAAGAATAAGGATTTGTGGCTTATGTAAAACGGTTCTTGCAAATGAAAGAAGTTGTCTTTGACCTTGGGAGAAGTTCTCACCTTTTTCTAAGACTTCAGTATCTAAGCCATTATCTAATTTATTGATGAATTTATCAGCGTTAACATATTCACAAACTCTATTGATTTCTTCATCACTATACTCTTCGTCATGAAGGGTAATATTATTACGAATTGTGCCAGTGAATAGGAAAACGTCTTGAAGCATTTGTCCCACTGCTTTTCTTAAGGAATGGATTTCAATATCATTAATATCAATGCCATCAAGAAGAATTTGACCTTTTTGAATGGAGAAATTTCTCACTATCAAAGATAGAATGGTTGTTTTACCCGCGCCAGTTGCACCGACAAAGGCCACTGTTTGACGTGGTTCAATCGTAAATGAGACATCCTTAAGGATCCAGTCATCATTCTCGTAAGCAAACCAAACATTCTTAAATTCAATGCGCCCTTCAAAGTGATCCATAATGATTGGATTTGGTTTATCTAACACTTCTGGTGGCACATCAAGAAGGTTAAATAATCTCTCGCTAGAAGATGTCGCTTTTTGGATTTGATTGAGTTGATCAGCGATGTTTTGTACTGGGTTAAAGAACTTACTCAAATAGAGATAGAAGGCTACTATTGTACCAGCGCTTAAAGCAATCTTAATACCCACGAAGAAAGTGACAGCTAAAGCGGAGAAATAGACAAACGTAATAAATGGTCTATAAATAGCGAACGCCATTAAGACTTTGAATTTAGTGTTTCTAAGCTGTTTGTTCTTAACGTTGAATTCCTTCTCTTTACGCTTCTGTTGATTAAAGATTTGAATAATCTTCATGCCAGAAAGATTCTCGTTAAGGAAGGTGTTCATATCGCTCGTATATTGTCTTTCCTTACGGAACAACTTAGTGACAACATTTCTAAAGATAAGAGAGGCCGCAAAGACAACCGCGACGAAAGCGAGGAGCAATAATGAGAGGCTCCAAGATAAGAAGAACATAATGATATAGACACCAATAATTGTCAAAATGTTACGTAGTAACATAACTAACACATTAGTGAACAAATCACTCATTGATGTCGTATAGTTAGCGACCCTCGTGACTAATGAGCCCACTGGCATCATATTGAATTGGTTTTGTGACATATTCTCGATATGTTCAAAGACTTCCATTCTTAGCTTATAGACGATTCTTTGACCAGCCTTTTGTAAGATCATGCTTTCAAAGTAAATAAGAGTTTGAGAGACAATGCTTATAGCCAGCCATCCAAATGACAAGCCAAAAATATACGTAAGTGACGCGAGGATTATTGGGTTTTCTTCTGTCGTGGTGATTGTATCGGTAAAGTTCCTAACGAATAAAGGCAAAATGATGTCACCAGCGACATTTAATAAAATTAAGAAGAAGGCAAACGCAAAAGCTTTCCATTCAGGAATGACGTAATGGCCAATGCGCTTCATCATCACTTTAAAGGGAATCTTTTTATCGCCAAAAAGCTTCTCGTTATCGTCATTCATTAGCTATTACCTCCTTCCACTTCAGCTTCGAGTTCTTGAAGTTTCACCATCTTTTGATAAGTTGGAGAAATCTTTAATAAGTTATGAGGTGTGTCAAAAGCTTCGACTTCACCATCGTTTAAAACAATAATTTTATCTAAGTGTGAAACTGTTGAAATACGAGAGGCCACCACTAAAGTGGTCTTTCCTTGTCTTTCGCTAGTGATATTATGCAAAATTGTTTCTTCTGTTTTAGTGTCAACCGCACTAACAGAGTCATCGAGAATTAAGATAGGTGCATTTTTAACATAGGCACGGGCAATGGAGATTCTTTGCTTTTGCCCACCAGAAAGAGTCACGCCTCTTTCACCAGACACTGTTTGATAGCCTTTATTAAAGCCTCTAACGTCATCATCAACACCCGCAAAAATAGCGCCCATTCTCGCTGTTTCTTCGGTGCCATCGCTTAAACCGAAGTTAATATTATGTTCGATAGAATCAGAGAAAAGGAAGTTGTCTTGAGGGACATAAGCGATGTGATCTCTAAGGGAATCAATGTCCAAAGTCATGATGTCTTGACCATCGATAAACAATGTTCCTGGTTCAACGTTATACATCATTAAAAGAACGTTAACCAACGTGGTCTTGCCACTACCGATTTTACCAACAATACCAATTGATTCACCGGCTTTGATATCTAAGTTAATATTCTTTAAGTTAGCGTATTCATATGTTGGATATGCAAAGCTGAAATTACGATAAGAAATGTTGCCCTCAACTTGATCTAACTTAATCGCGTTTTCTGGTGAATGGACGTTGATTTCACTATCTAAAAAGGCATTGACTCTCTTTAGAGAGGCCCTTGCTCTAGAGAAGCTAGGAACAAGTTGGCCCAAAGCAATCATTGGCCAAATAAGAATATCCATATAACCGATGAAGGTGATTAATCTATCAGGGGTGATTTGTTCAGTGACACCAAAAACAGTAATCACACTTTCATGGTTAAAAGCGTAAACAAACCAGCCACCAAAGATGAGACAGATGGCGAACATCAAAGCAATAATGATTTCGATAAAGACATCACAGATGACCGATAATCTCGCAAAGGAGACATTTACATCAGCGTTCTTTCTCGCCACTTTAGCGAAAGCATGAATTTCTTTTGTCTCCTTTACGAACGCTTTAATAACGCGAATACCGGTGAAATTCTCTTGAGCAAAGTCATAGAGTTTATCATAAGCTCTTTGTCTTTCATCCCATTTCGCGGCCATATACTTTTCAGTAATTGCGCCCCAAATGACGATAAGAATCACTGGAATAAAGCAAATAAGAGTCATTATCCAATCTAGGAAGAACATCTTTAAGATGGTTAAGATTGCCATGAAGGATGAGTCAATAATCATGACTGTGCCCCAGCCAAAATAATCACTGATGGTTTCAAGGTCATTAGTGAACCAGCTCATCACACTACCGACTTTATTGTCGTGATAATACTGTCTTGGTAAAGCTTCGGCTTTAAGAAACATTTTATGGCGCATATCCGCTTCAATACGGAAAGAAGCATTAAATAAAGCGATACGCCAAATAAAGCGGCCCACAAACATCCCTGCGGCCACTATAAGGACATATATGCCTAAGGTATAAATACGACTGGTGTCGAGATTGTTATCAAGAATGTAGACGACTTCACCAAGATATTCTGGAATCTTAAGCTGGATGTAATCGACCGCAATTAAAGCCAGGATGCCAATAATGAACAGCCAGCTATATTTGAGATAGTAACGATTAACATGTCTTCCAAATAGCATAATTAAATCTCTATTGGCAAAATATTAACATACTAAAATGTTAAAACAATACCAAACGCTTTATTAATTTATTTTTTAGTAATATAAGTCAATTTTCTCGAAAATTGCGCGACGTTTTCCGACTTTAATCGTGATTGCGCCAGCCGCTTCTTCCAAATGATAAGCAAGTGTGCTTGAAGGGACTTCATTAGTCTCTTCATTGACGTTTTGATTTAGTTTAATATAACCAGTTTTATTAACCGCAATACAGACATCATGGTCATAACTAAGTGTCTCTTCATTGAAGGCTGTTGAGATTGAATAATATGGTTTAGCGGTAATTTCAATATTTTTAATATTGACGTTAAAGTATAAAGTAATCATTCCATCGACATAAGAAGAATCCGCACCGATGAAGAAGGTGCCATCATCTTTTGTGCTCACATAATGTGGATTATCAACACCAGTTAGGATGTTATTATCTACATTTAAGTAAGACATTAGAAGTTCTTCGTCTTTGATGTCGCTTTTTGATGTATTGATATTAGTAAAGGATAATGTGGCTTTAGTGAGGCCAGTATTATCTAAGCTAGCGTTATTCATATAAGAATAGCTAATGACACCACCCTCTTTGGATGATGTTGAACGATCTGGTCCAGCGGAATGAGTGTCGCCATTAGAAAAACCGATATCTAGCGTGCTATTGCAACTAGAAAGCAATAAAACTAATGGAATGAATAACAATCTAGACTTTCTCATAGGAACATTATGACACATCTATTTATTTTTCGCTTTGATAAATATCACTAATTAAAAATTCCACGGTGGTCTTACCGTAATAGGTCGATAATCTAAATGTACCAATCATATCGACAAATTGATATTGGCTAATTTCACTTTTTGGGAAATAGAAGCCGGTTAATCTCGCAGCTTGACCGATGCTTGTGAGAATATGTTGTGTATCACGAGAATACATTAAGGATTGGGTTCTAATACGTGATAATTTGAACTTAGGAGATTGCCACATTTCTCCGAAAGGAGAAAATGATTGCACTAAATCATAATTCTCGCGAGTAATTTCGTTTAAATATAGATCAATTGTTTGTGGTCTTTCTTCTTTGATTTCTGTATTTGCAGCTAGTTCATTAAAGGCTTCTTTGAATTCATCAAATAATTCCTTTTTAACCGAACAGCCACCAGCGGATTCATGACCACCAGCAGTTAACAAGAACTTATCTAATTTATTGAAAGCATCAACAACGTTAAAGCCCTTAGGAGCGCGACATGAACCTTTATAGTATTCACCACTAGCGTCTAAAGCAAAGATAATAGTTGGTTTTAAATACTTTTTCGCGAAGTTATTAGCGATTAAACCAATAACACCTTCTTTTTCATTAATAACGGCGATAATCGCAGGTTTACTTGTATCGATTTCTTTACTATTCTCAGTGGCGACTTTGGTTACTTCTTTTCTTTCGTTATTCACGGAATTAATCCACTCATTGTAGTTTAAAAGAAGATTTTTGTCCTCGCTAGTGAAGAATTGGACGGTTTTAATAAGAGAATCCTCATCCTCCACTAAACGGCCAACAGCGTTGACTTTTGGGGCGATTTTCATGCCAATCGCGCCTTCAGTGAATGTTTCTTTTTCTTTTAATAAATCAATATTAAAGAATTGGCCTTCTTCATACTCTTCAATGACGAGTTTTAATAAGTTACGATTATACTCTCTAATTGGCATCATATCTGACACGACAGAGATACCCGCTAAAGTGGCAAGATATTGATCAAATCTTCCGAGGAATTCTTTAGCAAACATAAATGTCACAAATCCGGCACTTGTTGGGACATCACCAAAGTTAGAAACTGCTGGGTGAAGAATGTAGTCTGCAACAGGTAAAACTTCATCAGCTTGGTGATGGTCAAATACTAAAACTTTCATGCCGTTTTTCTTACAGTATTCAATACCTTCAAAAGCGGTCACACCATTATCGACGGTTATTAATAAATCATAACCATTTTTCACGATTTCTTCCGCGTGTTTGAGGGTTAAGCCATAACCATCGAGATAACGGCTAGGGACATAATAGTCAACTGGATAAGAAAGATAGGAGAACATTTTGACTAAAATGGAGATGGACATGATGCCATCACAGTCATAGTCTCCGTATATATAAATCTTTTTATTTTCTTTGATTGCTTCTTTCACGACTTCGACACATTTATCGATGTCTTTAAAAGAATGACCACTAGCGAAATTCTCTTCGCTTACAGGAGCGAGGAGTTTTTGATATTCGTTTTCACTAATTTGAAAATATCTTAGAAGTCGATTGAGTAAACTTTCCATAATCTTATTATAAAATAAAGGCCGCTTGTAAAGCAGCCTTTTCATTAATTAATCGTTAATGCCAATGAAGATTGCTTCTTCAGGTTCTGCAGATTTATTGACACGTACTGGACGAGCCTTTTTCTTATTGGCTTTTGGCTTGATAATCTTAATGCCGTGGAAGGCTTTAAAGAACACATTAGCAAGAGGAGCGAAGCAGACAAGGATAACGCCTATAGCGATGCTCACGCCTAAGATAACGGCTAAGAAGATGTAAGAGATACTTGTGAACATGAAGCCGAAGAAGTTAACACCAAGGTATAAAGCCATAATGAAGGCAATGGTCATTGGTGTGGAGGCTAAAGCTGTAGCTTTAATCATGAGAGCGTTTCTCGCTTCAACTGAATTATCTCTATTACGATCATCGAGAACCATATCTCTTTCTTTATTCATTAAGATAATGCTTGCCGCTAATGCGAAGATAGCGACAAATGGGATAGCAAGACCAGCATAGGAAGTGACTGGTAAGAATCTTAACATCGCGAATAAGCCAGCGCTGATGCCTGTGACACCAAAGCTCACGATTAAGGAAGCAAGGCCACGGCTTAAGCGGTAACGGAGTAAGAGATATAAACCACTAATTCCTAAACCAACACATGTCGCAACGATTAAGGAAGCAACAGAAGGTTGATCAGCACTAATTCTCACGGAATCCTTTAAGGAAACGGAGACATTGGCTGGAACTTTTAAGTTAGCACCACTAGCGTTGTTTAATTCATCAAGAGTGAAGAAGTCTTTAGCAGCGATTGGCGCTAAATCAGCATATGTGATTTGTTCATCGCCTTTTAATGGTCTATCAAAGTTGATGACATAATAAGCATAGTAGACTGTGGCTGTGCCACCTTTGGTTGTATCATACTTGGTTGTATATTCGTATGTATCGAGTTCAGTAATTTCTTTTAACGCTTTATCTTCTAATTTGGCGTTATCTAAAATCGTATCAATTCTTTCTTTAACATCAGCGGTTAAGGAAGTATTGTTAGCCACTTCAGAAGTATATTCGATATAGACTTGGCTATTGCCATATGGGGAATTAGAACTATAAATAGCACCTTTTTGTGTGATACCGAAGACGATCATAGAAGCCACACTAGCAACAAATAAGATAGCGGCAATAATACCAACAGGCTTTTTGAGTTTTGTATAATCCTTTTCAGGTTTAATTTGTCTCATGCCTTTTCTTACGCTTTCATCAAATTTAGCGTCGGCTTCTTTAAGTGGATCAGCGACTTGTTCAGCAGCGATATCAAATAAGTCATATCTACCAGCGAAGTTTTGTTCGTTAGTGACAAGCCATTGCATACCACGTAAGAAGATGAGGTTTAATAATAAGGAAACAACACCGCCTAAGATGCTAGCGACAGCGAATGATTTCATCATAACGCCACCTAATAAGTAGCAAGCAACACCCATAGCGACTAACACGACGTGTAAGTCAACGATTGGTAATAAGGATTTCTTAGCGGCTTCTGTATTAGCTTTCTTAAGAGTTCTGCCACGGTAGCATTCTTCTTTGAATTTTTGCATGTAGATGACACCGCTTAAGACACTGATTAAGCCTAAAGCGATTAAGCCAACCATACCGGCGACATTGAATTCAGCGCCTAATAAGACGATGAATAATAAACCTAAGAATGTCGCAATAATGGATGTGACAGCGATACCACTAGCGCCTAATCTATAGAAGTAGATAAGTAATAAGGTAACGACAGCGATAGCAACGACTGTAGCCATAAATGTTCTGCTCCAGGCAAGTGTTTCGTGTGTGCCTAATTCCACTAAACTTTCAACGAATAAGTCAGCGGCCTTAGAGAACATGAAGTCAACATGGTAATTCATTTTACCAGCATTGAGTAAGTTCACATAATAGCGAGCGTTTCTATAAGCTTTGGCTAAGCTATCAGGAGTGATTTTATTGTTTTCATCGACATCTGGTTGAACGTAAGCTCTTAAAGCAGTTTGTTCTTCGTCTAAGAATGGATCAGCAGCATCGAAAGTCATCAAGACTTTGCTAGCAATGGCAGCGTCATATGTATCGGCTGAGTTTTGATTGATTTTATCGTATGAGTAATAGTCTTCGATGTAGTCGTACCAAAGGTAGAGGTAAGCGTGTCTCTTGGATTCTTGTTCCTCTTCTTCACCTTCTTGGTGTTCGTGTTGTTCTTCCACTTCACCGGTGTTATTATCACTCATTTCCTTAGCTTCTGTATAAACAGCTTGGAATAACTCATTATCGGATTTGATTGGAATAATGATTGTTGGATAACCCTTATCATCTGTCCAATAGGCATTCTTTTTAGCATCGAGGAATTCAGTTGCTAAAGCATAAGTTTCCTTTGAGTTAGAAATAGCCAAGGTGGCATTGAATGAAAGATAGTTTTGAATAATTTCATAATCTTGGTCTGTATCTTGAACGAAAGAGACCTTGATTGTATCGAAACCAAAGGTTTCAACTTTATAACGAGAGATATCAGCAGTCGCTAATCTCTTTTCCATGATTTTTGCAGTTTCTTTAACAGCTTCATCATCGGTGAATTCATAATCTTTGTCTGGATTACCATCGTCATCTTTTGCATTGATGCGGAAAGTTAATTCACGACCCTTTGTGAATTCGATATTACTGTTCATATTTGTAACTACGGTGGCAAATGTTGCCCCAACCATCAATAGCGAAGTAGCCGCTATGACAATATGTGACCATAATCTACGCATATTTATTCCTCCTAATACGTGTATGTGCATTCGCTC
>JAEEGL015230007.1_pt1 | contig 13582 bp, 11 predicted proteins | sample 9134231 | NCBI WGS metagenome assembly JAEEGL01 (sample SAMN16246548, study PRJNA631951) | gut metagenome | biome: gut microbiome; feature: rumen; material: fiber-attached | host: Bos | place: Iran: Karaj | collected 2018-10
GGGGAAGAGGCCAAGGATCAGCATGAAGCGCATCAGCCCGTCGCGCATCTTGAAGCGGAAGCGGGAGAGCGTATAGCTCATGCACAGGACGATGACCGCCTGCAGTACGGCGACCACGAGCGCGATGATGAAGGTGTTGAGATACCAGCGCTTGAAGTCGCTGTTCCAAAGGGCGATATAGTTGTCCCAGCCCCACTGCTGCGGCACGACGTAGCCGACCTGCCAGGTGGACTCGACGCGGAAGGACTGCAGCACGATGCAGATGAAGGGGATCAGCCAGATGATGCTCATCAGGATCAGAATGATATAGATGACCGTGTTCGAGATCATACGGCTGGCCCGCAGGCCCATGCTCCGTTTTTCTAATGTTTCATTCATCACTGGAAATCCTCCTCGTTCTTGATAGAGGGCAGGAGGTTGTAGACGACCAGCGAGATGGCCGCGACCACCACGAAGACCATGATGCCGACGACAGAGGCGAGGTAATACTGCGCTTCAGCGCCCTGCGTGATCTTGAACAGCCACGTGATCAGAAGGTCGGTAAAGCCCACACTGCCCGCTGCGCCGGAGGCCGCTGCGTTGGTCGGCGCGCCGCCTGTGAGCAGGTAGATGACGTTGAAGTTGTTCATGTTGCCCGTGAAGCTCGTGAGCAGATACGGGCCTGTGATGAACAGCATGTAGGGCAGCGTGATCTTGGTGTACTGCTGCCAGGCGTTCGCACCGTCGATGCGCGAGGATTCGTAAAGGTCCGCCGGAATGTTCATCAGGATGCCGGTGGCGATCAGCATCAGGTACGGGATGCCGATCCAGATATTGATAACGATGACCATCACGCGCGGCAGCAGACCGCTGTGGGCCGTGGAGCCCCAGAAGTCAATGGCCTGGTCGATCCAGCCCCAGTTGAGCAGCAGGCCGTTGATGATGCCGTTCTTGGCGAACATCTTTGAAACGTACAGCAGAGAGATGAACTGCGGAATGGCGATGGTCATGACCAGAATGGTACGCCACATCTTTTTCAGACGGATGCCCTTCTTGTTGATCATCATGGCCACGAACATGCCGAGGAAATAGTTCGTGAAGGTGGCGAAGAAGGCCCAGATCAGCGTCCAGGTCAGGATCTCGCCGAAGGTGGCGGAGTAGTTGACGCCGCTGCCGCTCCAGGTGAGCAGCGTGCGGAAGTTCGCCAGTCCCTGCCAGGAGAAGAGCGCGTTGTTGTAGCCGTCGTGCGCGCCGTCGTAATTCGTGAAGGCCACGAGGATCATGAACACGATCGGCATGACCGTGAAAATCAGGATGCCGAGCAGCGGCAGGGCGAGCAGGGTTTTGTAGAACTGCTCGTCTACGAGGCTGCGCAGATCGTCCGCGCCGCTCTTGAGCTTGCGGCCGTGCGCCTCGTACTCCTGCGCGATCTTGTTCTGCTGGATGTTGAGACGCCAGGTGTAGAGGAAGGCGATGATGAAGAAGATCGTCAGCACGCCGTAGAGCAGGATCTTGAAGGAGTTGTCGCCGTAAGCCGTGGTGTAGGCGTCGAGCACGGCGTTGTACTCTTCGTGCGGGCCGACCTTGCCCAGAGAGGGCAGCATACTCATCCAGTAGCCGCCGGTGGTGATCATGTAGAAGATGAAAACGACCTCAAAGAGCAGGAAGAGCAGTCCGCGCAGGACCTGCCCTCTTGCGATGTTGCCCAGGCCCATCACGAGATAAGAGCCGCGGGTCTTCCAGTCGCCGTTCTTGAAGGTCATGAAGATATCGGCTGCCTCGCTGCCCACGCCCACGAAAATCTTTTTGAGGAAATTCCAGATCCCGAGGAAAAAGCGAGCGATCGCGCGCGGGATGGCCGCGAAGAAGCTGACGAACTTGTAGGCGAATTTCTCGCCCTTCGACAGCCTCAGGAATTCCAAATCGCTGTATTTTTTCATATCATTGCCCCTTTATAGAAATGGTTGGAGTCAAACTATTTGACTCCAACCATCAATTGGTTCAGCCAAAGTCCGTGTTTACTTTGGTCGAGTATTCAGCTTTGGGGAATTACTGAGCGATCAGCTCGATGGTGCCGGTCTCGCCGGAGATGGTGAGGCGGACGATGTAAGTGCCGTCGGCTTCGACGACCACGTTCGGGCCGCCGAGCGTGCCGTCAGCGCCGTAGTTGACGTCCCAGGAAGCGCCCTGGCGCACCTTGAACTCTTCGTTGGCCTTCAGCTCCAGAGGAGCGGACTCGAAGACGCCCTCGCTGACCTCAGTCATCGGGAAGTCGGTGTCCCAGCTGGTGCCGCAGATGCCGCCGATGACGCCCCAGGCGCTGGCAGCAGCCTCGTCCATGTTCAGATACTCGGAGATGGAAGAAACGTAGGCGTCGAGCGCGGCCTGGAGACCGGCGTCGTCGCTGGCTTCCTTAACATTGGTGCCGATGACCTTGGCGATATCCCACCAGGAACCGGCGATCTGGCCCTGAGGCACGGAGTACTGGTTCTGGAGGAAGAGGGCGGCGAGACCCGGGTTGGCCTGCACGTCGGGATTGGCCTGGTCGGCCAGGTTGGAGGGACCCCAGGAGTTGGCCTGGAAGCGCTCGAGCTGAGCAGCCTCACCGGTCAGGTACTGGGCCAGCTTGTGCAGCGCGGCAGCCTTGACAGCGTCGGTCTGCGGCTTGACGCCCATCAGCTTGCAGCCGTTGAAGGAGCCCATGTGGTAGCTCTGGCCGTCGACCTCGAAGGAGGGCAGATCGGTGGCGCCGAGATTGTCGCCCAGGATGCCCTTGACGGTCTCAAAGGCCCAGGTGCCGGTGACGACGATCGCGGAGCCCTTGGAGAAGTCTTCGCCGGCGGAGGAGCTGATGTAGTTCTTGGAGTCAAGCAGCTTCTTCATGCCCTTGCAGGCGATGAGGCCGTTGGCGCTGTTGAAGTCGTCATCGACGGAGATGAACTTGCCGTTCTCGTCGGTGGTCCAGTTGGAGTGGCAGCCGGTGCCGAAGAACCAGGAAGCGATGTACCACGCGGAGGTCTCGTTCTCCATGGAGAAGTACTTGCCGGCAGCCTCGCAGTCGGCGATCAGCTTCTCGAGGGAGTCAAGGTCTTCCTCGGGGATGACGGACTTGTCGTAGTACATGAAGTAGCCGTTGTCCGAGGTCAGCGGGTAGGCGTAGAGCGCGCCGTCGATGGAGGCGGCGGCCACGACGCCGGCGTCGTTGGCGGCGGAAACGGTCTCAGAGGCCTGAACGCCGAGCTTGGCAAGCGCACCGGCCTGCACGAGACGGGCGAACTGGTCCTGCGCGAAGCAGAAGATATCGCCGCCGGCTTCGACGTCGGTGATCATCTGCGTGGCGGCGTCGCCCTCGCCGACGGCCTCGACCGTGGCGTTGAAGACGATGCCGTCCTCGTTGGACTTGTTGAAGTCGTCGATCTGCTTCTTGGTCAGGTCGACGATCGCGTCGGCGACCCAGACAGTGATGTCGTAGGTGCCGGCAAGGGAGTTGTCACCGCTCGCGGCGGGCTGATCGTTCGCGGCGGGGGCCGGAGCGGCCTGCTGTCCGCACGCGGCCAGCGCGAAGATCATGACAAGCGCCAGGATCATGGCAAGAACTTTCTTCATTTTGTTTCCTCCTAAATAATGATGTGCATTTTTATGTTCCATGGCTTTCGCCAGAGAATCCCTCAGGAACGGTCCAAGACCGCGCGCTGCGCGCCGGGGCAGTCCGCCCCATGATTTAATACTTTCTTAACAATCGTATTATACTATTTTGATTTTTTGTTGTAAACCGCACACGCGCCGTCTTTTTTGACAAAAAAAGACGGCGCGGTTTGGGGATTTTGACCAAGCCGCGCCGGTCCATTTTTCTTTTGGGATCGGGCGCGCCCGGCGTCTCTCTCTGCCTTCGGGCGCCGAAGCTCACCCCTGCCTGTTGAGCGCGGCCGCGTCGATCATGCCCCAGGCGCCGTTGCCCGCGCCCGCGCATCTGACCCGGATGCCGACCGTGAGGCTCTGCCCCTCGGCGAGGACGATGCCGCTCAGCTCGGCCGTCGCCCAGTTGTTGAAGGACGTGACGGTCAGCGGCGCCGTCGCGGCCGTCTCTCCGTCTTTCTTCACATAGGCGAAGATCTCCGTCTCGCCGCCGTCGCCGCCCTGGATCGAGATCGAGAAACGGTAGGTCCCGGCCTCGAGGTCCGTGAGCGTCTGCTCGGCGTCGAAGTCGACGCTGCCGCTCTTCGCGCTCCAGAAGTGCAGGTTGCAGTCCCCGTCGAGGGAGTTGAGCGTCTTGTTCTCGATGCCCAGCTCGTCCGCGCCGCCGCGGTCGATCAGCGTCCAGGGCTCGAGCGTGCCGTCCTCAAAGCTGCCGTTGGGGAGCAGGTTCATCTCCTCCATCGTGACGAGGCAGCGCACGCTCTGACCCTCCGCGGTGCCGGCGATCTCATAGACGCCCGCCGCGGCGTGCATCTTCTCGGCCATAGCCGCGTCGAGCTCCCATTTCACGGGCACGGAACGGCGGCTGTCGTCGCTCATGACAGCCTCGACCGTGTCGGGCAGAGCGATCTCGGCCGTGAGGTCGAAGCGCGCACGCGCGTCCTCCAGCGCGTCGGGCACGGGCGCAAGCTCGTTGCCCGTGCGGACAAGGGCGAAGACCTTGAGCGATTCGAGCGCGCGGCCCTGCGCGTCAAAGAACGCCTGGTTGTCCACGGCGCTGCCGCCGAAATATTTGCCCGCGTCGTTCGGATCGTATTCCGCGGCGAAGGACGAGGCCCAGCCGGAGCCGTCCCGCTCCCATTTCGCGTGGTTTTCCTCCCAGGATTCCGTGCCGACGCTGATCCAGGCGCCCTCCCAGTAGACGACGCCGATGCCGTTCGTCGTGCGGTTCGCAATCGTGTCGATCACGGCACGCACGGCGTTGGCCTGGCCCTGCACGGTATAGGGCCAGGGCTTTGCCACCGCGCTGCCGGCGGAGATCGTATTGCCCGAGAAATCCGTATCGTCGGGCGTGAAGGCATAGGAGGTCTCCATGACCATGACCTTTTTGCCGTACTGCTCGGCAATATCCGAAAGGACGGAGGCGAGATTGTCCAGCGTCCCGTGCCAGTAGGGGTAGTAGGACGAGGCGAACACGTCGTAGTCGAGGGCGTAGTAATCCAGCTTTTTGGCGTAGCTCGCATAGCTCTCGGCGTTTTCTGGGTTGGCGAAATGGACGGCGACGAGCGCGTCCGGACAGGTCTCACGCACGGCCCGCGAGCCGGCCGCCATCAGATACTGGATGTTGAACCAGGTCCTTTCCCCGCAGAGCGAGCCGTTGGTCTCGTTGCCGAGCTGCACCATGCCGATCTCGGCGCCGGCGGCGCGGATCGTCTCGAGGCTCTCCTTCGTGAAGGCGTAGACCGCCTCGGTCTTCTCCTCGATCGTCATGCTCGCCCAGGCCTTGGGCGCGAACTGCTTGCCCGGGTCCGCCCAGAAGTCGGAATAATGAAAGTCGACGAGCAGCTTCATGCCCTGCGCCGCGGCGCGGCGTCCGATCTCCGCCGCGGCGGCGACGTCGCAGTTTCCGCCGCCGTAGCCGCTGCCGGAAGCGTCGTAGGGGTCGTTCCACACGCGCACGCGGATCATGTTGATCCCGTTTGCGGCGAGGATCTCAAAGAGGTCCTTCTCCGCGCCGTCGAAATCGAAATAGCGCACGCCGCTGCGCTCCTCAGCCAGGACGCTGGAGACGTCCATGCCCAGGATGAAATCCTCGCCCAGACCATCCACTTTTTTGACGTACAGGCTCTCCGAGCTCATGGGCGTGACCTCCGTTTTTTCCCGCGCGGGGGCCGCGCCGGAGCAGGCTGAAAGCAGCAGCGCCGCGCACAGGGCCGCGGCGAGCGCCGAAAGGCGCCTCGTTCTTTTCATTTCAGTTTCCTCCCGTAAGGCTGAACAGTTTTTGAGCCACCGCGAGGGCCGCGTCGTCCCCCGTGCCGCTCAGCGAGCGGATATGCCGCGAATCTCTGTTGAAGAACAGGTAGCAGTCCTCGTCGGGGTAGTCGATATATTCCGCGGCGATCCCCTCGCCGGCCGCCGCGTCCCAGACGCGCAGGCCCCACAGCTCGCCGCCGCGGAAGCAGCCTCCCTCGCCGCCGAAGGAGAGGGGGCCGATGGGGCGGAAGCTCTCGGCGTATTCCTCGACATGGCTTGCCGGGATGATATACAGATCCGCGCCGAGCAGGCTGTCGGTTTCGAACATCGCGTAGGAGAAGGGGTGCACCTGCACCATGCGGACGCCCTCGGGCAGCTCCTGCTCCAGCGTCCAGGCCAGGGCCGTGTCGCGCATCGCAGGCACGTCGGCGAAGAGCGTGACCTTGTGCGCGGCGTCGGTGTCGCCGAGACGCGAGAAGAGCAGTCCGCAGACAAGGAAGGCGAAGAAGAACCAGAGGATGTACACGTAGAACCTCGAGGCGATATGGCGGAGCACTCTCATCTCTCCACCTCCGTGACGTAGCCCTCGCGGGCGCGGACAGTCAGCTCACCCTGCGCGGCCTCCTTCGCGAGCGCCGCGGCGCAGGCTTCGTTGACCAGCAGACGGACGGGGCCCTCCGTCGTCTGCACGCGCACGCCGCGCACGTCGATGCTGCGGGAGATGTGCACGCGCTTTTTCTCGAGCGTGACGGTCCCGCGCAGCTCGCGCGCCTCCTCCCCGGAGGAGAGGATGCGCTCCTCATGCTCGCGCAGGGCGCGGCCGTAGCGCATCGCGCAGTCGCGGATCGTGATAGCGATCCAGCCGCCCAGCGTGAGCGCGGCGGTGGCGCAGCTCTCCATGCGGGCGGCGTTGAGCGTGTTCCGCCGCAGGGCGAAAAAGACGACGAGCCCCAGCGTCAGCGCGCAGACCAGCATGCAGACGCCCGTCCAAATCCTGTTTTTTCTCTCGAGCGCGGCGACGTGCTCCGCGCGGTAAAAGCAGATCTTCATGAGCCGATTATATCACAGATTTGTCCGCGCGCAAGAAATTGCTTCGGCAGTTTTCGCCTCTCCCTTGACTTTTTCCCCTCGCTTTGGTACTGTTTTTTTATCCGAAAGAAAAGGATGTGCGCTCAGATGAAAAAACTGCTCTCAGCCCTGTTGTGCCTCCTGCTCGTCTGTTCGCTGCTCGCCGGCTGCGGGAAAAGCGCCGCTCCGGCCGCCGAAGCGCCCGCCGAGGACGCTCCCGCCGGGGAGAGCGCGGAGGGCGAATATGTCGTGAACGATCCGGCGCTGCGCTCCGACTTTGTGTGCGAGGACAACGAACGCGTCTTTTACGAGATCTTCGTCGGCTCCTTCTCCGACTCCGACGGCGACGGGACGGGCGATCTGCGCGGGATCATCAACCGGATGGACTATCTCAACGACGGCGATCCCAACTCGGGGAAGAGTCTCGGCGTCGAGGGCCTGTGGCTGACGCCGATCTTCAAGTCCGTCTCCTATCACAAGTACGATGTGACGGACTATTACACGATCGACCCCGCCTTCGGCACGCTGGACGACCTGCGCGAGCTGTGCGAGCTGTGCCATGAGCGCAACGTCAAGCTGATCATCGACCTTGTGATCAATCATACGGGCGACGGCTGCAAGTGGTTCAGCGATTTCAAGGCCGCCCACCGCAGCGGCGACACGGCCGACGAATACTACGATTTTTACAGCTGGTGCGCCGGGCGCGGGAACATCCCCGCCGGACGCGCCTTCAGCGCGATCCCGGGCACGGACGATTTTTACGAGTGCAACTTCTTCTCCGGCATGCCGGAGCTGAACTTTGACAACCCCGCCGTCCGGGAAGAGGCGCTGAAGATCGCGAAGTTTTATCTCGACCTGGGTGTGGACGGCTTCCGCTTCGACGCGGTCAAGTACGTCTACTATAACGACCATGCCGCGAGTGCCGCGTTCTGGCAGTGGTACTGCGACGAGCTGCGCGCCCTCAGGAGCGACATCTATATGGTCGGCGAGGTCTGGGACGCCGACGGCATCACCGATCAGTATTTTCCCGCGCTCAACTGCTTTGACTTCACCGTCTCCCAGGCCGAGGGGCAGATCGCCAAGGCCGCCGCGGGCGGAAGCGTGAGCAGCTACTGCTCCTATGTGGAGGGCTATCTCGACCGTGTGCGCGGCATGCGCGCCGACGCGACGATCGTCCCCTTCGTCTCCAACCACGACATGGATCGCGCGGCGGGCTTCCTGCCCGTGTCGAACGGGCGGATGAAGATGGCCGCGAACCTCTATCTGCTCGGCCCCGGCTCGCCCTTCCTCTACTACGGCGAGGAGCTGGGCGTGAAGGGCTCGCGCGGGAGCTCCGACACCGACGCCGACCGGCGTCTCGCGATGCCCTGGGGCGACGGCGACGCCGTCTCCGATCCGCCGGGGGCGAAATACCCGGAGAAGAACCGGCTGAAGAGCACCGCGGCGGAGCAGATCGCCGATCCCGGCAGCCTGTACACCTATTACAAGACGCTCATCATGATCCGGCACGCCAATCCCGAGCTCGTGCGCGGCGACTACACCGCGCTCAAGCCGACCGACGGCAAGGTCGGCGGCTTTGTGTCCGAATGGCAGGGCCGGGCCGTGTGCGTGCTGCACAACACCACGCTGGACGAGCAGCGCGTCGAGCTCTCCGCGCTGACCGGGCGGGACTTTTCCGTGCTCGCCGCCTCGATCGGGCAGGGAGAGGCCGTCCTCGACGGCACGACGCTGATCCTCCCGCCGCAGACCAGCGCGGTCCTGCGCGAGGGCTGAGAAGAGCATAACGAAAACAGCGCCCGTCCGGCTCGGACGGGCGCTGTTTTTCGATCGGCTTCAGTCGATATTGTATTTCGCGCGGAAACGCTCGTAGTTTTCCTCGAAGGCCCCGGTGCGGATCAGCTTGAGACTGTCGACGTACTCGTGCGTATCGAAAAGGTCGTGCTCCAGCTCGATCATCGCCGCGGCCACGTTCGAGCAGTGGTCGCCCACGCGCTCGAAGTTCGTCAGCAGATCGTTGAACACGAAGCCGTGCTGCAGCGTGCAGATGCCCTGCTGCAGGCGGTCGACGTGGTGGTTGCGCATCAGATCGCAGAGGCTGTCGATGACCTCCTCCAGCGGCTCGACCTGCAGGGCGAGCGCCATGTCGTCGTTTTCGAAGGCGCGCACGGCCATGTCCATGACTTCGGCCACGGCGGCGCTGAGCACGACGAGCTCGTATTCGGAGGCCTTGGAGAACTCCAGCTTTTTGTCGAACATCTCCTTCGCGCTCTCGGCCAGGTTGCGGGCGTGGTCGGAGATGCGCTCAAAGTCCGTGATGGCGTGGAGGTATTTGTGCAGATCCTCGTTCTGCCCGGCCGTCAGCTCGGTGGGCGTGATCTGCAGCAGATACGAGCCCAGCGCGTCCTCGTAGCAGTCGACCAGCTCCTCCGCGCCGCAGACGCGCTCATAGCCCTCCTCGCTGTAATCGCCGCGCAGGGCGATCGCGTCGAGCAGGCTCTTCTTCGCGGTGTCGGCCATGTCGGCGACGACCTTGCGGCTCTGCTCCAGCGCGAGGGCCGGGAAGCGGATGAAGCGCTCCTCCAGCGCGACGACGGGGCCCTTCTCGGGGGCGGGGGCCGGCGCGCGCACCAGGGCGTCGGCGATCTTTTCGATCAGACCGATGAACGGGGCGAGAGCAAAGACCGTCACCAGACGGAAGGCCGTGTTCATCGCCGCGACGTCGACGATGCCGACCGCCTTCGAGACGAAGGCGAAGGGCCGGATCGCGTTGAGCGCGTAAAAGACGCAGCCGCAGAAGAGCGCGCCGAGCACGTCGATCACCAGATGCGCGACGGCCGTGCGCACGCCGTTGACGTTGGCGCCGAGCGCGCCGAGCAGCACGGGCAGCGCGCCGCCCACGGCGATGCCCAGCAGCAGGGGGAAGGCCTCGGCGAAGCTGAGCGCGCCGGTGAGCGAGAGGGCCTGCAGGATGCCGACCGCGGCGGCGGAGCTTTGGATGATCGCGGTGAAGACCGCGCCGACCATGAAGCCCAGCAGCGGGTTCGACAGGGAGATCATCAGGCTGAGAAAGCTCTCGCTGTAGCGCAGCGGCTCGACCGCGGCGCTCATCGTGCTCATGCCGAACATCAGGATCGCGAAGCCCATCAGGATATCGCCCACATGGTGCTTCATTTTTTCCTTGGAAAACTTGCGCAGCACGATGCCGACGACGGCGATGACGCCGGTGATCGCCGCGGTGGAGAGCAGCTCGATCCAGCCGCCGCCCCCGCCGAGGCTGGACAGGCAGATGATCCAGGCCGTCACGGACGTGCCGAGGATGCTGCCGAGTATCACCGAGACCGCCTGGGCGAACTGCATGAGCCCGGAGTTGACGAAGCCCACGCACATGACCGACACGGCCGAGGACGACTGCACCACCGCCGTCACGAGCGTGCCGAGCAGGATGCCGCGCGCGCGGCTGGAGGTCAGGCGGAAGAGCACGGATTCCAGCCGGTTGCCGGCCACCAGGTTGAGTCCGTCGCCCATCAGCGTGATGCCGTACAGAAAGAAAGCGAGTCCCGCGAGGAGCGAGATCACGTTCAGAAAACTCATGTCACATCTTCGAAAAAGCGATTATATCGTCAGTATATAGAGAAAAGCGGCGAAAAGCAAGCGCGGCCCGACGCGGGCCGCGCTTCTTTTTCGTTTTTCAGCCGTTTTCGATCCTGCGCTTGGCAAGGCAGAGAGGACGGTCGTCCGGGCGGATGGGGCGGACGGACAGCTCGGCGTCGAGCGGCGGGAGCGTCCCTTCCCCGCAGGTCAGGACCTCGATGTGCAGTCTCCCGTCTCTCCGTTCGGCGCGGTAGTCGGCCACGAAGGGCAGGCGGAACAGCGTCTCGTCGAGCGCGGCAAGCGCGGCCCCGTCGCGGCGGCTGACCGTATCGAGGCGCAGCACCTCGCTGCCGCAGGGGCAGCGCCCCGGCAGCACGCGCGTACAGTCGCCCGTGCGGTAGCGGATGAGGGGCATGGCCTCCATGCCGATCGTCGTGATGACCAGCTCGCCGGTCTCGCCGGGCGGCAGCGGCCTTCCGTCCGCGTCCACGATCTCGGCGATCACGTGGTTTTCCCGCAGGTGCATGCCCGCGTGGGCGCCGCAGCTGATCGCGCCGCCCAGGCCCATCTCGCGCGAGCCGTAGTGCGGGAAGAGCCGCGAGCCGAGCAGGCTCTCGCAGCCCTCGATCACGGCCGCGGGGCAGGCGTCGCCGCTGACGAGCGCGCGCCGCAGGCTTCCCCGTCCGCATACGCGCAGCAGCCGCAGCAGCTGCACCGGCATGCCGACGAAGCTGTCCGGCTTCTCTTTTTCGAGCACCGCGCTCCACTCGCCGCAGCTCCCCGCGGCGCCGAGCTTCAGCGGCCGCGCGCCGAGACGCGACACCGCCTCGGCGATCAGCTCGCCCAGGCCGTAGGGGCCGGTAAAGGGGAAGAGGATCATCGTGACGCTGCCCGGGAAGATCAGCTCGCCCAGGCCGGCCATGAAGAGCTCTACCGTGTGCTCGCAGTCGAGCTCGGTATAGAACACGCGCTTGGCCGCGCCGGTGGTGCCGGAGGTCGCGTCGGAGAGGACGCGGCTGATCTGCGCCTGCGAGAGGAGCAGCAGCCCCGGCGCGTTCGCCGCGAGCTGCTCGTCCGTCGTGAAGGGCAGCGAGGGCAGATCCGCCAGAGAGAACAGTCTCTCCGGCAGGTCGCGGTAAAAGCCGCCGCGCTTCTTTTCCCGCGCCAGGAGACGGTTGAGCTTTTTGAGCTGGATCGCCTCGACCGTTTCGCGGTCGACGCGCTCAAGCCCCTCCTGCCGTGCGATCAGCGCGTCGATGCGCGGCATATCGGCGGGAAAGATCACAGCAGCCCCTTCTCCGAAAGGATCTCCATGCATTTCTCATAGGTGGCGGCGATGATCTGCGGGCAGCACTCCACGCGCCGCGCGGGGTTCCCGCGCGTGATGTCGCGGCATTCGACGCCGCCGTAGTCGGCGGTCATCTCGTCGGTGAACCACTGCGTGAACTCGCCCAGCGCGCTCTTGTGCTCGGGATCGTCGACGCCGGTGTCTTCGCCCTTGCCGGTGAAGTAGGAGATCACGCAGGCGCCGCCGCTCATGCAGCCGCAGCAGCCCTGCGAGAAGCCCACGCCGCCGTTGAGGCCGCCCATGGCCTTGACGAGGCCGGGGTTTTCCTCGCCCACGGTCTCGAGCATCAGCTTTGCCAGGATCTGGCCGCAGAAATAGCCGTAGCGGCTCAGCTCCATCACTCTGTCAAAAAGATCCATCTTTCACGCTTCCTTTCCAGCGATCAAAAGAAAGTAGCCGCATTTTCCCCGGGGGACCGCGCAGATCGGCTCGCAGCCGCGCCACAGCGCCTCGAGATAATACTCCCGCCACGCCGCCGTCATGTCCTCGGCGCGGAGAAGCCGAAATCCGGCGTTCTGCAGAAGGGCTCCCGGCTCTTCGAAAAACAGGTCCGCTATCAGCAGCTTCCCGCCGCCTTTGAGCAGCCTGTGCGCCTCGCGCAGCGCGCCGCGCTGATCGCCGGAGACGAAGAAGGCGCACTGGGAGATCACCGCGTCGAAGCTGCCGTCCGGGTAAGGCGCATGCAGGAAGTCTTCCCGCCCGACGAGGTCCGAGCGCGGCGCCAGGTCGATCCCCTCCGCCGCGCAGCCCATGGCGCGCAGCAGCGCGAGCGTCTCCCCCGCGCCGGCGCCCATGTCGAGCACCGAGGCGCCCGCCGGCAGCTCCGCCAGCTCTATGAGGCGGCGGGTGTTTTCTTCTCCGCCGGGGTGTGACTTCATTTGTCCTCCAGGGCCCGCTCGACCGAGGCGACCTTGCCCAGCGCCAGCTCCTCCGGCACATAGACGAAGCCGCAGACCGGGCAGACGGGCAGCTCGACGGGGAAGCCGTTGTCGAGATACATGAACTTGGCCTTGCCCTTGACGAGCGGCACGCCGCACTTGACGCAGCTGAGCTTCCCCTGCGGGTCTATGGTGTAGTAATTCTTCTCGATGGCCATGCTCAGCCCTCCCGTTTTTCCACTCTCATGCGGTGGCTCCACGCGCGGTGCACGAGGAAGCCGCCGTCCTCGCGGCGGAACTTCACCCAGAAGGTGGCGTTGCCGACGCGGCGGCGGGCGACCAGCAGCCCGTCTTCATCCCGGATCGCCTCGCCGCTCTGCCGGAAGTCCTCGAGCACGGCGATCACGTCCTCGACAAGGATCATGCGCTCGTCCATCATCGCGCGGGCCTCCTCGGTAAAGGCGAGGGGATAGTCCAGCTTCTTTTCCATCGCGTCCTCCATCCAGACCTCCTGCAGCAGCTCGTTTTTGAGGCTCAGGCGGTTTTTGCGCTTCTCGCTGATGTCCGGCGGGCTGCCGGCGTCCGTGCCGTAGCAGAGCTCGAGGATATGTCTCGACTCCCTCCCCTGCCGGGCGAAGCGGTCGCGGCAGGCCATGCAGTAGGAGATATAGGGCGCGTCGCTGCGTTCGAGACACTTTTCGGTCAGCTCCGCGGCGACCTCGCGGTTGGCGTAGGCGGTCAGCCCGCCGTAGCCGCAGCAGGGCGAGCGGTCGCCGGAATACGGCGTGTCCACGAGCGTGCAGCCCAGGGCCGCCGCGAGCGCGCGGAC
>JAEEGL010270395.1_pt1 | contig 13581 bp, 9 predicted proteins | sample 9134231 | NCBI WGS metagenome assembly JAEEGL01 (sample SAMN16246548, study PRJNA631951) | gut metagenome | biome: gut microbiome; feature: rumen; material: fiber-attached | host: Bos | place: Iran: Karaj | collected 2018-10
AACTACGTCGTAACCATTTTCATCTTTCACGCTCGTTCCATGAGGCAGGGAAAACATGGTCCAATAGGCTCCGTTTCCAGCATCCGTCGTGAGGTTGGGCATAATGTCCTTGTCATAGGCGAAGTCAAGTTTCTCCGGACCGTTGGCAATCACATGGACATACTTTTGGGACGAGGAGGCCGTCAGGGAGACTTTGTAGTAGAAAAGCACCCCGTTCTGAATGTTGGTAAAACCTGTTACGGTATTCCCGCTCGCATCGCAAGGCTCGGCCTTGGCATAGTCATTCAGATAGCCCTTGTCACCGAATACAGCGACATAGACATTGTCGATAATCGGATCCGTGTCCATGGCACCGCGCGTAGCCACCAGCACCTCCGGAAACTGGAGACCCATGATGTAGGTCACCTTCCCGTTCTCGTTCTTGGGCTCCAGCTGGTCCATGTCCTGGACCGAGCACGCCGTCGCCCCCAGGAGGGCGATCGAAAGTATGTAAAGTATCTTTTTCATTTTCGTTCCTCCTTTTTACTAATAGTTGCGGTCACCCCAGGTGAAAGTATTGGCATTCACAGGACGGCTTTCTGTCGCATCACCCCAAAACCATTCGTCGTAGACACAGCGGACAGAAGTAGTATTTATACTCCCCGTGTATTCTTCTGCAACGGGCGGATTAGACCCATTATTGACATGAATCAGTCCATTGGCTGTCCAATAATAACTGTCGTAAGACTGCGTAGAACTGTTTCTACCAAACAAATATGGTATTCGTCCCAGGCTAGACAAGGTGCTAATAAACTTTACTTCTGCCATTGTAGGTAACCTCCAACGTCCTGCAGGAATACCATCCTCCTGATAAGCCGCACAGCGGCGAATAGCATTCTGTTGAGAAATACCAACATTACAAACACCATACGAAGACGCAATTCTTATCTTCGGCGCAATCATATCACTTGTATTAGCGGAAGATGTAGGATGATAATATGTTAAACGATGATTTCCACCTTCAGTCCATGCCGCGTTTACCCACTGAGTTGTATAATCATAGCGTCCATCACCAGTACCTTGCCAATTAGTATTACTAAGGGTTGGATTATTTACCGTTGCACTTCTAGGGTCACCAATCGTGTATGTTTCACTGACACTAATAGAAAGAACATACATACGTGGATTAGCATTCTCACCAGTTAAACCATGAAGTCCGCCGAGAGGATCATAATCAATTGTGTATGAATCATATCGATAGGAATTCAAATAAGTTCCGCCCCAAGTTCCTCCTGCTTTATTTGCATCCTCCACCACATACACCTCCGGCCACTGGACAAAAGTGACGGTCTTGGCATATTCGCCATAGGGATGGGCCGTGGTCCTCGGATCGATCTCGGCAGGAAGACTGAGGACGACAGTGTAGTAGTACGGTGTCACATCCATCAGCGTAGAGGTGAGGTCAGAGTTCAGCTGGTGGCCAAGCTGAAGATAATTGTCACCAACCTTTTGGACCCACTGGGTCTGGACCTGATTCTGTGTGAAACCGCGCTTGGTGATCTGCGCGTTGTTCGCAGTCCCGTTCTGATAGAGATACTCCCAGTCACGGGTAGTCAGGTTCTTCTGCTTGATCTCCAGGATGGTCGCAGTGACAGGATCGCTGGCGGCATAGGAGGTGCCGGAAGTAGCGGTATAGAAATCGAAGCGGCCTTCGGCGGTATCATAGTTGGACGTCGCTGTCACTACACCACGCTCCACGGAGAGATACTTCGCTGCGGAGAGAGTGCCATTGACATTACCGCCGCCCTGCCAATCCACAACCATGGCGCTGAGGGGTTTGAGTTCCACCTGAGGTTCGCCTTCGTTACCCAGGACGGAGAGTTCCACAGTGTACTTATAGAACTTGTTGGACTCGAACTTGGTCGTCGGAAGCATGATCTTGTAATAGATTTCCTTCTGGGAGGTCGGGCCGGTGGTCTCCCGCCAAGGGAGAATGACCTTGATGAACGGCTCGTTGTCAGCACCGTGCTGCCATTCAGCAGGATAGGTATAGAAGTCGAACTGGCTTGCGACTACGTAATAGTCACCTTCCTCAGTCACCTTGACAGTCTCCCCTTCTGGCTTGGTCAGGTCCGTGTCCAGGGAAAGGTCCTTGTAAGTAAAGTAGTCGGGCGTAGTCGGATAAACGGGTGTAGCACTGGCCCCGCCGATGACGGCATTCTTGACGGCATTCTGCAGATAGATACGCACCTGCGAACCACCGAGCATCGGGACCCAGGTGTTTTCGTCAATGGTGGAGACTACAGATTTCGCAATTTTGAGGTCGACATTGATCTTTGCGGCAACACGCTTCATCTCAACAGTCCCCTTCGCCGCATAAGTAGCCGTATTGGCCGCACGAGCCAGCTCCAGTTCACCGACCATGACGAAAAACTTGGGGTTGTCCGGGTCCTCGTCCATATTCACGACCCACTTGCTGCCGGTAGCGGCACCTGCTTCAGCACCTTCATGGGCGAAGGTGTTGCTCAATGCTGTTTGCTTGACCGTTGCAAGGGGCGCAGCGGTGATGGCCGGGGCATTGAAGACACCGAAAACGGTGCAAGTGCCGTTCTTGAACATCGTCGTGAGGTCTGGAACGCCGCTCTCACCGGCGACGAGGGTAACGGAGTATTTGAGATTCGTCAGGGCCGGATTCTCAATCAGGCCGCTGCTGTAGATCGGATTGGCCTTGACGTCGTTGTAGATGAAGTACTGGACAGAGTTGACGGTGTTTTCGGCACCGACCCCATCGGTAGTTGCGGGCTCATCGCCCTCCGCCCTTGTCGCGGGATCTCCATACACGAGATCGAGAGAGATGACATTCTCTCCACCCAGGGACGGGATGTCCACGCGCTCGTTGCAGGATGAGGCCAGAACAAGCGCTGCAATAGCTGTAAGTATAAATGTCTTTTTCATATTCTTTCTCATCCTTTATTGTCCGATTTTACCGGTGATGGTGAGGGCGCTGGCACGGGTGACTTCGGAGTTGATGTTGATCTCCTGACCACCGGCGGTCACGACAGAGAAGTTGATCTGGATCTGGTCCGTAGGATTGACGGTCGCATCGGTTTTCCTGACGATCAGGAAGTCCACACGGCCATCCACGGTGCCGGTCAGTTCGGTCGTCGGCGTAGCACCTGCGACATTCCAGGCCTGAAGGAGAATCTTTTCCGTAGCACCGGTCGCGGTGATCTTCCAAGTTCCGTCCTGCGGGGCGAAGACCGAGAAGTAGGCGTGGATCGGGTTCGTCTCATCGGCAAAGTTATTGTTGCGACGACGAGAGCCACCGGTCGTAATGGCAGCACCGGAAGCGTACTCCAAGGCGACGGCATTGGCAATGGCGTCCGGACCGTAGGTCATATTGCCCTCGCTGTCTTCCCAAGGCATGACCTGGAAATCAAGGATGACATCGTGGTTGACGGAGGCAGGAAGAACTATACCTTTAATATTATGTTTCTTGAGAGCTTTGAAAGTAATAGGGTCGCCTTTGACATAAGTGGTTCCATCGCTGGTGGTACCGTCCTTGGCGTAGGAAACCGAGAGTTTGCGGGTCTCGGCCTTGCCGTTCACGGTGACATTGAACTGCATTGTCAGGGACGTGATGTCGGCCGGGGCGGCGAAGAGCATGAACGTTACCTCGTTTGTCTTTTCAGCACCCACAGCTTTTGTCAGTTCAAGCGGAGTGGAGAAGCTCGTAGAAATGGATGTGTTGCCCTCAGCGACTTCCGGAACAGTGTATTTCCACTCGGAGCCCTCAACTTTTGCAGCGACTGTACCATTCATGACTGAAGGACCAAATGTTTTCCCGCCATTCTCACGCGCAATGGATGTCATAGTAAATCCATTAATCTGCATGTCTACAGCGGCGGCTACTGTGAAAGAAAAGGCTGTGTATGCCGGTTTGAAGTGAAGGTCAACATGCTGCTCCTCGGGAATAGAAGCATAAGCCAGTTGGACGGCTTTTGTCATATCTGAAGAAGTCTGCGTAGCGGGGATGTCGAATGAGACTTCGCCTGCAGTCGGCATTGTCTTATATGCATTTGATGGATACATGCCCCAGAATTTGTAATCAGAGGGCGTTTTCAAGAAAACGAGACCATCTTCTCCTGATCGATTCATTGAAGCATGGCTTTCCTTCCCTTGTTCTCTGATGTTAAGAATATCATAAACAGCAGACTTTCCTGGCCTGTTGTCACGGTTGATAGCATTGTCGCTCCAAACTAGAATCTGATCTCCCTCAGTCCAGTTAATTCGCTCCCATCCATCAACGACGACTCCGCTATACTCTGTTCGCACTGAAGGTGCACCTGCTTGTGCACCAAACTGAACAAGCCGCTGCGAATCAGTATCGTCGCTATAATCTGTTCCTTTCTGGCATCCCGCTATTGAAAGAAGGATTCCAATGCCAATAATGGCGAAGTGTGAATAATTCTTCATTTTCTTTTCCTCCTTCATTCATTTAATCCCAAGCGGAAGTATACTCATCAGTGGAAAGATCATAATCTTCCACAGCCTGACCATCCAAGATGGCAGTTGAATCGTACTGCATCGAGGGCCCTTGAAGAATGTCAGTTTCCAATAGGACATGGACCTCTTGGACCACCCTCGGGCTTTTGAATTGTTTTTTCTTGTTCATACGTATGATTGTTAGTATTTTTGTCCTTAGCCTATTACAAAATAATCTATTGTTATAATTCCGATTATCGGAACAATTTTCAATAAAGTTGTTTTAGGCGCTCTTATATAATACACCATTAAAGTGCAAAGTTATATCAAAAAAACTCTTTCTGCAAACATTTTTGGAATTTTTCTCTCCTTTTTTATGCACTTTTTTCAGGTGTTGTTTTAATGTTTTTTTAATCTGGCGCTAGTTTTTAATTATTTTTATTACCAGGTTATAACTTTCTCAACTATTTGATGTTGCTCCTCGCTTGTCTTGCGTAAATAGATCCGAGTTGTCTCGATGCTGGAGTGACCGAGTAGATCCGCAAGCAGGGCCACATCTCCGGTTTTTTCCAGGAACTTTCTGGCAAAAAGATGCCGAAAGGCATGGGGATGAACCTTCGCAGGGTAGACGCCGTATTTCATGGCAAGCCTCTGAAGCTGAGCGGAAACTCCGCGGGTGCTTATCTGATCCCCGAACTTATTTCTAAATAGCGGTCCTTTGCACCTTTTTATCAATTCCATCCACATCAGCAGCTCATTTCGAAGCGAATCGGTCAAAAACACTCTTCTACATTTACCGCCCTTGCCAATCACGTCAATGTATCCGAGAATGACTTGCTCAGCCTTTATCATGACGAGTTCTCCTATTCGCACCCCGGTTGTAGCAAGAACCGATACTATGAAATACCATTGAAGGTTGGATTCTCCCTTCAGGCAGCTTTTAAAAATCTCATAAGTATTGTCATCGAGTGTGTCCCCGAGAAATGAAACCTGCTGAATTTTGACTCCGTGGAGGGCCAATTTCCCCTTACCTATAAACCTAAGGTAACGATTTATCGCTCTTATTCTGACATTCGCTGTGCTCGGGCTGTATTTCCCGAGGAGATATCTCTTATATTTTAGCAGATTAGATGTACTTACAATTTGAAACATACTATTGTATTCGTCAACGGCAAAGCAATAGGAACGAATAGTATTTTGGGACATTTGGCTTTTCGTAAGGTACCGAATAAAACTTTGATTGGTCATGATTTAGCAAAAGATTTAGTGATATTAAGACTTTTTAATAAACAATCCTTTAAATCTATAACTTTAAAAAATAAGCAATTCAAACTACTCTGCGGCCAATTTTTGAGCTAAACTTCCGATAATCGGAATTAGCAGAACAACAGTTTATTAAAGAAAAGACTAAATTACTAACAATCATACGTATGAACAAGAAAAAACAATTCAAAAGCCCGACAATTCTGCAGAATGTGGAGGTCTGCCTCGAAAGGGACATCCTGCAGGACTCCGTAGGACCAGACATGCGGGTGAACTCCATGGGACAGGAGGTTAATACCCTCGACTATGAAAGCGGTGACTACACTGCCGAATGGAATTAAAAATGAAGGAGGAAATGAAAATGAGAAACACAGTTAAAGCATTCCTGCTCGCAGCAGGCGTCCTCCTTTCCCTGACAGGATGCCAGAAAGGCTCCTTCGGCAAGGTTGGACAAGAAGTCAGGTTCGGTGCCGTTACTGGCCAGCCTGAGACTCGTACATCTTACAGTAACAGCAATGAAAGTGAAACCACTGGTTGGGAGCGAATCGACTGGAAACAGGGCGATATTTTCCGCGTCTACAGTAGTGTCGCTGCCAAACTGAACGGAAATCACTATTCTGATTATTATGTAAACGACAGGAAATCGAATGGAAAGATCAGCGAGGCTTCTATCGAAAACAATGAGGCCGGCGGTCTTGTATGGGGTGAAGGCGAGAACGATTTCTATGCTCTCTTCCCCTACGACGCCTTCACGGTTACCGATAATAACGGTCTTGTCTCCGCTGCCAAGGCTGCTATCCCTGCAACCCAGACTCTCACAAAGGCCGATGACGGAGAGTACTATCCGGATATGGCGAATGCATACATGCTCGCTATCCAGAAGGCGACCAAAAAGAGCACTGTAGAGCTCGATTTCTACCCGTATTTCACGGCGTTCGAGTTCGAGGTCTGCGCTGATAAGACTATGGAGATTACTGGGTTCAAAATGATCTCCAATGACAAGGTCAAAGGTTATTCCGCAACTCCCCTCTCCGGAGAGTTCACAGCTACACCTAATAATAATATATGGGAGGTCGATAAAGCACCCACAATCTCGGACGAGAACAGGAGTGTTACCGCAACCTTTGCAGAGCCGATCAAGCTTACTCTTGAAGATGGTAAAGAAAAGACAAACTCTGTTCACTTCACAGTCTTTGCGGCTCCAAGGGATCTTACTTCGATCACCGTAGAATTCACTGTAAAAGTTGAAGGCAAGGACAATGAGATTACACGCAGTCTGTTCATTTCTTATTCCGATACGAATAAACTTGGAAAGACTGCTGGTGATCCTGTCGAATTCGCAGCGCGCAAGAAGCACTATTTCAAGGGCTTCTTTATCCGTGATAACTATGATGCTGATGGTTTGCGTTTCTACCTAGAGCCTATGTGGGAAAAAGAAGACCTTGGCAGCACGTCAAATGCTAATAATGTGCAGTGTACCCAGTTTGTGGTGGGCCCGGCCAACGTTGTCCAGAATGCGTGGGATGATCGGTTGAAGGCTCCGACAGAAGCTGCTGCGCAAGGATTAACGGGTGATGAGTATAACAAAGCTGTTGATCCCATAAAGAATGCCAGCCGCCAGACTTGGGAATTCCTTACAGACGGGGAGGCCACTATTGACTATTCTATCATGCTCCCGAAAGCCGGAACATGGAGGGTCGAGGTATGTGGTGACACGGAAGCTTTTACTGTTACTCCTACCTCTGATATACTGAGTGCTGCTGCTACCGGATCAACAAAGATCAAATTGACGATCACTCCGAAGAGTGCAGGTACAATTTGGCTCAAGACCTTTGCAAAAATGGAAGATGGCACTGAGTACAGCCTGGATTCCGAGACCCAGCTTTATGACCTTCGTGGATATCACAAGTTTGTGTATAATCCTTCCCATGAATATACGTCTAATTATACTGAATAACCGGCCATGAAAAGAATAATTACATATCTTTCTGTTTTTGCGGCGCTTCTGGCCGTGTCCTGCAACCGCATGGAGCCTTCCGACTTTACGGGAGAATCTGACGTGGTGAGATTTGCTCTCAGCTCTTCGGGAATGGAGACAAGAGCTATAACTGTCAATGATGACCCGAATGCTGTAGACAATGAAAACGTCATCAATACGGTTGACTACTTCTTCTTCAAGAATGTCGAAGGCACCACGGTCCTTGTACACGACAGTAAAACTTTCGCCGAGAATGAGGAACGCATTCTCTCCTTTGATACGACGCAGGATGCTTACAAGAGCCTTCGTAAGCCTTTCTATGCCTATTTCCTGGTCAACTACAAGGACGCTGAGGGAAACGGCATTGACCATAGCGAGACCTGGACGCTGGAAAAGCTTCTGGAACAGCCTATCATCACCAACTTCATCCCGAAGGATAAAGATGGTAAAGAGGAGAAGATCGCTGAATTCGTGATGGACTCCGGAAATAAACCGATTTATGTCAGGGCTGAGGAGCAGGGGCAAACTGTAGAGAAAAAAATCAGCCTGTACCATGTAGCAGCGAAGATTGTCCTGAACATGACAGTTGCTCAGAGCGTTACCGGACTGGATGATACCTGGACACCCGTTATGGACCAGGTGACCCTTCGCTTCTGGAATGCCTTGAAAAAAACAACCGTCAAGGCTGAGCCAGTGGAGCGCACCGAAACTTCTCAGAAGACAGACTATATCAACTATCCGGACGAGAAGCCTACGAAATCAGGCACATCCTACACTTCCCGCATCTTCTATACCTATCCGCAACTATTCGGTACCAAGTCGGATGAAGGAAAGGTGACCTACAAGAACGGAGAACCTTACTTCAAAATGACCTTCGTTTGGAAGGGGGCAAAGGTAGGTGCTACCCGCTTCTATTACAAGATCCTCCTCCCGAACCTGGAGAAGATAGAGAGAAACAAATACTATGTCCTGAATGTGAACATCAATGAGTTGGGCGGCGTGGAAGATGAGTATGTGAAAGTGTCTGACCACTATTATGTAGTTGACTGGCAGAGCCCTGCTGCTATCACCCAAGCCGGTGTCACTGAATCCCGCTTCCTGGACATCGCCCTTCCGGTCTATTCCTTCTATGGCAAGGACGAAATGAACGTCCCAGTGATATCAAGTCATCCGATTGAGATTGTAATCGATAGTGCGACTAAAGAGGTCTTCAAAGAAGGTGTCGATAATAAGGTAAGACAGGATTCCGGGTATCCGAAGACGAATGCTAATACGGACTTTACACTCAAACATACGCTGGTAACCGATGTTACGAGGAATGATTATGATTGCGGAATCATCACTTATGAGGTGACTGTGTATCACGCTGATGATCATAGCTGGAAGAAAACTGTTATAATTAAGCAGTATCCGCCGGTGTATCTTAAGCAGGAGGATTCGAATGGGTCGGTATTCGTGAACGCACAAAGTTATTATGACAATCTGGGATATAAGCCTAGTGGGGCTGATGGATATTATGTTTATGAGTATAATGGAGATTTTGGAAATAATATTGGCGCAGTCGTTAATCCAAGTGATGTAAATGGTAATGGTGATAATAATAATCAGCATCAATATACTGTTTATGTATCAGTCCTTCCATCTTCGAATCCTAATCAAATTGGAGATCCTCGGGTAGGCAGCTCAAAGGTTGAGAATTTAGGTATCTCTGCTGAGTACACATATGATAATTCTGTATCAGATCATTATAAGGCAGCAGGAGACAATACTCAAAACGTAATTGCTCCAGCTTTCAAGATTGCGTCTTCATATGGAAAAACTACTTCTGTAGACTATAAAGAGGCAAAAGAGCGTTGTGCCTCGTACCAAGAAAATGGTTACCCGGCGGGTAGATGGAGGCTTCCGACTGCGGCTGAGATTGATTTTGTAATCAGCCTTTCTGACAATGGACATATTCCTACACTATTTGGTGCGGGACGGCATGATAACTATAGTAGCACGCGGAGTTATTATTGGTATAACACATATTGGGCCGGCGGCATGTTTGTTCATGCTGGCAAACAATATCAAACTGATACTGGTTATAGTCCCGTTGTGGATTTAAATTCTGCTGGGGATTACACTTCTGGGGTAGGTGCTTATTATCGTTCTTTGACTATTAACAGAAGAACTTATCGATACCATCTCTATACTCGTTGTGTCTATGATGTATGGTATTGGGGTGAAGAACAAGATTCTGATCATCTTACTACATGGGGTGGATTCCAAATGGACTAAAAGGTAATATCGATTATGAAAAAGACTATATATATTTTCAGTGCGCTGCTCATGCTTGCAGCGTGCTCCAAGGAAATCCAAGAGCCTGTCTTCAAGGGTGAAGAGCTTCCGGAAGGGGCTCTAGTGAAAACCACCTTTACGGTCTCTTACCCCAAGGATTTCGTCCTGTATGCCGAGACTCGTGCTCTGGAAGAGAAGCCGGACATCGAGAATATGTATCTTGCATTGTTCGGAAGCACAGAACTGCAGTACTGGATACCAGCTACGCTAGTATCTAAGCCTGCTGAAGGAGAATATGTTGCGGAAACAAAATATGAATATGAGGCTATGCTTCCAGTAACGGACTCTCCTCTTCAGATTCATTTCATCGGGAATGTTCCTGCCAAGTACACAGGTGAAAATGCCGAGATACCTCAGTTCAGCGGCTCCACCCAGGAGAAGGTGATGAACGAGATGATTTCCGAGGATATGAAGGGTGGCTATTGGCAGAAAATAAACGTCGACTATATCAAGGCCACCAAGAGTGGCAATACAACGACAGTTGATTTCGGTGATCATATCAGTCTAGATGACGTTCCGCTAGTAAGAAACTATGCCAAAATCACTTATCAGATCTCTAAAGCAACTGAAAATTATCATCCAGAGTTCGAATTGCTTGGATATACTCTGATTAATGTTCCGAAGAAAGCCTATATCGCTCCCTGGCAGAGCGGTAAACGCTACGACAACTACTATCGGCAGATAGTTGGAGCAACAGACTTTTATAATAGCCTGCTTGAAGATGGCTATACCGGTTATACCCCGGATCTTTCCATCGACGCAACCAAAACGGTTAAAGCTCAACCCGAACGTACTGAAAATGCTACCAATCCTGTGTATATGTATGAACGCCCGCTTCCGGATGTAAACAACCAGACAGCGGTCATCGCAAAGATACATTGGAAGAAAAAATGGAATACTGAAACAATGGGTGACCCGGCTAATCCGAATGAAGGCTTTAATCCTGCTAATTACATCCTTCCCACGGATTCTGAAGGCGATGCTAACCCTAATTATACCAACGGTGTTGCCGATAATACCTACTATTATAAGATAGCGTTGGCAGATAAGGATGATCTTCCCTTTGCCATCCTGAGAAACATTCATTATACAATCAATCTCGAGTCCATTACTGGTCCGGGATCGGAATCATACGTTAAAGCTTTAGAAGGACCTTTCTTCGGAAATGTATCTTCCTCTATGGAAGCTGCTAACTTGACTGATATTACAGATAATAAGACACGTCTTGTTGTAAATAAGACAAACTTCACTTATCTTACTGCCGGTAACCCGCAAATTACTGTCAAGTATTATCCTGAAGCAGGCACTGACGACTATGTCACCAATGTTTATACAACTACACCAGAAAGTACGGCTCCGTATGTGTATTTAGAGGTGCTTTCTGTCAGTGATTCCCATGGAAACAAGTATGAACCTGCCATCGCTAAGAAAACAGTTGATAATAAGCAAGTTGATGACATTACGATCAGTGAGGACGGGACCATCAGCGTGAAAACGGTCGGCGCCAGCTCAGAGAATAATATCAGGCGTAGTAAGATCCGTCTTACGGGTGTAACCTCTGGAAAGAGGAAACTCTATCGTGAGATTACTATCACTGTCATGCCGACACAGGATCTTACGGCCGAAACTGGAATCTCTTCCAAGACAGTGGACGGCAAGAAGAAAGTCACTGTTTCCATCGGCCTTCCGGATGAATTGAGTTATGATATCTTCCCGCTGACTTTCAAGATTGAGGCTGAGAAGAACAACTTGTCTACTAATGATACGAAACTTCCTGTTGGTTTTGGCCCTTCTGCTTGGACTACCGGAAAGAATTCATACTATTTCATTAAGACCATCACGTGGGCAGAGTATTGCAAGATTATCAGCGGTGAATATCATTGGATTACAAAGCACGATTGCGAGTTGTTCGCTACTGATGATCAGTCCGTCAAAGTAAAGGTAACCAACTTTGCGGAGGATGAAAATGGGGCTACTGAAGATAATAAGTACTTCAATCAAATGATATTAAACTAGTAGAGAAAAGCAGTTATAGTCAAACCGGTCAGTCAGATTTGATTGACCGTTTTTTTTATCTATTCCTTACATGGCGCAGATGCGAAAAAATACTCGGGACCTGCGCCATGGCGAAAATATAAAACAATTGAATATCAGGCATTTATACTAAAGCGATGGCGCAGGTCAGCATGAAATAAATGCACCTGCGCCATAAATCTTGCCAATCGCCATAAATCTGGCAATAACTCTTCTATCCCTTCAGCTTCTCAATCTGCTCTTCTGATAGTCCTGTGCACTTCGCAACAATCTCAACGCTTAGACCCTCGGCAAGCATCTTCTTTGCGGCCTCTAAAAGTCCTTCTTCTCGTCCTTTCCTCTCAGCATAGGAGATATAATTCTTTATGTCACGCTCCGTTGTCATATCGTTTTCGTATTTGATTCGTTCTTCGGGTGTAAAGGTAGCAATTTCCGCCGTCTTGAACAAGCGTTTGAAGATCTCCTCCTTCAACTCCTCAGGGCGGTCCGTCAGATGCTCCATGTTGTGCATGGCATAGCAGAAATTGTCGAGCAGAGTCGCTTCGGGTGTCAGAGCCTTCTTGCAGTTCGGAAGCTCCAGAAACACGAATTGAAGGCGTTTCGTCATTATTTCTCCGGTCTCCCACTCACGAAAATAGTATCGATACAGTACCTTGTCCGAGCCTTCATGAAGGGAAAAATCCATGAGTCCGATAAAATATACCGCAGGAAAAGCATAGTCCGACGAACTGCTCCTTTCAACCTGCTGCTGGACACCGAAGGTCGAATAAAAAATTGCTCGCTCAAAGAAATAGTCTTGCCTTGCAACCTGCATCTCGACAATGAATCTGGTCCCGTCGGAATCAACGCATTCCACATCGATCAGAGCATTCTTCTTCCCCGGAAATGGATTGATATGCTCCTGCTGAACATAGGTAAGATCCTTGATGTCATGCTCGGGAATAAGTTCTTTCAGAAGCATAATGAGAAGATCCTTGTTCGGTTCCGTGCCGAATGTCCTTTTGAACCAATGGTCCATGATGATTCGGGCATATCGCCCGATAATAGGTAAGTCGTTCATAAATCTAAGTTTTAAAAAACAATGCCGGAAGACCCTCTTCCGGCACCGACAAATATAACGTCTCCTTCCCTTCAAAACCAGCCCCCATGGTGTTGTCTTAAGGTTATTTGACGAATATTTTATCTTTTTTTCTTGTTCGAACTCTTCAGGCCATTATCGGGGCAGCTATTTTCACACGAATTCGCCTGTTTTCGTGTGAAAATCGAGACGGGCAAGCGGCGTAGGGAGATTTGCCAATTTCTCCATTATTTGCTAACTTCGCAGCGCTATCGGAATGATGTCAAGAACCGATAATAAAATATAGATTATGAAACGTGTAATTTACCTTATCATGACAGTTGCAGCAATCTGCTTGGCAGCGACCGGTTGCAACAAGGAAAAAAAGAGCAAGAACTCTAGCATTACGATTTCATGGCCAGCTAACACTTCATTCGCAAGGATGGAA
>JAEEGL014031684.1_pt1 | contig 13581 bp, 12 predicted proteins | sample 9134231 | NCBI WGS metagenome assembly JAEEGL01 (sample SAMN16246548, study PRJNA631951) | gut metagenome | biome: gut microbiome; feature: rumen; material: fiber-attached | host: Bos | place: Iran: Karaj | collected 2018-10
AGATCCAGCTTCATCATGGCGTCCACTGTCTTGGGGTTCGGATTATTGATGTCGATCAGGCGCTTATGCGTCCTGCGCTCGAATTGCTCACGGCTGTCCTTGTACTTATGCACAGCGCGGAGAATGGTAACGATTTCCTTTTCCGTGGGGAGCGGGATAGGGCCGGAAACCCGGGCACCGGTCCGCTTTGCTGTTTCGACGATGCGCTCCGCGCTCTGGTCGATCAGTTTGTGCTCGTAGCTCTTCAGCTTGATACGGATTTTTTGGTTGGCCATTCCTTTAAAACCTCCTCGATTCGATCTCGTTTCGCTCTTCGGATCCACTGCAGGTGCAGATCCTTTCGGCGATTTCGAGTCCGTCGCCCGATGACCGGGCTGGTCCGTGATAATTACCCGCCTGGCCTGGCGGCAACCTACCACTTCATCCCTACACAGACAACAGGCATATTATACATGGACAGTGTGGACAATGCAAGGGGGAAAACCGGGTTTTTTTGAAAATTTTTTTACTGTTTTGAACTTTTTTTCCTCTTCCGCATCCTGATAATACGCCGTTTTTGCTCTTTTTATTATACACGTTTCCGGGAGTGTCCTTCCTTTTGTTCCGAATCCTCTTTTCAATCCGTTCAGTTTTTATGCTTTTACGGTCTCTGATCTCCGAAACGAGGTTTGTCGGGCTTTTTGCGCCTCTTTTATATACACAATGCCGTGTGTGTCCTATCTGTCACCCGATTCAGTTCACGGGGAAAAGAGTAATCTGATGACCACACGAAAAAATTACAGATAAAAAATTCTCGTTTTTCTAAAAAAACCGAATATTTTTCATCGATTTTTATTGTTGTAAATAATTTTCATCTTTTTACTAATATTATAAATAATTATATTGACATTTTTTAATTAATATGTATAATTTTTAATTAATAAATATAATTTTTGCCTAGGTCAGGGAGGTGACTTCGTGGGAAAGAACCGCTCCGTCAACACCTACAAATCGGTTTCGTGGAAAATCCTTCGTGGGTATGGGCGCGGTGAAGGCCTCAACTACAAATCCTGGCTGACCGGCCATGAATTTGCTTCCAGTGGACGGTTTGTCCGCCTCACCGGAAGAACAGTCCCCCGCCTGTACCGATTCATGTCCGCTCTGGAAGCAGATGCCTTCGTCATCTACGACAACATGCCAGATGTAAGCGATATCCTTGAACAGTATTACAACACACTGGAGGAAACACTCGAAATCGCTGACCTGCTCCATGTACGTCATCCCTTCTCCGGAAAATACTACAATCCTGTCACTACAGACCTTGTCATCCGGAAAGGTGACACCTGGATCGCCCGCTCCGTCAAAAGTTCCCGGAGCCTGGAAGATGAGCGTACACGTGAAAAGCTGGAAATCGAACGGGTCTACTTTGAGCGGCATGGCATCGAATGGAAGATCATTACCGAAAAAGAGCTCAACCGTGATCTGGTTCAGAATTTGAACTGGCTCTGGTACGGAGAATCCCTGGAAGTGCTTTTCCCGAGTCCAGACTTGCTTCAGCAGGCTGAAACTGTCTTCACTCAATGGTATGAGGACGCGCTGCTTCCATTCCCTGTTTTATTGGACCGGATTGAATCCCAGTTTTGTTTACTGCCCGGTTCCGGCATATGTGTTTTCAAATCACTGCTCCGAAAGAATGTTCTTCAGATCGACCTGAGTAAACCGCTGAATATGCTGAATCCTCGCTGTCCCGTCGAAAGGAGAGTCAAAGATGACAGATACCGTTCTTACTGCTAATCAAATCATTCTGAATCGCACAGATGATTCTTCCTTTCGCTCTCTCTGGATTTCTTCTGACCGAAAAGAGGCCTATTGGATCAGTCTTTCAAGCAGCCGGCAGGTACCTGAAAAAATGAATGTTGCGGAAATCGAAGCGGGTTTACTTTCCGGTCAATACGCCATTGTCGTGGATTCATTCTCAGTCAGGTACTCCAATCCAAGCGCCTCTGCCATCCGGCGCAGAGATGAAATCTGGAGTCTCATTTCAGAGATCGTAATTCTGGAGCCGGCGGTGTATCACCTCCACGAAAGAAGCAGAATGCTTCAGGAAATCAGTCAGCGCAGCGGCATTCAGACATCCAACCTCTACAAATATCTGGCCCGCTACTGGAAAGGCGGCATGACACCCAACGCCCTGCTTCCCTTCTTTGAGAACCGCGGAAAATCCAGCGCTCCATACAGCGGAAACAAGCAGCGGCGCGGGAGAAAGAAAGTCCCCGGCGCAGAAGGAAAGGTCCTCACACCGGAAGATATTCAGCACTTTACTGACGCCATTCTGACCTGGTACATGGGAACCAAAAAACTCACCCTGGAAAAAGTCTACAAAAACATGCAGGACACCTGGTATGTTACCAGAAATGAGAACGGCACCCCTATTGCCCTGGATCCGGATCAGATTCCTTCCCGTTCTCAATTCCTTTACTGGCACCAGAAGAACAAGAATATTCTGGCGGAAGCGAAAAACCGGGACGGAGAAAAGAATTATCCGCTCAAAAACAGGGCTTCCATCGAAAAAACAGAAACCTTTCTCAGCGGTCCATGCGCTTCATCCCAGATCGATGCTACAATCGCCGACATTTTTCTCGTCAGTCAGGGAAACCGGGAAAAGATCGTCGGCAGGCCAACCATGTATTTCCTCATGGACAGTTTTACACGCATCGTCCTGGGCATGCACATCACCCTCGAATCCCCCTCATGGAAATCTGCCAGCATGTGCATCCTTAATTCCATGGAAGATAAAGTGGAGTTCTGTGCGAAATACGGAATTCAGATTACCGAAGAAGACTGGCCCTGCCATCACATCCCCAATGTTCTCGTCGGAGACCGGAGCGAGATGGAAAGCGTTTCCGCAGATCTGCTCGTTAATCAGCTGAATATCCGGATTGAAAACATGCCACCCTACCGGGGAGACCTGAAAGGAATCATCGAGCAGCATTTTCACCTCATCGATGTGGATTTGGCCCACCTGCCGGGAAAAATGGGAAAAGATTACGGAGAGCGCTGCACTGAGGATTACCGGCTTGGCGCCCGCCTGACTCTCAATGAGTTCATCGCCATCATCATCCACTACGTGCTGCTGTACAACAACTACCATTACATGGAAAGTTACGGCAAAACCCTTCAGATGCGGCAGATGAGCATCCGTCCAATTCCCAGGGATCTGTGGAACTTCGGCATGAAGTATCTTTCCGGTGTCCAGCGTACCCTCAGCAAAACAGCCGTACGTTACGCGATCCTGCCAACGGAAAAAGCGTCCATCACCGACCATGGTATCCTGTTTCGCGGCCTCTTTTACGGCTGCGACCAAGGTTTCCGCGAGCACTGGTTTGACTGCGCCCGAATCAGCGGCCGGGAATCCATCACCATCTCTTACGACCCCAGGGATGCTTCCTTTATCTACTTCAGGCCCTCTCACAATGGAGAACCGGTAGAATGTTATCTGCTTGACAGCAACAAAATCACCGGCCGGTTCAGCACGGCCGAACTGCAGCAGATGCAGGAAGCAGAGCACATTGAACGGGAAGCGTACCGTTCCACCGAAGACCTGCAGAGCAGCATAACCAGCCATAAAATCGACAAGATCGTTCAAAAGGCGATTGCTGCTTTCCCGTACAAACCGGAACGAAGCAATCACCAGCGGGTTTCAGATATCAAAGCCAACCGGAAGGAGGAGATTGAACGGCAATATCAGGAAAGCATTCAGAACAAGGAAGAACCCGTCCCCGATACACCGACACCCACGCAGGGAAAAAGTCTCATCCAGAAGATGCTGGAAGCGGAACTCAACGAAGCCTACGGATTGGAATGACCGCCTGAAAGAAGGGAGATTTGCCACATGACAGAATCTGCCGTCACATATCATCCGGAAACCATCCCCGCCTTCAAAGGAATTCCTACCATCGAATGTCTTCCCCCAAGGGTCAGTACTACTGAAATCATCAGAGAACTTGCAAATTGCAGGCCGGAATACCATGAATCCGACAGAACCCGTTCTCCGGAAGACCGGGGCATGCTGGTTCAGAATCTTCTCCGTCTTTATCAGCCTTGCGAAAAAGACATCGACATCTACAATAAAGTGGAACGCTGTATTCGCTGGGGATATGCAGACCGGAATCCTTTCTCTCCAAAATTTATCCAGCAGCGTCAGTGTGAATTCGAGGCAAGAAACCAGAATGAGGGATTCGTTCAGTACACCCAGTCTTACCCTACCACCAATGGCTTTGCTCTGTTAGGCATTTCCGGCCTTGGAAAAAGCACTAGCTTGCGTCACATTCTCGGCCGCTATCCTCAGGTCATCCGGCACAAACGCTACAATGGCATCCCATTCAATGAAACGCAGATCACCTGGATCCACATGGACTGTCCGGAGGATGGGAGCCTGAAAGGACTCTGCGCTGGTTTCTTTGAACAGGTTGACAATCTGCTTGGAACGGATTACTTCTCCCAGTACGGAGAGAAAAAAGCTACGCTGAATAAAATGCGGATCGCCATGGCACGAATAGCACGGAACTATCACCTGGGCATCATTGTCATCGACGAAATCCAGTCACTTGCAGTCGCAAAGGACGAGTCCATCCCGGTCAAAACCCTGAATTTCCTTGTCACTCTCGTCAACACCATTGGCATTCCCGTCATACTGGTCGGCACGCCCCGTGCTCTCACTTTTCTGCAGAAAGAATTCCAACAGGCCAAACGGGCCTGCGGCCAAGGTGACGCTCTCTGGGAGCACATGCAGAATGACCATGTCTGGCGCATGTTCGTTACAGCTATCTGGAAATACCAGTATACCCGGCATCCCGTTGAACTGACAGAGCAGATGATTGACGCTTTGTTTGAAGAGGCTGTGGGGATCCCCTTTCTTGCTGTCCACATTTATAAACTGGTTCAGGAATACGCAATCTATACCGGCGAAGAGACCTTCACTCCTCAGTCCATTCACACCATCGCGTCTCAGAAGATGAAGCTGACGTTAGAAATGCGGAAATCCTTGCTTTCCGGAAAAGATATCAATCTGCAGCGGTATCTGGATCTGACACCGTTTCGCGCGAATGACTTCAGGCAGACCATCTCCCAGGATATCAATCCTCCTGAACCTGCCGCTCCCGTTTCTGTTCCCAAGCCGGATCTTCGGGAAATGGCTGTTCAGGCACTTCTGGCTTTCGGTCTGGATCGTCCACGCGCCATGCTTTACGTCAACCGCACTCTGGCGAAATTTCCCAGCTGTTCCCATTCCTCAATCCTGGCTCGGGAAGCCTATCACGATTTCCTCCAGAATCAGGACCAGGAAAAAACTGCTTCCATTTCCGTAAAGAAAGTACTAACCACCGGCTATGCTGAGAATCTATCCAACGGACTTATCGGCATCTGACCCGGTATGCATTGTACAGGAGGTGCTCCGTTATGTCATCCCTGACCTGTTTCCCTACACCTCTTCCTGACGAATCGCTGTACAGTATTTTTTGCCGTTATCATGTCCGCAGCTGCAACAACCGTGATTCCACCACAATCTCCCAGCTCTTTGATCAGGGCAGATCCCTCCAGACTTCCATCCTTTCACCGCGCTCATTGAAGTACGCCCGTGATTGGATCGATACAACACCGGGATTTAATCGTTCATCCCTCATGCTAGATCACACAGCCTATCCTTTTTACCGCACCTTCATCCAGAACCCGAATCCAAAGTTCTCCTCCTACGCTGCTGACAGGTTCTTCCTCTCCCTGTATACGAACTGCTGCACTCCCTCCAAGCGCCTTCGTTACTGCCCGAAATGTGCACAGGCACAATGGGAAAACTTTGGCACTGCTTACTGGCAAATCTTGCCTCAGATCAATGGCTATGAGATCTGTCCGATGCATCTGGAACCAATCCGTGAAACCGTTGTAACACATAAAAACATCATGTGTCACTTCTTTCCGGCTTCCAATGTTCTGTTCAATTCAGACACTAATGGCTCTCATCAGTACACTGACCGTCTGCGTCGGATCGACGCCTATTGGGATTCGTTCCTTCAGATGTCACAGGATATCCTGTTCATTTTTCGCTCCTCTATTTCTAATTTCATCCTGGGTGCAAAAATACGAAGAGTCCTGCTCTATGATCTTCTCCCGGTTCAAAAGAAATGGGATTGTTTTCTGCTGAATGATCCTGTCCTTGATCAATGCGGCGACAGTTTTCTTACCGATTATTTTGCTTCCCTTTATCGTGATCACTATAAGCTCGCTACAGAGATCTCACTGGCTCCCGTTCTTTATCAGTTGAGAATCTGTCGTATGCTCTTTGGCAATATTAAAAGATTCGTTTCAAGAAGAGTATAAAATTATCTCTTACTTTAAAATTATCCGTTGTAATTCAATATTGCAGCGGTTTTTTTATTCGGAACTTTTACGGCTCTACATCTGATGCCGGTTTGCGCCGCCACAGAAAAAACTCCCTCCGTATCAGAGGGAGCCTGTTCTGTATTCCGGGGAATGTTTCTTCATGCTTCTTCCGCTTCCGACCATTCCTCATAAAGCCTGTCTATTATTTCTTTGATCGCGTGGTATTCCCGTGTCATTTCCGCGGCTGCCGCCGGATCCCGATAGGTCTCGGGCTCGGCGAGGCGCGATTCCATTGCCGCCGCTTCCGCTTCCCTGTCCGCGATTTCCTTTTCCAGGGCCCGCAGCCTTTCCTTTCTTTCCGTCAGGCGCTTCTGCTCCTCCCGGCTCTTCTTCCTTTCCTTGTCCGCAGCGGTCCGGGTCATTCCCTGGTATAATTCTTCGGGTCCATCGTCCCGCTGGATCCTGGCATAATAGTCATCATAGTTTCCAAGATATTCCTTCAGCCGGCCGTCCTCAAGCACCCAGATTTTCTCAGCGAACCGGTTGATGAAATACCGGTCATGGCTGATGGAGATGATCGTTCCGGGAAACTCCTGCAGCGCGTCCTCCAGTACCTCGCGGCTGTCCATATCCAGGTGGTTGGTAGGCTCGTCCAGCAGCAGAACGTTATCCTTGCGCAGCATAAGTTCCGTCAGCGCCACCCGGCCCTTCTCCCCTCCGCTGAGGGTGGACACAGGCATGAATACGTCATCCCCGCTGAAAAGAAACCGGCCCAGCGCTCCCCGGACTTCGTCCTGCTCCAGACGGGGAAACTTGTCCCATACCTCGTCAAGCACGCTTTTTTTCTCATCCAGTCCGGCCTGATGCTGATCGTAATATCCCAGATCCACGCCCGTCCCCCAGCGCAGCGTTCCGGCACCGGGCCGTTCCTGTCCGATCAGGCATCTGAAAAGCGTGGTTTTTCCCGTCCCGTTGTCTCCGATCAGGGCGATGCGGTCTCCCGCGCGCACATGAAGCTTCAGATCCCTGAAAAGCACCCGGTCCCCATAGGCTTTTCCAAGCCCTTCAGCGATCAGGACGTCATCCCCCGTCCGTCTGCGGGTATCAAAGCGGAAGTGAATTTCTCCTTCTTCCTGCGGTTTTTCCAGCCGTTCAATTTTCATGAGCCGTTTTTCACGGCTCTCCGCCAGCTTGATGCTTTTTTCCCGGTTGAACCGGCGGTACATGGCGATGATTGCTTCCTGGCGCGCAATCTCCTTCTGCTGCATCTTCCAGGCCTTCATGCGGATCTCGTAGACCTGGGTTCTCTTTTCCAGATAAGCGGAATAATTCCCGCTGTAGCATTCCACCGTACCCATCAGCAGCTCCGCCATCCGTCCGCACACATGATCCATAAAATAGCGGTCGTGGCTGATGACCAGCACGGCTCCGCGGTAATTCTGCAGATATTCTTCCAGCCACGTAATGCTTCGCAGATCCAGATGATTGGTGGGTTCGTCCAGCAGCAGCAGGTCCGGGTTCGACAGCAGCATCCGGCCCAGACACAGCCTTGTCCGCTCCCCGCCCGAAAGAAGGGACGTTTTCATTTCCTGCTGGTCCCGCAGGTCAAGTCCGGAGAGTACGCCCTGTACCGTGGACTGCCATCCGTAGCCGTTTCCGTCTTCAAAAGCGCGCGTCAGGGCGTCATACCGGCTGCCCAGCCGGGCCAGAGCCGCGGGATCTCCGCCATGCTCAGCCATCTGCCGCTCGGTTTCCCGCATTTCCTCTTCCAGCCGGACAATAGGATCAAAAACGCTTTCCAGGGTTCTGCGGACGGTTTCCTCACCGGTCAGTTCCCCCTGTTGGGCCAGGTATCCGATTTTCAGCCCCTTCTGAAGGCTGACCGTTCCGCTGTCCTGCGTCTCCTGTCCGGCGATGATTTTCATCAGGGTACTTTTTCCGCTTCCGTTTACCCCTACCAGTCCCATGCGTTCTCCATCCTGCAGGGTCAGCGAAACCTCCTTCAGCACTTCATTGGTGCCGAAGGATTTCCGGATTCCCTGCAGTGACAGAATAATCATGCGTTGTTCCTTTCTTGCAGCGTATAAACCTTCCCGGTCCGATCCCGCAGCGCCACCTGCAGCAGCACGTCCCTTCCGCTTTGAATGCCTTCCCGGCGCAGTGCTTCCGAGGAGACCTGCATCGCAAGCTCAGGAGTGTTGTTCTCCCCGCTGAGATGTCCAAGAATCACGGTTCCTGTGCCGGCCCCGATCAGATACAGCAGTGCCCTGGCGCAGGATTCGTTGCTCAGATGGCCCCGCTGTCCGAGAATGCGCTGCTTCAGCTGCGCGTTATAATGCGGATTCGCCCGGAGCATATCCGGGTCATGGTTGCTTTCCAGAAGGATCAGATCACTGCCCGCGATCCGCTCGTAAACGGATTGGGGAAAATGGCCCAGATCCGTTGCGGTGGATACGCTGAGCTGTCCGCCCCACAGGCGGAATCCTACCGGGTCCGCGGCATCGTGAGGGATCGGAAAGGGCTGGATTCCCAGCTCTCCCAGATAAAAATCCCGTCCGGCGGTGATTTCTCGGCACAGCTCGGGCGGTATTTTTCCGATTTTCTGTCCCATGCCCGTCCAGGTTCCCCGGGTAGCGTAGACGGGCAGCCCGTAGCGGCGGGCCAGCACGCCCACCCCGGCAATGTGATCGCTGTGCTCGTGGGTCACCAGCAGCGCGTCCAGGCTTTCCGGGTCGACATGGATCCCTTTCAGGGCCTCCTCCCCGGCGCGGCCGGGTTTTCCGGCATCGATCAGTACCCGCGTGCTGCCGTATTGGCAGAAAAGAGCGTTTCCGCTTGATCCCGAATAGAGCGGGCAAAAGTACATCGGCATAGGTTTCAGTCTTCTTCCTTACAGATCCAGGTGTTTCGCCACCCGTTCACTGACAGGCGGAGGTGTCATATAATCAGGGCCGAACAGGATGGTCAGCACTTCGTCGTATTTTTTCGGAATCAGGCACTCCACATCCTCAAAGGGCGCCTTGATCTTCTCTGCAAACTGCTCCGGATGCCACACGTGCGTCATCAGCTCGAAGGCTCCGTTGCTCATATGAAGATCGTTTCCCTTTTTCACATAGGTGGAGACCTTCTCGTATCGCCTGGCCTTCCACCGGTAGGAAAAAGGCATGCCCATCAGGTGGGTCAGGCGAAGCTCCAGACGGTTTTTCCATCCGAACCGGGAATAATCCACGTTCTTTTTCATCATTCCCTGCAGCACATGGAGATGCAGCAGATGAAGCTTTCGCCGCCATCCGGCCGGAGGCAGGGGATCCAGAATAAACAGATCCGTAAAAGCTGCCGCCTTCTCAGGATCCCGGTTCATGACCCGGGGCGTCCAGGTATCCAGATAAGTCAGCTCGAAGCGCGGATCGCATTCCTTTGGATAGCAGGTCCGCAGCTTGTTGAATTCCCCGCGGGTCAGCAGCAGGTCCACGTCATCGTCCCAGGGAATAAATCCCTTGTGCCGTACAGCTCCCAGCAGCGTTCCGCACATCAGGTTGTACTGGATGCCGTGCCTTTCGCATACGGAAACAATATCCCGCAGCTGACAGAGCAGTTCCTCATGAATTTCATCCAACGTCAGTTCTTTTTTCATGAATCCAAGCCGCCGCCTTTTCCGCAATCGCTTTTGCGCTGATGCCGTAATACTCCCGCAGATATGCCTGATCTCCCACAACCTCGGTAAAGGTGTCAGAAAGACCGATCCGCCGGATAACGCAGGGCGCGCCTTCCGCGGCCGCTTCCTCACAGACGGCGCTTCCGAACCCGCCCATAATATTGTGTTCCTCCACCGTCACGATCAGGGGGAAACGCTTTGCCGTTTCCCGGACCCGTTTCCCGTCCAGCGGCTTGACGCAGGGAAAGCTCAGGACTTCCGCCTCCAGGCCCTGACGGGAAAGAATCTCTGCGGCTTCCGCCACTTCCGTCAGAATGCCGCCCGCGGAAAGCAGGGCCAGGTCCCGCCCTTTCCGGCAGAGTACCGCTTCCGGCATCCGCCAGCCGATGATCGGTTCCTGATGAGCCCTGGGTTCGTTTCCCCTTCCGATCCGCAGATAGCAGGTTCCCGGCGCGGATAACGCGGCGGGAATCACCGCTTCCGCCTCGGTAGGATCGCCCGGGCGAAAACCCGGACTCCGGGAATGGCCCGCATCACCGCCAGATCTTCCGTAGCGTGGTGGCTCATTCCCAGGCTGCCGTAGACGAACCCACCGCCGACGCATACGATCTTGACGTCGGCTCCGTGATAGGCGCAGTCATTCCGGATCTGCTCCAGCGGCCGAATCGTCGGAAAATTACCGATGGAATAAACGATAACCTTCCTTCCCGTCATCGCCAGTCCTGCGTAGAGGCTGATCATGCTCTGTTCAGCGATGCCGGCGTTCAGGATCCGGTCCGGCCAGTTTTCCCAGACAGGCCGGAGAACCCCGAATCCGAGATCCCCCGTAACGACCACGGTCCTGGGACATTCTGTCATTTCCCGTACCAGTGCTCTGACAAACGCGTCTCTCACGGTCTGTGTGCCTCCAGTTCCTTCAGTGCAGCCTCATATTCCTCGCCCTGCGGCACACGGTAGTGCCACAGGATCTGATTCTCCATAAAGGAAATGCCCTTTCCCTTGACCGTGTTTGCGAGAATCACATGGGGTTTTCCTTCCTCCGCCTTTGCGTTTTCGAAGGCGTGCCGCAGTTCCGCGCAGCTGTGCCCGTCCACGCTCTGAACATCCCATCCGAAGTCTCTCCACTTGGCTTCGAAGGGTTCCAGGCGAAGGGTTTTGTCCACAAAATCCAGGGACTGCATATGATTGTAGTCAATCACCGCAATGAGGTGGTCCAATCCGTACTGAGCCGCCTGAAGCGCCGATTCCCAGACCGATCCTTCATCGCATTCCCCGTCTCCCAGAACCACATAAGTCCGCCAGGAGGCTCCATCCATCCGGGCGCCCAGCGCCATACCGACGCCGATTCCCAGTCCGTGGCCCAGGGAACCGGTGGAAACCTCCACGCCCGGCACCCCGCGGTGACTCACATGACCGCTGAGCAGCGAACCGTTGGCATAATGCGTCTTCAGCTGTTCGACCGGGAAAAAACCCGTTTCAGCCAGCACCGCGTACATGGCCGCCCCGGCATGTCCCTTGCTGAGAATCATCCGATCCCGCTCCGGCCAGGTGGGATTTTCCGGATCCACGCGCAGCACACCGGTATAAAGCACTGCCAGAATCTCCGCCACGCTCAGGATGCTGCCGATATGGCTGCCCCCGCCCAGGTGGGTCATCTCCAGCCCGTTGCGCCGAATCAGCCAGGCCAGCACCTCCGGGTTCCGGACGTCGATTCTTTCCCCTCCGAAAGCGCTGTGTACCCTTGCCTCATACCCGTCCATGGATCAATCCTTCTCCTTCGCAGCCCGTTCCGCCTTGCGGAAAACGCTGCCAATTGTTTCAAAAAAGAGGGCGAAGTCCAGTGAAAAGCTCTGGCTCCGGGCGTATTCCACCCGAAGGCGGTTCTTCTCCGGCAGAATCAGCTTTTCGAAATTGCCGACGGGATCTTCCTCCCCTACGATCTCATCCTGCGCGATGTAGACGATGCTGCTGCGGTCCGTCACCCCGGGCCGGACCCACATGATACACTCTTCTTCCTTCGTATACCGGTTGGTATACAGCAGCAGCTCCGGCCGCGGGCCGACGAAGCTCATATCTCCCCGGAGAATGTTGAACAGCTGAGGCAGCTCGTCCAGCTTCAGTTTCCGGAGGATCCGCCCGGCACGTGTCACCCGCTCGTCATTCTTGGCCGTGGTTCCGCCGGCCAGATCCGCCCCAACGACCATGCTGCGGAATTTATAGATGTAAAAAGGCTGATTATGGTATCCGCCGCGGACGGCCTTGTACAGCACGGGTCCGGGAGAATCCAGCCGGACCCACAGCGCCAGCGGCGCCATCAGGATCAGTCCGGGAATCAGCAGCAGCAGGGCCAGCACCAGGTCAATTCCGCGTTTGACCACCCGGCTGTAAAAAGGATGGCTCAACGGTCCGTCCAGATATGGAAGCTTCGGTAAATCTTTCTTGCTCATGCTCTGTCCATTCTGCTTTTTATTCACCGATCAGGTCTAGCACCTCGTTCAGATGTTCCAGTTCCTCCCTGGTGCTGTACTGCAGCACAATCCGGCCCTTGCTGACCGTTCCGCTCAGCGTGCTCTTCATGCCCGTTTTTTCCCTGATTTTATCCTCCAGCTCGTTCAGTTCCGGCGGAAGGCTTCTCCTGCGTGTCACCGGTTTTTTCGGACCGGCTTTGGTCCGTGCGCAGATTTCCTCCAGCTGACGGACGCTGAGCACCTCGTCCGCCGCCCGGTGGGCCAGTCGCTTCTGCTCTTCCGGATCGTTCAGCCCGGCCAGCACCCGGCCGTGTCCGGCGGAAATCAGTCCGTCCCGGATCATTTCCGTCACTTCTTCGGGCAGGTACAGCAGCCTCAGCAGATTGGCGACAGCCGGCCGGCTCTTGCCGAGGCGCGTGCTGACCTTCTCCTGGGTATATCCGCACTGATCCATCAGCGCACGGATGCCCCGGGCCGCTTCCACGGGATTCAGGTCCTCCCGCTGCAGGTTCTCAATCAGCGAGATCTCCATCTGATGGGTAATATCCAGGTCCTTTACAATGCAGGGAGCCGTTTCCAGGCCGGCCATCCGGGCCGCGCGACACCGCCGTTCCCCGGCAATGATTCTGTACCGTCCGTTGCTGGCCGGCACCACCAGCAGAGGCTGCAGTACGCCTTGATTCCGAATGCTCTCGCTCAGCTGGGCAATGCTTTCCTCCCGAAAGGTCTGCCGGGGCTGGTCCGGATTTGGATCCAGATCCCCGATGGCAATCTCCTGAAGGCTGGTTTCCCATTCGCCCATTCCGTCGAAAAGAGAATCCAGCCCCCGTCCGAGCCCGTGTATCTTTCTGGCCATTCTGTCAGCTACTCCTGTTGTTATTTGCGGTTGCGCGCCAGCACTTCCTTCGTCAGGGACTCATAAGCTCTGGCTCCGGCGCTTTTGGGATCGTAAATGCTGATGGGCTCCCCGTGGCTTGGGGCTTCGCCCAGGCGGATGTTCCGCGGAATGGTGGTGGAAAAAACTTCCTTTTTAAAGTGTTTCTTCACCTGGTCCACCACCTGAAGTCCCAGATTGGTCCGCCCGTCCAGCATCGTCAGCAGAAT
>JAEEGL014389283.1_pt1 | contig 13581 bp, 10 predicted proteins | sample 9134231 | NCBI WGS metagenome assembly JAEEGL01 (sample SAMN16246548, study PRJNA631951) | gut metagenome | biome: gut microbiome; feature: rumen; material: fiber-attached | host: Bos | place: Iran: Karaj | collected 2018-10
ATGGTTCCACAAGGACTAGTAGCATTAGATGATTATCTATTAGTTACAGCCTATGATGGGATAAATGGATATAGAGATGAACTTAAGCTTCATTCTTATAGAAAAGATAATAGGGAGAAGTTAGAATCTGAAAAAAATCATAATCAGCATAATTCTGTTATTATTGTTTTAGATAAAAATACAGATAAAGTATTAACAACTTTAGAATTGGAAGATAAAAATCATGTTGGTGGAATTGCAGTTGATGAAAACTATGTATACATTGCTAAAAGTTCTGATGAAGAAATAAGTGCTATTTCTTTAGATAGATTAAAAGAAACAATAGAAAATAGTGTATCAAATGGAATAAATTCAGCTGAGATTTCTTATGATGATCAAATAAAGTGTAATTGTGATGCATCTTTTGTAACAACAAGAGAAAAAACAGATGGAAGTAATCAGCTTGTAGTAGGAACATGGAGGCCATTTCCCGGAGTTTCTTCAATAAGAATATTTGATTTTAATGATGATGGATCGTTAGATCTTAATCAAATGTTTTCAACGAATTCTTCTGCAAATGGGGCAACATTTGTAAGAAGGGGCGATGAAGAATTTTTTATAGTTGCATGCTCACTTGGAAGAAGTTTAAATTCAAATCTATATGTATATAATGTTGAAGAACAAGATGGAAAAATATCACTTTCAGAAAAAAGTCATATGTCACTTCCACCAATGACAGAAGAATTAACAGTTGTTGAAAAAGAAGATGGCTCTAGAAGTCTATTAATAGGAACAGAAGCTTTTTCTACAAGATATGAAATTGGAAAAAGAAGTGTAATTCCAAGTGGAATTATGGTACTAGACTTAGATACTATTTTAGACATGGAAAAAAAGCCAAGAAGAGTTGATTCTTCTATTAATAATGATGTTTATATGCATGAAGAAACAATATTAGAAGATGATGAAAGAGAAGAAGATGATGATGATGAAAAAGATAGATAAAGAGATTATATTTTTAATCTCTTTTTTTGTGAATTTTTTGTGATTTTATTGAATTTTAAAATTCAATTTGATTAAATAAAAATGAAAAAGATAGGAGGAAAAATATGGGACTTTTTTCTAACTTATTAAAAAAAGAAGAATGTGCATTTTGCTATAAAGAAGTAGGAATGCTATCAAGAACTAAACTTAAAGATGATACATTTATTTGTTCTGATTGTGTTAAAGATTGTAGCCCATATATATCTGCAGTAAGATACACAAAAGAAGAAATAGATAAGCATATAAGATATATGCAAAAACAAGATGAATTTTATAGAACAGTTTTTTTAGAGGATCCAAACTTAGAAACAATTTCAAAGTTTATTAATGAAAGTATTATATTTTCAGATAAATATGCAATGTTTGCAATAGTTAATGGAAAGACTAAATTAAGACATTATCAAAATGTATTTAGATATGACCAAATAAGAGATTTTAAAATGTATAAAGAGAATAATCCAGAAGATGCAAAAACAAAATATTCTGAAATTGGAGTTGTAATTAAGCTTTTATCAGATAGTAAGTCTGATACAGAATTAGAAAACTTCTTTACATCAGAAGATTTAAAAGAATACACTTGTCCATATTTAGATTCAGATGAATTTAAATTATTAACAGATAGAAATGTTAATGAAATAACGGGTGGACTTTTATCTAGAAAATTAGAAAGAATTTTAGGATTAGCAAATGAAGGAAATCTTTCAATTCATTATAAAGATTCTGATAGAGAAAGTTATCGTAATATTAGCGAAGTAGGAAGATTCTTTGAAAGAAAAGCATATAAAGATATTGCAGATAATGCCGAAAAAGAATTTATGGGAGAAACATTTAAAGAGTTTTTAAATAAATAATAAAAGGGGGAAATTATTATGAAAAAAACACTTTTAACATTAGGACTTGTTTTGACATTAGTATTTACAATGTTTGCACTTACAGGATGTGAAATGGGTGGCGGAGAAAAAGAGCCAGAAGGAAGACCTACAAAAGAAATATCATATGAAGGTGGATTATATGTATTAAAAGTTACAGTTCCATGTGAGAAAAATGAAAATGATGAAGAAGTTCCAGTTTATGAATTTGAAAAAGAAATTCCAGAGGCAGCAACAGCAGGAATTGGAACAGGAGAAGGACTAGTTGGTGATAAAATTGTTATGACATATGAAACAGAGTCATATGTATATCATACTGCAACATCTTTTAAAGAAGCACACGGAGATGTTACACCAAGCTTTGAAGGATTCAAAGAATATGTTGATTCAGATGAATATACAGGAACAATTGATAGCTATGAAATGGTAAAATTTGGTGATAGAGATGCTATGAGATATGAACAAAGAGTTGGAAGCGGAAAAGGAGATTTCTATGGATATTGTTATATGGTAAATATTGATGATTTATATCCAAAGGGAAGACTTAATTTAGTTATTGTAACAGCTGATGGAAATCCAGAAAATGCAGAAGCAGTATTTGCAGATCCAGAAGTTAAAGCAATAATTGATTCAATTAGGATTGAAGCGGCTGAATAAAAAAGGTTTAAGAGAGGATTAAGTCCTCTCTTTTTTATTTATTTTTAAAAATAATTCTTTTTCAATTGAAATTGATTAATATTAGTGGTTAAATTATTATAGAATATTATAAAAGGGAGTATTCTATGAAAAAGGGTAAAAGTATTGTATTTATTATAATTGGATTGATTTTAATCATTTCTATTGCTGTTTTTATAATAGTTTTAAGAGGAAATAAAGGAGAGGTTCCAGAAGTTATCGAAGAAGAATTTGTTCAAAACATTGTCGAAGAAAAACCAGTAGAAAATAAAGTTATAGAAAATAAGGTAGAAGAGCCCGAAGTTAAAGATGAAGAAGACTATGGCGCAGAAGAAAATAATCCGGTTGTAGGATACTTATATGGTAGAAAAATAGTAAATGCAAACGAGTATTATAATGGAGCAAGTGCTATTAAAGCAGAATCATCTGATAAATGGATAGTGCTTGGAAAAGAAGGAAAACCATCAGGCAAAAAAGAGTTTTATAATTTGGCGTCAGATGAAGATAATGTAGTTATGAATGACAAACAAGAAGTTGAAGTTGATGGTTCAACAGTAACTACTTATTGTTTGGTAGATAAAAGAGGAACTCAACTAACTGAATATACTATTTATGAACCAGTTAAATTTGGAAAGAGTGATTATGCACCAGCAAATAAAGGTGACAAATATGTTTTTGTAAATAAAATGGGTGCTTTCCAAAAAGATGAATATGAAAAGATAATTGCAAATCCAGATGTTGATACATTTGCTTGTAAGAAAGATGGAAAAGTAACAATCTTAGATAAAGATTTAAAACAAACACAAGAGTATTATACTGATTTAGAATTAGATTCTTTCTTTGGAAAACTTATATGTATTAAAAATATAGAAGGATATGGTTTAATGACAACAAAAGGAGAGATTCTTCAAGTAACACACTATACTGATATTATTCATAATGTAGTAAGTGGATATGGTGTAATGGGACTTAATGGAGAATCATTCCTAATGGATAATAATGCAAATGAAAAACTAACAATTGGAGATGGATTTTCATTTATACCTTTTGAAAAGTATGATAAAGATGTAGATAAATATGTTTATATTACTAGTGGAGATAAAAAAGGTTTAATTAATACAGCAGATGGAACAATTACAATAGGATGTGACTATGATGATATTAAATATTTAGGACATAAACTTTTTGCAGTATCAAATGGAGGAAACTACGGAATTAGAGGATCACATGGTGAAGATTATATGGAAGTTACTGAAGGAGTAACAAGTATTAATAGACTAAATGATGAAAAAATTGCAATTTGTCAAAACGGAGTATGCTCATTATATGATTTTTCATTAAATAATATTCCACAAGATGGATTAAACTATGATGAAATAGGCGAATTCAATGATGGATTTGCTAGAGTAAGAAAAAATATTAATGGTACAGATTATTATGGTTATATAGATGGTAGCTTTAAATTAGCTATTGGAAATTTTTCCACAGAAGAATAATTAAAGGGGGATATTAAATGAAAAAAGAAAATGGAAAAATAAATATGATTGCTCTTTTATTAGTAGCATTTATAATTATTATTATGTTTTTCTGCTATATATTTTTCTTAAAAGATATAATGACAGAAGAAAAGCCAGCTGTTACAAATACAACAGGTGGAGAAATAGTAGAAAATATTGCAGATGAACCTGTTGTAAAACCAAATCCAGACAAACAAAAAATAGCATATACTGATTTTGATTATAAATTCTTAAAATTAGAAGCTGAGGAAAGTAAAAATTTAGTATATAGCCCACTTTCAATTAAAACAGCACTTAAGATGCTAACAGAAGGTGCAGCAGGAGATACTAAAGCTGAGTTAGATGAAATACTAGACGGCGTTGATTTAAATCATTATCAATCAGTTGGAGAGCAACTTTCTTTTGCAAATGGAATTTTTATTCGTGATAGATTTAAAGATTCTGTTAAAGAGGAATATGTTAATTTGTTAAAATCAAAATATGAAGCAGAAGTAAACTTTGATGATTTTTCTTCAGCAAATAAAATTAACAAATGGATTGAAGATAAAACTTTAGGAATTATAAAGGATCTTCTTTCAGATGATCAAATTGAAGAAGCAGAAATTGTACTAGCAAATGCTTTAGCAATTGATATGAAATTTAAAGTACCATTTGAAGATGCTAATACTATGGGAAGAGACTTTACAATAGAAGATGGAATCACTGTTAAAGCTGCTATGATGAACCGACTATTCCAATCAGAAGAAATTGAGTTTATAGATGACGATGAAAAGATTGTATTTACAACAGAACTAGAAGATTTATATGATGCAAATCTTGAATTCATGGCAGTTATGCCAAAAGAAGGATCACTAAATGATTATGCAAAAGATTTTGATAAAGATAAATTAGAAGCAATTGATAAAGCTTTAAAACCTGCAAGCGATGAAAAAGGCGGTGTAACAGTATCAATTCCAAGATTTGATTTTGATTATTCATTAAAGCTAAAACAAGATTTGATTGATCTTGGTGTTAAACTTCCATTTGATGAACAATTTGCTGATTTTTCAAATATGGCTGAAGAACCACTTCATGTAGATGACGCAATTCACAAAGCAGATTTTAAATTCTCAGAAAAAGGTGTAAAAGCAGCTGCTGTTACAGTAATAATAATGATGAAGAACTCTGCTGTCATCGAAAAGCCAGCAGAGCCAGTAAAATTAGTGTTTGATAAACCATTTATGTTCTTTATAAGAGATAAAGAGAAAAATGATATTTGGTTTGTTGGAACAATGTATGAACCTGATTTATGGGAAGATGTTCAAGAAGAATATACTTCAGAAAAGTATTAAAAAGCTTAATAATGAAATAAGAAATAGTGCTACTATTAAAAGTAGCACTATTTTTTTGAAAAAATGACAAATAAATGGTATAATATATTTATGGTAATATCCTTTTAATCAGCCGTCAGTTAGGCTGAGCGACCCTGAAGGGGTGATCGTATGAGCTTTAGAAATGGCCCGAACAAGACAACGAGGAACTTTGAAGCAGCACTGCTAACATTCAGCTTTGGACTCCTGTACATGTTCTTTAGTGTTCTATTTGAATATGGATCCGAAGAAAGGTTTGTCTTTGCTGTCCTTGGAGTTATCCTTGTTGGTCTTGGACTCTACATCGTGAGTTATGAGCCTTTTAAGTAATGTCCATCAACTACCCTGAAAGGGGTGATCGTATGATTCGCAAGAAGTTGAGCGATGAACAGAAGAAGAACGCCCTTATTTCGGTGCTTATTCTCTTGTTGGGGATTTTGTACATCTGGATTGGGTGCACCTTCTACGACATGGGAACTGAGGATCACAATGTGTTTGTTGTCGCCGGACACGGACTCATTTTGTTTGACCTTTGGTTCTTCTGGGACACTGTCCTGCTCTAGCGTTCATACACGCTGACAATACGTCAGCAAAAGAAGAAGCAGGTTTCGGCCTGCTTCTTTCTTTTTATTCATATTCATTTATTAAATCAATTAAACTGAAAATTTGATCAATTAAGTCTGTTAATTCATATATAAAATTATTTGAAAAAGGAGTACCTCCTACTGGAATTGATAGTTCTGAACTAATTGATAGTATTCCATCTTTTAGTGCAAGATTAAATGGTATAGCATAAGTTTTTACTATATCTAATAATTTTTCATTAAAACTATATGAAGGATAAAATTTCTTTTCTGTTTTATGCTCTCCAAAATTTGAAGCTAAGTCTGAAAGATAAGTTTTAAAACGAGCTTCTTCTTCGCTATCTAGTTCATCTAATTTACTTTCTAAATTGATTATTATATCTTCTAAATTTTCGCTTGATAGATCAGCATTTACTTCTTCAGCAATTTGATATCTTCTTTCATTTTTTACATTACAATATAAAGTAATATCAAGCATAGGAGATTCCATATATCTACCTGAAAAGAATTTATCTTCTACAGACATATTTGGATCAGAAAAATCATATCCAATATATAGCATATTTCCTTTATAGTTTAGCTTTAAAGCACATAGATAAGGAAATTGTGCAACACTTGAAGCAATAATAGATTTATTATATGGATTTAAAGGAATAGTATTATATGCTGCAAGAAGCATTGCATCAGTTTCTATTTTTTCATCTTCATACATATCAAGCATATCATCTGGATCTGGATCTTTAAAATCTAAAATTTCTGCTTTATATGAAAAAATACTTTCTATTAATTCTTCAAAACTATTTATATCGTATCCTTTTTCTATTAAATTTTCATAAACATTTTTATATAAATTTTCTGATTTTTCCATAAAAAAATCTCCTTATTTTTTTCTTAAATTTTATCATATATATTATAAAAAATATACTTTTATTAAAAAAGAAAATGTGATATATAGTACTTAGAAATAAGGTCGAAGGAGAGGCTATGGAAGTTTTATCTAAAGAAAGTATTTATGATGGAAGAAATAAGAATTCATTTGAAAAAGTTGCTGCTAAAAAAGGCAATCCAAATTATGAAAAAATAATTGCAAGAGAAAAGAAATTATATAATAGTGAGACAGATATTAGATCTAATTTTCAAAGAGATCATAATAGAATCATTCATTCTAATGCGTTTAAAAGATTAAGACATAAAACGCAAGTATATTATTCACCAAACTTAGATCATATTTGTACAAGAATTGAACATGTTAATCTTGTTGAATCAATTAGCTATACAATAGCAAATGAACTTGGTCTAAATACCGAACTTACACGTGCAATTGCAGTTGGCCATGATATAGGCCATAGCCCATTTGGACATGCTGGTGAAAAAATGCTAAATGAAATAATGGAAAGAGACGTTGGACAATCTTTTTGGCACGAGAAAAATGGTCTTTATTTAGTAGATAATATTGAACTATTAGAAAACAAAGATGGAAATAAACAAAATTTATATTTAACATATGCAGTACGTGATGGAATTGTTTCACATTGCGGTGAAATTGATGAAAATAGCGTAAAGCCAAGAAAAGAATATATTGATTTAGATGAATATAAAAAGGTAGGACAATATCAACCATATACATGGGAAGGATGCGTTGTAAAAATTTCAGATAAAATATCTTATATTTGGCGTGATATTGAAGATGCTTTTAGATTTAATATATTAACAGAAGAAAGTCTAAAAGAACTTTGTAGAATCCTAAATATTGATGAAAAAAATCAAAAGAAATTAAATAATACAAATATTATTAATGATTTGTCAGGAGATTTATTAAATAATAGTTCACCAGAAAAAGGTCTTACATTTTCTGAATATGGTTTGAAGACAATGAATGCAATAAAAGCATTTAACTATAAAAATATTTATGGATCAGATAAATTAAAGCAAAGCTATGACTATTTTAGACTAGTAATAAACAAAATATACAATTTATTTAAATCTATTTATGATGAAGAAAAGAAGACCATAGTTATAGATGAATATAAACAAAGAGTCTATGGTGATATTATAGAAGAATTTATAAGCTGGTTTGAGAGATATACGATAAAACCACTTAGAGGTGAGCTAGAAGATTTAGATAACAAAAAAATATTTGATATAGAGAAAAAAGAAGATTATTATAAAGCAATAATAATTTACATATCTGGAATGACAGATAATAGAGCAATAGAACTATTTGAAGAGATTATTGGTTTTTAGGAGGAGTTATGATAGCTTTAGTTACAGGTGCATCTTCAGGAATAGGAAGAGATATTAGTTTAGAACTTGCAGAAAGAGGTTATGACATAATAGCAGTTGCGAGAAATATTCAAAGACTTAATGATTTAAAAAAAGAAATAGAACAATCTTATGAGGGACGAAAAGTTCACATTAAAACATGTGATATGAGCTCAAAAGAACAATGTAAGAACCTATATAAAGATGTTAAAAGCACCTTTGGAAATATAGATGTTTTAGTAAATAATGCTGGATTTGGACTTTGCAGTGAATTTACTGAAGCAAATCTAGATAAAGAAATATCTATGATTGATACAAATATAACAGGTCTTCATATTTTAATGAAATTATTTTTAAAAGATATGGTAGAAAAAAATAGTGGTTATATTATGAATGTTGCATCAATTGCAGGATTCATGCCAGGACCACTTATGGCAACTTATTATTCAACTAAAGCATATGTATTAAGATTAACACAAGCTGTAAGGCATGAACTATTTATGAAAAAATCAAAAGTAAGAGTATCATGTTTATGTCCAGGACCAGTTAATACTAACTTTAATAATACTGCAGAAGTGAAATTTGCCTTAAAAGGAGCAGATAGTAGATTTGTTGCAAAATATGCAGTAGTTCATATGCTTGGAGGAAGAGAACTAATTATGCCAGGGCTTGGAATTGGAATAGTAAAAATAGCATCTAAACTTCTTCCAGATAGATTAATGGGAGCTTTTTGCTATTTTATGCAAAGGAAAAAGATTAAATAGTAGGAGAAATATATGTGGAATATTAAAGACATAAAAAAAGATGCTAGAAAATTTTTAAAAAAGAATATTTGGACTTTACTATTTGTTGGATTTTTGATGTCATCTGTTTTTAATGAATATACTATAACTAGACAAGCAAATGAAAATTCAGAAATAATTAATAACTTCATAGAAGAATATGAAGAATATGGAAAAATTGAGCTTTCTTCTGAAAATGAGGATGGAAAGGTTGAGCTTAATAAAAATATAGATAGAGCACTTTCTAAAATATTCTTAGATACAGAAGATGGTAGTGTTAAAGATTTTAATGAGGAATATGGTGTAACACATGGAGTTTTTTATGGAATCTTTAGCTTTTATACTAGAGGAAAACTTCAACTAAGAAATGTGTTTCTGTCTATTTCTGATTATACTCAAAGACTAAAACTTGCGCAGATTCTTGTAACATTCTATGCGTTCTTAGGACTTCTTGTAAAAATCTTTTTAATTAATCCAATAATTGTTGGTGAACATAGAATATTTTTGGAAAGTATTAATTATAGAAGAACTAAAATTAGAAGAATAACGTTTGCATTTAAAAAAGGTAGATATTTTAATACAGTAAAAGCAATATTTAGGAAAAACTTTTTTAAATCTTTGTGGGATATTACAGTAATAGGAGGAATTATTAAACACTATTCGTATTTAATGGTACCATTTATTGTAGCTGAAAATCCTAACATAAGTGGAAAGGATGCCATTGATATTTCAAAATCAATGATGAAAGGAAATAAATGGCAAGCATTTAAACTTGATTTATCATTTATTCTATGGCATTTTTTACAATTAGTAACATTGGGCATTGCAGGACTTTGGGTAAATACGTATATAAGAGCAAGTCAAACAGAATTATATTTAACTCTAAGAAAAGAATATATTAAAGATCAAAAAGCTGATTTTAAACTTCTTAATGATTATAGATTATATGAAGAAAATGATCTTACTAAATATCCAGATGAGGATACTAAAAAAAGAAGAATTAATTATTCTAACAATTATAGACCATCATCAATTATACTATTTTTCTTTACATTTGCTTTTGCAGGATGGCTTTGGGAAGTATTATTATACTTATTCAGAGATGGAATTTTAGTAAATAGAGGAACATCATATGGACCATGGCTTCCAATATATGGATTTAGTTGTACAGCAATAATTTTACTTACTACAAGATTTAAAACTTTTAGAAAACTAGCAAAATATCCATTTTTAATGTTTCTATTTATAATGGTTTTTTCAACTGTATGTGAATATGTTTCATCTTGGGCACTAGAAACAATTACAGGACTTCAGTACTGGGATTATAGTGGAGTATTCTTAAATATTAATGGAAGAGTATGTTTTGAGTGTTCACTTTTCTTTGGATTTGGTGGATCACTTTGTCTTTACATTGTAGCACCATTTTTAGAAAGAAAATTTGAGAGGTTTACTTTAAAAGCTAGAATTATAGTTTGCATGATTTTAGTATCACTATTTGCAATTGATGAATTATATTCTTTTAAACATCCACATGAGGGTGAGGGAATAACCCAAGGAACAAACTTTGAAAGTCAAATTTCAAAAGAATAAAAATATATAAAAAAGATGCTTAAAGCATCTTTTTTTTGCTTGAAATAATATCAAAAGTTATGCTATAATAGCTTTTAGCGCAAAAGGAGAGATTATGGAAAAAGAAGAGAACATATTAGGTTATGAAAAAATAGGAAAATTAATAAGAAAATTTTCTATTCCAGCAATTATTTCAATGCTTGTTAATTCACTTTATAACATCGTTGACCAAATATTTGTTGGACGTGGAGTTGGATATTTAGGAAATGGAGCAACAAGTATTATATTTCCATTTGTAATGCTTTCACTTGCAATTTCTTTAATGGTAGGAGATGGTTCTTCTGCACTGCTTAGTTTAAGACTTGGGGAAAAGAAAGAAAAAGAAGCGGCAAAATCAGTCGGAAATGGTATTATTCTTGGAATAATATTTAGTATAATTCTTACAGCTATTGCAATTATATTCCTTCCAAAATTAATATTTTTATTTGGATGTACAGAAGCAATAAGACCATATGCTTTAGATTATGGATATATTATACTTCTTGGATTTCCATTTATGACAATGGGAATAGTATTAAATTCATTAATTAGAGCTGATGGAAAGCCAAAATATGCAATGACAACAATGGTATGCGGAGCAGTATTAAATACAATTCTAGATCCAATTTTAATATTTGTATTTGGAATGGGAATTAAAGGTGCTGCTATAGCAACTATATTTAGTCAGTTTGTAACAGCTGTTTTAAATATTACTTATATAAGAAAATTTAAATCAATATCATTAAATAAAGCTTGCTTTAAATTAGAACTTAAAACTATCACTACAATTTTAAGACTTGGAATATCTAGCTTTATTAATCAATTTAGTATAGTACTTTTAGTTTCAGTACAAAATAATTTACTTAATAAATATGGGGCACTTTCTAAATATGGATCAGATATTTCAATTACAGTTCTTGGAATAGTAATGAAAATAAATCAGATATTAAATAGTATTATTTTAGGACTAGCAATAGGATCACAGCCAATTATAGGATTTAATTATGGTGCTAAGAATTATGAAAGAGTTAAAAAGACATTTAACTATGTATATAGATTTGGATTATTAGTAAGCGTGTTTGCTTTTATTCTATTCCAAACTATTCCTGATAAATTAATTGGAATATTTGGAAAAGGAGATGTGCTTTATATTGAATTTGCATGCTTAGCATTTAGAAGATATTTACTTTTAGTTATAGTAAATGGCGTACAAATTCCATCTGGAATATTCTTCCAAGCAATTGGAAAAAGTTCAAAGAGTGCAATTATTTCGCTATCAAGACAGCTTTTAATTTTAATACCATCTATGTTTATATTTGGAATGATTGGTGGAATAGAAGGTTTACTTTATAGCGGTCCATTTGCTGATGGTTCAGCATTTATTTTATCTACATTTTTACTTGTTAGAGAATACAAGAACTTAGGAAAGAAATCAAAAGAATTAGATACAGAAAAAGATTTAATAGAAAATATTGATCACGTTAAAGAACAAGTAGGAAGAAAGTTTGTTATCACAATTTCAAGAGAGTATGGTTCTGGGGGAAGATATATTGGAAAGCTTCTAGCTGAAAAACTTGGAGTTAATATTTATGATAAAGAGTTTGTTGATATGATGGCAGAGCGTACTGGACTTTCTCAAGAATTCATTAAAGAGACAGAGGATAAAAGAAGTAATTTAGACTTTGGAAATGGTATTGGTGAGATAAGAGATAATAATGATGAACTATTTGTTGAAGAATCTAAATTAATAAATGAACTTGCTGAAAAAGAATCATGTATTATAGTCGGAAGATGTTCAGATTATGTTTTAAAGAATAATAAGAATGTAATTAGGATATTTATCTATAGTAGTATGGAAAATAAAATAAAGAGAGTTACAGAATATTATAAAATAAAAGAAAAAGATGCTGAAAAAGAAATAAAGAAAATTAATAAACTTCGTGCTAATCATTATAAATATTATACAAATGGAGAATGGGGAAAAGCAGAAAACTATGACTTGTATATTAACTCGGACTTTTTGGGAGCAGAAAAAACAGCAGATTATTTATATGGATTAATTAAAGAAAGAATATAAAAAAATAAGGTTCACTTTGAAAGTGAACCTTTTTATTTTAAATTATTCTTTTTTTGCATCTGGTTTTAAAGCTTCTGTAATTGTTCCTAAAGAACTTAAAGCTTTAGTAGCTTCAAATGGGATGAATATCTTATTAGCATCACCTTTAGCAACTTCTTTTAATGTTTCTAAAGATTTGATTTGAACTAATTTATCATCTGGATTTGAATTTTTGATTGCATCATATACAAGTTGAATTTCTTGTGCTTTAGCATCAGCAACTTGTTTAATAGCTTCAGCTTCACCGGCTGCTCTTTTGATTCTTGATTCTTTATCAGCTTCAGCATCTAAGATTGCAGCTTGTTTACGACCTTCGGCAAGTGTAATAGCAGATTGTCTTTCACCTTCTGCTTCAAGAATAAGAGCTCTCTTATTTCTTTCAGCGTTCATTTGTTTCTCCATTGCATCTCTGATGTCAGCTGGAGGGGTGATATCTTTGATTTCAACTCTGTCTATTTTACATCCCCAAGCATCTGTAGCTTCATCAAGAACAACTCTTAATTTATCATTGATGATATCTCTAGATGAGAATGTTTCATCAAGTTCCATCTTACCAACGATATCACGAATTGTTGTGATAGCTAAGTACTCGATACCTTTCTTTAAACTTTGAATTTCATAAACTGCTTTTGCAGGATCTGTGATTTTATAGAACACAACAGTGTCTATAGTAATTGTAACGTTATCTGATGTGATAACATCTTGTGGTGGAATATCCATAGTTTGTTGTTTTAAACTAACTACTGAACGAACTCTATCCAAAAATGGAACTATAATTGTAAGTCCGGCTTCAGCCACA
>JAEEGL014900717.1_pt1 | contig 13581 bp, 14 predicted proteins | sample 9134231 | NCBI WGS metagenome assembly JAEEGL01 (sample SAMN16246548, study PRJNA631951) | gut metagenome | biome: gut microbiome; feature: rumen; material: fiber-attached | host: Bos | place: Iran: Karaj | collected 2018-10
AGCAGCCCGAAAAACACATGGGAGGCTCTCTCGTGGTTGATCAGCAGATCCCGCACCAGGATCTGGAAAAGGATCGCGCAGACGTAATATCCGACATACCGGCGTACCTTGCCGATGACGTACCGCCACGTCTCGCTTCCGAGTTCTCCCACCCCTTCAGGATTCGCAGTCTTCCTTTTTTCAACGTGCTTCGCCATCAGAAAACCGGAAACTACGAAATAGAACTCGACCCCGATCATACCTTTTTTAATAATCCCGAAGTCATACAGGGCATTGAAATGATAAATCACGATGATCACGGCAAAGATGAACCGCAGCAGATCGATCTCGCCGTTTCTTTTTGTCGTCACACACTTCCCTCCCGGTCACAAATCTGACTGCGCTTCCAGCGGCCCGGGGCCGCCGGAAGCGCAGCTAGATCATACCACACCCGCCTGCAATGCGCAAGCGAAAAACAGTACCGACCGGGCAGGAACGGCGGCCGGTTAAACCAGCGGCGTCTTGCGTTTTTCCCGGGGTTATGATAGGATAGTCCGGCAAAAGGAGGGATCGGCATGGAAAAATTCATCCCCTATGAAAAGCTCTCCAAGAAAAAGCGGCGGGAGCTGGACCGGCTCCGGAGGGGCTCCTGGGGCGGGCTCGATCCCGTCACCCGGCGGAGCGAAAACCCAAAGGCGTACAACCGAAGGAAGGCACGAAAGTGGGACGACGGATCCCGTTTCGTGCCTTCCGATGTTTTCGGGGTTTATTCTTTTTCGGCAAACGGCTTCAGGAGCACCCGGACCGAGCGGGTCATCTCCCGGGAGAAAGCGGAGTCGTACTTCCTGCGGCAGAAGGCCTTTATCCACTCGTCGTATTCCGCGCCGGTCCTGCCCTTGCCCAGCGCCGAGCGCAGCTCGGTCTCGTCCAGCCGGTGATACCGGTTTTCGCAGACGATGTACCGCAGGTCCGCCCGTTCCGGCTTGGGACGCTCGCGCTGCTGCGCCGTGGGATATCCGAACACCAGCAGCGCCGCCGGGAACACGTACTCCGGCAGGCCCAGCAGCTCCCGGTGGAGCTCGGCGTTTTCCATGATGTCCCCGATGTAACAGGAGCCGATGCCCATGGATTCCGCCGCCGTCACCGCGTTCTGGGCGGCGATCAGAGCGTCGTCCACCGCCAGGAGCAGATCCCCTTCCCCGGGCTTCCGGGGCTCGCAGCCCGCCAGACGGAACGCCTCGTACCATTTCAGGCAGTCCGCGCAGAAGAGCAGCGTCAGCTTGCTCCGTGCGATGAACGGCTGGTGGTCGCAGCTCTCGCTGAGCTTTTCCAGAAGCGCCGGGTCGGTGATGCGCACGATGGTGTAGAGCTGCTGGTTCCCCGCGGTGGGGGCCATGGCCGCCGCCGTCAGAATGGCGCGCACCTGATCCTCCCCGATGGGCCGGTCCGTGTACGCCCGCACGGATTTCCGCCCGAAAAGCTGTCGGATGACGTCGTTCACGCGTACGCTCCTTTCCCGTTCAGTAGCCCCAGGTAAGCAGCTCCCACTGACCGCCCTCGGTCCGGGCCATCCACCACTGCCAGTCCGTGTATTCATAATCCACATTCCACGCCCCCGCCTGTTCGGAGGTCTTGGGAGAATGGTAATCGGTCAGAAATTCGATGCACTGGGTATACTCCGCATCCAGGCCGTTGGCCTTGCCCAGCTCCCGCAGCCATTCCAGATTGTCCTCCGTGAGGCACTCGTCTCCGGCGTACCGGATGCTGTGGAGCTCGCAGCCCTTCCAGGTCCCGAATTCCTTCCGGATCAGCGAAATGGCCTCGTCCATGTCTTCCCTGGTATAGACGGCGGATTCGCCGTAATCCGGGACGACATTTTTCGCGCCTCCCCCGCCGCATCCGGCCAGAAGCAGGACGCACAGCAGCAGGGCGGTCCATATGGTCAGGTTTTTTCTCATGGTTTTCCTCCTTACTGTTTTCCGGTCTTCATGCGTTTGTCGGCCCTCCGGCCCCCCGGACGACCTCCTCCACCTGTTCCCGCGCCGGCATGGAGCGCAGAGCGCCCTTTTTCAGCGTGACCAGGGCGGCCGCCGCGTTGGCGAAGCGGAGCATCTCCCTGCGCCGCTCCGGCGTGAGCGCCGTGCCGCGGCTGAGGATATAATCCAGCACGCAGCCGCAGAAGGCGTCCCCCGCGCCGGTGGTATCCACAGCGTCTCCCAGCCGGAAGGCCGGGACGAAGATCTTCCCCGTGTCGGACCAGTTGAAGCTGCCCTCCGCCCCGCAGGTGACGTTCAGTATCCGGATGTTGGGATACCGTTCCCGGAGCAGGGCGGCCCCGGCGTCCGCTTCGGAGGCGCCGGTCATGAACTCCAGCTCGTTGTCGGCGATCTTCAGGATATCGCATTGGCCAAGGCCCCAGGCGATCTGTTCCCGGGCGTCCTCCAGGCTCTGCCACAGGGGCGGCCGGAGGTTGGGGTCGAAGGAAAGCAGCGCCCCGCCCTCCTTCGCCAGCGCCGCGGCCCGGCGGGTGGCCTCCCGTACCCCCGGATGCGTCATGGAAAGGGTGCCGAAATGAAAGATCCGGGCGGAGCGGATCATCTCCTCTGGCAGCTCGTCGGCCCGGAGCAGCATATCCGCGCCGGGGTCGCGGTAAAAGGAGAAGTCCCGGTCGCCGTCGGGAAGGGTCTTTACAAAAGCCAGGGTGGTGTGGGCCGCCGGGTCCAGACGCATGGCGTCCAGGGAAATGCCGGTCCCCGCCGCCGCGTCCCGGAGCATCCGGCCGAACATGTCGTCCCCCACCTTGCCCACGAAGGCGGTGCGGCGGCCCAGACGGCACAGCATGGCCAGCACGTTGCACGGCGCGCCGCCGGGGTTCGCCTCGAAAAGGGGGTTCCCCTGGCCGCTGGAGCCGTTCTGGGTGAAATCCACCAGCAGCTCCCCCAGGGCCACCACGTCAAACCGTTCCATGTCCCTCCGCCTCCCGTTTTGTCTTTTTCTCAGTATAGCAAATGCGCACGGCGCGGGCAAGCGATGAAAAGAAAACGGGAGGGCGTCCGGGGACGCCCTCCTTTCACAGCCTGACGGATCTTATTTCCCGCCGATGACGCGCTGCTCGATGAATTCCTCCACCAGATGGGTCATGGAATCGTGGTTCCACTTCCGGGGATCCACCGGATCGGCCTTGAACACCAGCACCGGGATGCCCGCGTCCTCCAGGGTCTTGCGGATGAAGAAGGAGCCCTCCACCGCCTGCATGCAGTTTTCGGGGACCATGTACACCACGCCGTCCACCTTGTTGTGCCGGGCCTCGTGGAGGAACCACTGGGCGTTCCAGGGCGGCATGTGGAGGAAGTCCTCCATGCCGATGTACCGGGCCGCCAGCGCCCGCAGGGGATCGTCCTCCACATGGTAGCGGCGGTAGGCGTCCGCGCCCATGGCCAGGTACATGCTCCACATGAACACCGCGCCGTATTTCTGCTCAAAGTTCTGATAAAAGGCGAAATCGTGCCACAGGCCGCGGCCCAGCCACATGAGCCGGTATTTCTCGTTGGGCACGGCCACGTCGCCCCTCTGCTGGATCTCCACGATCTCCTCATAGAGCCGTTTGGCGTGGTCGGCGGCCCAGCGGGTGCCCCGCTGCCACTGGGCGGGCATCACCGCGTTGATGGTGTCCACCACCGTCACGGGCACAGGGGAGCTGTCGGCGATCAGGTCCCGGATCTTGCCGTACCAGGTCTCCTGCTCGTTGATAAGATCCATGACCTCCTGGAGCCTGTTGATGTCGAACATCTTGCCGGTCTTCATCTCCAGGAAGCGGATGAGCTCCTTGAGCTCCTCCACCGCCACGTCCAGCCGGTCGGTGTCGTAGAGCTGTTCCCAGTCGTTGGGAGCCAGCTCCCACCATTTGAGCGGCGCCATCCGGGCCACGGTGTTTTCCATGGCGTAGAAGTCGGCGTGGTGGTTCTTGGCGAAAAGCTCGAAGATCTTGCCCTGGCAGTCGCAGGTGAGCCGGGTGATGGCGATGGTGGGGTCGGGCAGACCGCCCCAGGGGCCCAGGGGCTTGCCCTCCTCGTCGAACTTATGGTCGTCGGGGTCCAGGCTCTCGGCAAAAGCCGTGGCGCAGTAGCTGCACAGATCGTCCCGATAGCCCGCCTGACGCAGCAGGCTGAAATACTTGGCGGTCATCCGCTTGGCGCCGCAGATGGCGGCCCACCACTGGTTGACCACGAAGGGGATATCCATGGCCCGGAGGATCTCCATGGGCACGTCGGCGTTGAGATAACCGAAGTCCTCTCCGGCCTCCACCCGGGCCTTCAGGCCCTGGAACCATTCCTTCTGGTAGGCGCTGGCTTCCGCGGTGGCGCGGAGCTTCTTTTTCGCGCCGGATCTCGGTTGTTCTGCCATGTCACTTCCCCTCCTTCCATGCTGCTGCGATCTCGCTGATCTTCTCGGCCACGCCCTCGTTTGCCTGCAGAGGATACTGCATCTTCACAAAGGACGCCGTTTTCACCCCGGCGTTCTCCAGGGCCTCCTTCTGAGAGGGATAGTCCCAGCTGGCGGCTTCCTCGTAGATGTTGTTGTAGAACAGGACGGCCTCCGCGCCGGTCTCCTTCACTTCCTGGCACAGGGCCTCCACCCGCTGAGAGACGAAAGCCTTCTTGGAGCTGAACTGGCGGAGCATGTACCGGTCCACCAGAGCGCGGATCACCGGGTAGTCCTCCCGGCAGTCCCGGTCGTAGAACCGGTCGCCCCAGTCGTGGTCCTCGCCCACCACCACGGCGCCGGCCTCCTCGATCAGATCGTAGAGCCCGGTGTCCTCCTGGGCGCTGCCGGTGACGAACACCCGGGGTCCGGTGAGCACGGGCCATTCCGCCGCCTCGGCGGCCACCTCCCGGACCAGCCGGGCGTGCTCCGCCCGTTCCATGAAGAAAGCCGAACCGATGATGACCAGGGCCTCGCTGCCGGAGACGCGGGGCTCGTCCGCCCGCCGGAGAGCGGCGATCTCCCGAAGGGCTTGCCGATCCTCGTTGCACACCCGGATGCCCTGCCGGATCTCCTCGTCCGTCACGGCCCGGCCGACCCACTGCTCCAGCTGCTCCCGGAACAGCTTCAGGATCAGCTCGTTGCGCTCCTGGTGCATCCGGTTGCGGGTGAAGAGGATGTCAAGGAAGGTCAGAGGCGGCAGCTGTTCCAGCCCCAGCCGCTCCATCTCCCGCAGATACAGATAGACGCGGATGATCACGTCCGTGGAGTTGGACACGGCCAGGAAGTCCGCCTGGGCCTTGTAGGTCCCGTCCACGATCTTCTCAAACTGCTTGCGGACCATGGGGTCGAAGGCGAATTCCAGATAGGTGTCGGTCTTTTCCAGCGGCCGGTCCGGATCGGCGTAGACCTGGATGGGCAGCAGCCCGGCGGCGATGACCATCTCATCCGGCACGTCAAAGCCCAGCTTGGCCAGCACCTTTCCGCCCTCCGCTCTCCAGCGCCCGGCAGCCTGCTCCCGGTGGGTATACGCCTCCAGAAGCTTCCCGAACGCCTCGCTGCGCGCCGCGCAGTCGCGTATGTGCATATGTCATACCTCCTCACAGTATTACGGTTGGAAAATGTTTGCGGACGATCGATATTTCGGATTGATTTTTCGTTTTGTCGGCTGTAAAATGGGTTTAGCAGGTTTAGCACGGCGCTCAATCAGAAAGGAAGGGAAGCTCATGGCCAGTCTGGCAGATGTGGCAAAGGCCGCCGGCGTCTCCATCACCACCGCCTCCTTCGTGCTCAACGGCCACGCCGCCGACAAGCGGATCGCTCCCCAGACGGCCGCCCGGGTCCTGGAGGCCGTCCGGGCCCTGGGATATGTGCCCAATGTGGCCGCGAAAAAGCTCACCGCTCCTCAGGGCGGGCGGACGGTGGTCCCGGACATCGCCTTCATGTGGTCCCCCGCCATGCATTATACCATTCTGGGGCCCTTCATCTCCGAAGCCCAGGCCGCCTTTGACCGGGAGTTGGTGACGAGGATGAACATCATCGTCTCCCCCTTCGCCGAGGGCTACTATCACAACGCCCGGGAGTCTTTTCTGGACCGGCGGTTCAACGGGGCCTTCTTCTCCCCCATGAACGACGGAGAGCTGGATTACGTCCATTCGCTGTCCACCCGGATCCCCGTGGTGGTGCTCCATACCCGGACAGAACACCTGTCCAACGTGATCATGGACAACTATTACGGCGGCCGGACGGCGGCCCGGGTGTTCGCCGCCGGCGGACACGGCTCCGCCTCCATGCTCTACCGGACCCAGATCGGCTCCACCACGCTGCCCGACGAGCGTGTCAGCGGCTTCCGGGACGGCTGTGAGGAGCTGGGGCTCCGTTTCGCCGGGGAAGCCATCCCCGGGGAAGCCCTGCGTTCCACTCTCCACCGTTCCCGCTACGGCCGGGAATACGCCCTGCGCGCCCTGGGGGACGGCCGGCTGCCGGAGGCGTTCTTCATCCAGGACGACGCCATGGCCGTGGGCTTTGTCAGCGCCCTGCGGGAAAACGGGGTCCGCATCCCGGAGGACGTGGAGGTCATCACCTACGGCATGGACGATCTGGCCGAGGCCGTGGCCCCGTCCATCACCACGCTGGATTACCCGGCGACGGAGATGGCCCTCCAGGCGCTGAAGCTGATGGAAGAGGAGCTCCTCAATCCCTACGCCTCCCTGAAGCAGGTGCTGGTGCGCTCCACCGTCACCTTCCGGGAGTCCTGTCCCCGTCCGAAGGGCTGGGAATGACGGTATTCCACCGCCGCGGAGAGATCCGCGGCGGTTTTTTTGTCAGGAGATGACCACCTCGTCCCCGTCCCAGGCAAAGGAGGCGTTGAGCCCCGCCTTTTCGGAGATCCTTTTCACATAGTCAAAAACCTCCTGGCCGCCGTTCCGGGGCCCGACCACGTTGGTGACGCCGTTGGGTGTGACCAGCAGGGGGATGTACCCGGTCTTTACGATCCGACCGTCCTCCACCCGACAGGTGGCCGCCATGGTGTAGACAGCCTCCGGGTGGAAGGGATAGGTGGGGTAGTTGGGGTCGGGCACAAAGCCGAAGCGCTCGATCCGCTTGGCGGCCCATTCCTCAGGGTTGAAGAGGTCCGTGTTTACGCCGCCCTTCCGCTTGAAGTCCGGCCGCAGGGACGGGACCCAGGCCACGAAATTGTTCAGCCCGTGGTAAATGGTCCGGCCCTTGTAGGTCTCCACGCCGTGAAGGATGTGGGAGTGGGAGGAGGTGACGATGTCCGCCCCGGCGTCGACGGCGGCGTAGGCCACCGTCTGCTCGTAGTCCGCCAGCTTGACGGGCTTGTGGACGATGCCCTTGTGGAAGTACACGCACAGCACGTCGCACCGCTCCTTCGCCGCGGCGATCTCCTCCTTCATCCGCCGGAAGGTAACGGGCTCCGGCCAGGTGTAGATCCGTTCCGGCGGGCCGCCGGGGTTGGCCACGTCGGCCATGTCGAAATGGCAGAGGATCTCCACATAGGGGTTGCCCGCCTTGGCGGAAGAGGCCCAGGTCTGCCGTGGGCCCACGCAGTTGTAGCTGATGTAACCCACCCGGGTGTTCCCGTGGGTCAGAAAAACCGGCTCGGAGGCGGAGGCCAGGTCCATGCCCGCGCCGGTGTGGGGGATGCCGTTGGCGTCCAGCCATGCCAGGGTGTCCGCGACGCCGGTTTCGCCCGCGTCATAGAGATGGTTGCCCGCCAGGGTCAGGGCGTCCACGCGTCCCTTCAGAGGTTCCAGGTTCTTTGGGCTGCGGCCCAGGCCCGTCAGCTCCGGGGCCCGGTCGCTGTAGGGCACCTCCAGCTGTCCGAGCACCACGTCGGCGCGCTCCAGAATGCCCTTTACGCCGCTGAGATAAAAATCCGGGTCGTCGCCCAGAATGATGTCGCCGGTCATCAGCATGGAAAACCGGTCGTTGGGTCGGGCCATATCGCTCCTCCTTCCGATCCAGGCCGCATCAAAGGGGTTCTCCCGGGCGGGGGTCCGCCCGGGAGCAATCATCAGATGGCTTTGTGTTCCTTCAGCTCGGCCAGCTTCTCGTCGCTCAGGCCGAGGACGCCGCCGTAGATCTCCCTGTTGCTGCCGCCCAGGGCGGGAGAGGGCTGGTAATCGATGTGGTTCTCGCTCATCCTCGGCGCGAAGCCGGGGACCTTCACCTTACCCAGCACGGGGTGCTCGATCTCCACGATCATGCCGCGGCGCTGGTAGTCGGGGTCGTTGGTGATGTCGCTCACGTCCAGCAGGGCGCCGGCGGGCACGTCCGCCTTCGCCAGGATGTCCATGGCCTCCTGCTTGGTGTGGCGGCCGGTCCACTCGGCGATGATGGGGTCCAGAGTGTCCCGGTTGTCGAACCGGGAGCGGGGCGTGGCGTACCGGGGATCGTCCAGCAGGTCCTCCCGGCCGATGGCCTTGCACAGGCTGGCAAAATGCTTGCTGCCGGGCGCCCGGGAGCAGTAGATATGCACATAGTCGTTGGGACCGAAGGGCTTGCAGGGGTAGGTGTCGGAGGGGCCCACGTCCTCCAGGGGCATGCCGTTGCCCACCCGGCGGGGGGGCTTGCCGGTGTTGTAGTAGGGCTCCCAGCTGGCACGGGACAGGCCGATGATGAAGTCCTGCATGGCCACGTCGATCCGCTGGCCCATGCCCTCCCGCTCCCGCTGGAGCAGGGCCGCCACGATGGACATGGCGCAGGTGATGCCGGTGCCGGAGTCGGCCACGCTCACGCCCGCCTTGATGGGCTGATCAGGCAGGCCCGTGGCGGCCACCAGGCCGCCGGTGTGGGTGGCGATGGGGTCAAAGGCGGGGTAGTCCCGGTAGGGGCTGTCCAGGGCAAAGCCCTTGATGGAGGCGAAGATGATCTTCGGATTGTGCTTCTTGCACTCCTCGTAGCCGAGACCCAGGCGCTCGATGGAGCCGGGGCCCATGTTTTCCACGATCACGTCCACCTTTTTCAGCAGATCGTAGATCAGCGCCAGGCCCTCCGGGTTCTTCATGTTGCAGGTGATGGATTTCTTGTTCATGTTCACGATGAGGAACCCGTAGGTGTCCACACCGGGCTTCGCCACCGAGTACCGGCCCAGCTCGCCGGTCACAGGCCGCTCCACCTTCCAGATCTCCGCGCCCAGCCAGGCCAGGGTCTCCGTGCACACCGTGCCGGATTCAAACTGCGTCAGATCCAGAACTTTATAGCCGGTCAAAGGTCCGTGTCCCATGTTAAAACCTCCTAATATTGATTGGTCGGCTCCGGCGGGTCCTCCCCGGCCGGGGCGTATCGGAGCCGCCCGGGGGCGGCGTGTTTTTACCGGTTCGCCTTCAGCTCCCGGATGGCGGCGATGAGCTCGGGCACCACCTGGAACAGGTCGCCCACAATGCCGTAGTCGGCGATCTCGAAGATGGGGGCCGCGTCGTTCTTGTTCACGGCGATGATGCACTCGCTGTCCTGCATGCCGGCCTTGTGCTGGATGGCGCCGGAAATGCCCAGGGCGATGTACATTTTGGGATGGACGGTCTTGCCGGTCTGTCCCACCTGATGGTCGGCGCTGATCCAGCCGGAGTCCACCGCGGCACGGGACGCGCCTACGACGCCGCCCAGCTCCGCCGCCAGTTCCTCGGCCAGCTTGATGCCGCCCTCCACGTCCTTGGCGATGCCCCGGCCCACGGACACGATCACGTCCGCGCTGATGAGGTCCACCATCTTCCGGGCGGCCTTCACCACCTCCAGCACATGGGTCTGGAGGTCGCTGTCGGAGAGCTCAAAGGCGGGATGGATCAGCTCCACCTTCTCCGCCCCGGCGGGGTCGAATTCCCGCCGCTTCATGACGCCGGGCCGGACCGTGGCCATGGCCGGACGGAACCGGGGGCAGACGATGGTGGCCATCAGATGGCCGCCGAAGGCGGGACGGGTCATCTTCAGATTGCTCTTCACGTCAAAGAGCTTGCTGTCGAAATTGGTGTTGTCCACATCCAGGCTGGAGGCGGTCCGCAGGAAGTTGACGTAGCCGTCCAGATCCACGTCCAGATGGGTGCAGTCGGCGCAAAGGCCGGTGTGGAGCCGGGCCGCGCACCGGGGGGCCAGATCCCGGCCGATGTTGGACGCGCCCACCAGGAGGATCTCGGGCTTGAAGGTCCGGACGGCGTCGCAGAGCACCTTGGCGTAGGCGTCGGTGTTGTAGTACTTCAGCAGGGGGTGATTGTACACGTAGACCTTGTCGGCGCCGTAGCCGCCCAGCTCAGGGGCGATGCCGTCCACGTCGTCGCCCAGGAGGACGCCGCACAGCTCCACGCCCAGCTCGTCGGCCAGCTTGCGGCCCTCGCTCATGAGCTCGAAGGTGGTAGACATCATGGTGCCCAGGCGCTGCTCACAGAATACCCAGACGTGCTTGAAAGCGGAAATATCCGCGCTGTTGAACTCCATTCTCTTTCCCTCCTCAGATCATGTGCTTGGCGGCCAGCAGCGAAACCAGCTTGCCGGCGGTCTCTTTGGCGGAGCCGGTCAGCATGGTGCCGGCCCCCTTGACGGGCGGGGTAAAGGACTTAAAGATGTTGGTGGGCGAGCCCTTCAGGCCGATGGTGGTGGGATCGATCAGAGGGTGATCCTTCAGGGCCTGGTAGTCCATCACCCGGACGGGCATATTGAAGCATTCCTCGATGCCCCGGACGCTCATGTACCGGGGGGTGTTGAGCTCCTTGATGCAGGTGATGAGGCAGGGGGTCTTTACCTCGATGGTCATGTAGCCGTCCTCCAGCATCCGCCGGATGGTCAGCTTGTCGCCTTCCTTGGTGATCTCCCCGGCGTAAGTGACCTGGGGCAGATGCAGCTTCTCGGCGATCTGGGGGCCGACCTGGGCGGTGTCGCCGTCGATGGCCTGGCGGCCGGAGAAGATGATGTCGTCCTTCTCCACACCGTAGGTGTCGATGGCGGCGGCGATGATCTGACTGGTGGCGTAGGTGTCGGAGCCGCCGAACTCACGGGCGGAGATCAGCACCGTTTCGTCCACGCCCATGGCCATCAGCTCCCGAAGCATGGACTCGGCGGGGCCGGGGCCCATGGTGAACGCCACGACCTTGCAGCCCAGCTTGTCCTTGAGCTCCAGAGCCTGCTCCACAGCGTTCAGGTCGTCGGGGTTGGTGATGGCCTGCATGGAGGCCCGGTTCAGGGTGCCGTCCGGATTGACGGCCACCTTGCCGGTGGTGTCGGGGACCTGTTTGACCGTTACTAAGATCTTCATCTGTTCTCCCTCCCGTTCACTTTTTCAGCAGCTGGCTGGCGATGACCATCTGCTGGACCTGGGTGGTGCCCTCGTAAATGCTGGTGATGCGGGCGTCGCGGTAGAGCCGCTCCACCTTGTATTCCTTGATGTAGCCGTAGCCGCCGTGGATCTGCACCGCCTTGTAGGCGCAGCGGTTGGCCGCCTCGGAGGCGAAATACTTGGCCATGGAGCAGGCCATGGTGGCATCCTTGCCGGCGTCCTTGAGCACGGCGGCGTTGTACACCAGCTCCCGGGCGGCGGCCACGTCCGTGGCCATTTCGGAGATCATGAAGCTGATCCCCTGGAAATCGGCGATGGGGCGGCCGAACTGCTTGCGCTCCTTGGCGTATTTCACCGCCTCCTCCAGCGCGGACTGGGCAATGCCCACCGCCTGGGCCGCCATGCCCAGTCGGCCGCCGTCCAGCGTCTGCATGGCCACGGCGAAGCCCTTGTGAAGAGGTCCTACCAGGCAGTCCTTGGGCACCCGGACGTCTTCGAACACCACGTCGCAGGTGGGGTAGCCGTTGATGCCCATCTTCTTTTCCGGCACGCCCAGCGACAGCCCCGGCAGCTTCATGTCCACGATGAACATGGAGATGCCCCGGGAGCCCTTGGCCTTCAGATCAGTCTTGGCGAACACGATGGCCCAGTCGGCCATGGGGGCGCCGGAGATGAAGCACTTCCGGCCGTTGAGCACGAAGCAGTCCCCGTCCTCAATGGCGGTCGTGGCGGTGCCGCCGGCGTCGGAGCCCGCGCCGGGTTCGGTCAGGGCAAAGACCAGGATCTTTTCACCGGAGGCGATGGGCGGAAGATACTTCATCTTCTGCTCCTCGCTGCCGGCCAGCATCAGCGGGCCGCCGCCCAGGGAGTTGGAGGTGTTGGCGTAAATGGACAGCACGGCGTCCACACGGGCCAGTTCCTCCACCATCAGGGCGTAACTGAGGTAGTCGCCGCCGGAGCCGCCGTACTTGACGGGGATGCGGCAGCCCATGAAGCCGTATTTGGCCATCTTGTGGTGCATGTCCCAGTTGAATTCCCCGGTCTGATCCAGCTCGTCCTGGATCTCCTTGGTAAACTCGGTCTCCGCGAATTGCCGGAACAGCTTTTGCTGCATGGCATGCTTGGCGTCTAAGATCATGATCATTCCTCCGTTTAAAAGAATCAAACTGATTGCATGTTTTTCGCCGCCGGACGGGCTCGCGCCGGGGCGCCTCACCGAGGCCAGAGAGCGCGCCCGATCGGTCGGTTCGTGGGTATCGCGGATTGTTAAAACGGTTTAGTTGGTGTGCTAATGCCTTTTACCTGTACGGGCGTATTATATCACAGGTTTTTTTATTGTGCAAGAAAAATCCGGCGTTTTCACCGGGAAAGGACGCAAAAAACTCCCGCCCGGAGGCGGGAGTTTTTCTGCTTTTTTATCAGTCGGTCACATAAGGCAGCAGGGCGACCTGGCGGGCCCGCTTGATGGCCTCGGTGAGCAGGCGCTGATGATGCGCACAGGTGCCGGTGGTGCGGCGGGGCAGGATCTTGCTCCGCTCGGACAGATACTTCTTCAGCTTGGCCGTATCCTTGTAGTCGATATACTCGGCCTTGTCCACGCAGAACTGGCAGACCTTGCGGCGCTTGCGGTTCTTCTGAGGACCGCCGGCAGCGCTTTTATCAAAAGCCATGATTCAAAACTCCTTTCATTTGGATCAGAAGGGCAGCTCGCCGTCCGAATCCTGGATATCGTCGAAACCGTCGGCCGCTGGCCGGGCGGGCTCGAAGCTGCCGCGATTGCCGGAACGATAGGTGTTGTCCTGCCGGGAACCGGCGTCGCCGTCATCCCGACGCTTGCTGTCGCCGAAATACACATTGTCCGCCACGACCTCGGCGCTGATGCGTTTGTTGCCGTCGCGGTCGGTCCAGTCGCGCATCTGCAGCCGGCCGGAAACCACGGCCATGCTGCCCTTGGCAAAGAACTTGGAGACGAACTCCCCGGTCTGCCGCCAGGCGACTACGTCGATGAAATCGGTCTGTTTCTCGCCGTTTTCACCGCGGCCGAAATCCCGGTCCACGGCGATCCGGAAGGACGCCACGGGAACGTTGGAGCTGGTGTAGCGCAGCTCCGGGTCCCGGGTCAGGCGGCCCATCAGAACGATATGATTCAGCATACCATTCCCTCCGGCTTATTCGCAGCGCAGGGTGACAAGAGAACGGATCACGCCGTCGGTGATGCCCAGGATACGATCCAGCTCCGCCGGGAACGCCGGGGCGGAGGTGAACTTCACCAGCACGTAATACCCCTCGGTGAGATAGTTGATCTCGTAGGCCAGCTTCCGCTTGCCCCACTC
>JAEEGL015801314.1_pt1 | contig 13581 bp, 14 predicted proteins | sample 9134231 | NCBI WGS metagenome assembly JAEEGL01 (sample SAMN16246548, study PRJNA631951) | gut metagenome | biome: gut microbiome; feature: rumen; material: fiber-attached | host: Bos | place: Iran: Karaj | collected 2018-10
GCTAAAGTAGATTCACCAGATAAATTTAGAAAAGATATGTTTAAAAGTAAAAGAAAAGAGATATCTGAAATATGGAGTGGAGAGAGTTTTCTAGATATTGCTAATATAGTTAGATTTGCACCAAGCGCTTGTAATACACAACCATGGAAAGTTGAAGCAAAAGATAATGAAATTAAAGTATATAGGTATCGTAAAGAAGGTAAAAGAGGAATAATGCCTAAAAATAGTGTTATTTATTATAATCAAATAGATATTGGTATCTTCTTGTGTTTTATGGAACTTTGTTTAGAACATAATAGTATTAATTATAAAAGAGAAATATTTACTGAAGAAGATCATGAGAAAGAATATAATTTAACTGCAAAATATCTTTTATAATTGTTATATAATGCATTTATTAGAAAGGAGATAGTTATGAATAATATAAGAGAAGAATTATTTAAATTACAAGATAAAAAGTATAAAGATTTTCAAGCTAAATTAATTCCTGGTATAAGTTCGGATTTAGTAATCGGAGTACGTACTCCTGAACTAAGGAATCTTGCTAAAAAGGTAGTCAAAGAAAATAATTATTCTTCATTTTTGAGTGATTTACCTCACAAATATTTTGATGAGAAACAATTACATGCATTTATTATTTCAGAAATTAAAGATTATGATGAATGTATAAATTATATTAATAAATTCTTACCTTATGTAGATAATTGGGCTACTTGTGATCAAATGTCTCCTAAAATATTTAAGAATCATAAAGATGATTTAATTAAATGTATTAAAAAATGGATTAAGTCTAAAAAGACATATACTATTCGATTTGGAATAGGGATGCTTATGCAATACTTTTTAGATGATGATTTTAAAATAGAATATTTAGATTTAGTAAGTAAAGTTGAGTCAGAAGAATACTATGTAAATATGATGAAGGCTTGGTTTTATGCAACAGCTCTTGCTAAACAATATAGTGATACTATTAAAATTATTGAAAATAATATATTAGATAAATGGACACACAATAAAACCATTCAAAAAGCTATTGAAAGTTATAGAATAACAAGCAATCAAAAAGAATATTTGAGAGGATTAAAAAGGTAAAATATCATTATTTGAAATAATAAATATTTTATTGTAAAATAATTTGCAGGAGGGTTTTTATGATATTTGACAAAGAATATGACGCTTCACTATGGTATATAGTAAAAGCAAATAGAAGAATGGGAAAAGAAATAGTTGAATTTTTAAGAGGTATTCCTACTGAAGCAATTATAGCCATTAGAAATGAAATAGAATTACAAAAAGGAAATAAAGTTTTAGAAGTACCTAAATGTCATAAATTTATGAGCAAAACTGAACCTAATGTTTATTATAGTTTTGATGTAGATGGTTTTGATATGTGTTTAACAATAACAAAAAGTATTGATGATGGTAAAATGAATCCTGATTTATTTGAAATAATGCTTTTTCCTACTGACTTGGAATTACTAGATCAAATGGAATATTCAGATGAACAATTTTTAGGTATGATATACAATTTAGCTGATTTTAAAGGCGTATATGATGACGAACTAATAGGATGTGGAATTGAAACTAAATATGCTCTTCATCATTTTCCAATTGGATATTTTGTATCACATACAAAAGAAATATTAAATGGAGAAAGAGAATTAGTATTATTTAGACCAGTAAGTACAAAAAGAGTTCCTGAAGATTTAACTACAAATAACATTTTAAAAAGAAGATTAATGTAAATATTTAAGGAGTTGGTTATAGTGAAGAAAATATTTATTTATTATAGTTATAGTGGTAATGGAGATACAGTTTCTGCATATTTGAAAAGATTTGGCTATAATTCATATAGTATATTTACTTATGAGCCACTTCCTAAAAATAAAATATTATCAATATTAGTAGGTGGTTTTAAAGCAGCAGTTAATCATAAAGACAAAATTGAAGAATTTGGTATTGACTTAAACAAATATAACAAAATAGTAATTGGTTCTCCAATATGGAATAGTAGACTTTCTAGTCCAATTAATAGTTTACTTGATAAAATAGATTTGGCTGGTAGAGATGTTACATTTGTATTATATAGTGGAAGTGGCAAAGATAACAAAGCAACTGAGATATTAAAGAGTAAATATAATTGTAATGTTATAAATCTTAAAGAGCCAAAATCTAATAATGATGAATTAATTAAATTAGATAATTTATAGGAGGGTTTTATGTATTCAATCAAAAACAAAGAAGATATTAAAGAAATATTAAAGTATCATAGAGCTAAAGATATGGTAAATATTTTAAAATATTTTCCTGGACTTAGTCCAATAGATGATTTGGCCGTAGTTTTAGATAAAGAAGATTATCTAAAAAACAAGGATAAACTAACTAATTTAACCAGTGTTAGAAATGGAAATCCTATAACTGAGCCTTGTATGAAATCAATTCCTGTTAGAGAAATTAATCCTGATATTTTACAAATATTGGAAGAAATAAAGTTAGTCAATAAAGATGGAGTAATTATTCTATTTCATTTAAATGTAAAACATACAGAAAGATATGAAAGATACGCTGGTATTAGCGTAGGAATATCATTATATAATAAAATATATATTGATGCTGTATCAAAAGGATTTGATGGAAGAGAAGTATTAAAAGGAATTAGTTGTCATGAAAGATATATAATTCCTTGGGAAGATATAAGAAGGATAAATATAGGCAATTTTAAAGATTATAGAACTTATTTAATTAATCAAAAAGATTATTTAAAGAGTAGAGAAGAAAGAATTAATTATTTAGAATCATGCGGTTTAGATAAAAATATTTTAGAAGAAAATATTCCAGTAGATTATCAAGAAATACCTGACTTTATATGGCTTAGTGTTATTAGAAATATAATTAAAGTATTAGAAAAAGAAGAAGATTTACTTGCAAGTTCTGGATTTTATGAATTTAATTTAAGTGGACATACTGAAGGACGTGTTTTTGCGCCATGGCAGATGGCTGATGATAAAAGGATGTAATGAATATGAAGTTTGAATTTAAAGAAAGAGAAAGTAGAAGTTTTTATGATGAGATACTTTTTGTAGCTGCTTACTATAAAAAAATAATTAATAATAAATATAAAAAAGTAACTAAACTATCTACTTATATGATTAAAAATATTATTATTAGTTTACTATTAATAATAGTTATTGGTTTTTATTATTATAAAACTATGAATAAACTTAACTTTTTTATGTTGGGTATACTTATTGCAATAGTTTTATATTGTATATATTATTTGATATTTATAAAGAAAAGAATAGATGCATTTGTTAATTATAAAGGTAAAATGACTATTACGATTAATGATAAAAAAATAGAATATAAAGATGAAAATAATTCTTTTAAAGCAGATTGGGATCAAATTGCTTTTATATTAGTTAGTAAATATTCTATATGTTTTATTCCTAAAACTAGAGAAAATGCAATGATCACTTTAAATTCTGAAAATAAAGATAAATTAATTAGTGTATTAGAAAAATATAATAAAAAAGATTTACTTGTAGATAATAGTGGTAGATATAAGTAATAATGAAAAAGACATTAAGTATTCTATTATATGGTTTATCTTTTATATTAATTTTAATCTATTTATATATTATATTTGTTAGAAATATAGCATTAAATCCATTATTTAAATTATTTATATTAATGATAATATGTATTTTAACGTATTTTGGAGGCCAATTTTGGACTTTATATAATAAAAAGGATAAGAATACCATTTATAAGATAAATCTTGTTATATGGTTTATTTTATATCTTATTTTGTTTCTTAATCTTACATTGTTTGAATCATATTATTTTAGACATGGATTTTTAATAGTAAAATGGAATAAAGTAGTATTATGGGATTATTATTATAACGTAGTTAATTTTATACCATTTAGAATGATAATAAGATTTATTACTAAAGTTATTAATCATGAAATGGAAATATCTATGTTTATTAGAAATATGTTAGGTAATTTTATAGCATGTATGCCATTTTCTTTCTTTTTACCAAGATTATTTAAAAAAGAAAATAATACTAAAGTATTTTTAATAACTATGTTTATAATAATAAGTATAGTTGAAATATCTCAGTTTGTTACATTGTCAGGTACATTTGATGTAGATGATTATATATTAAATATTAGTGGTGCTTATTTAATGTATAAAATACTTAAAATAGATAAAATAAATAATTTAATTAATAAAGTATTAAAAAAAGAATAGTTAATCTATTCTTTTTCTATTATTGATTCATTCCATACAGGATTTTTAGGAATATCAAGTAGAGTAGTGATACTACTAGCGATATTAGATAGTCCAAATTCTCCATCTTTAATTTTTATATTATTATTTACTACAATAAATGGAACTTTATTTAAACTATGAGCTGTTTTAGCACCATTTTCATCTATCATTTCTTCTGCATTTCCATGATCAGCTGTTACTACTAAAGTATAGTTATATTGAATACAAGCATCATATATTCTCTTAATATTTTCATCTACTGCTTCCATTGCTTTAACTGTTGCTTCATAATTTCCTGTGTGTCCAACCATATCACCATTAGGGAAGTTTAATCTTAAAAAATCATATTTATTACTTTTAATAGCATCAATCAATTTATCAGTTATTTCATATGATTTCATTTCTGGTTTTTTATCAAATGAAATAATATCACTTGGTACTATATCATATGTTTCAAGTTTTTCATTAAATTTATCTTGTCTATTTCCATTCCAAAAGTAAGTAACATGTCCATATTTTTGAGTTTCAGAAACAGCATATTCATTTATATTATATTTGCATAATTCTTCAGTTAAAGTGTTTTTAATCTTAGGTGGTTCAGTTAAATAGTGTTTAGGTATTTTAGCTTCACTATCATATTCAAGCATGCCAGCATAATATACTTTAGGATTTCTTATTCTATCAAATTTATCAAAGTTTTCTTCATCAAATGCTTTAGATATTTCAATAGCTCTATCTCCTCTAAAATTAAAGAATATAACTGAATCATTGTCTTCAATAGTTCCAATTGGTTTATCATTTTCTACTATTACAAAAGGTTCTAAATCTTGATCAATAGCATTAGTTTCTTTTCGCATAGTCTCAATAGCCTCATGTGCATTATTAAAATGTCTTGCATCTCCTAAGACATGAGTATGCCATCCTTTTTCAACCATCTTATAATTTGCTTCATATCTATCCATAGTAATATTCATTCGTCCACCACCGGAAGCAATTCTAGCATCGAAATCTGAATCATTTAATTTAATTAATAATTCTTCTAGACTATCTACATATGTAAGAGCACTTGTTTTAGGAGTATCACGTCCATCTAGTAATATATGTATTCTTACTTTTTTAATTCCTTCTTTTTTAGATTGCTCTACTAATTTAAATAAATGATTTATATTAGAGTGAACATTTCCATCAGATAAAAGTCCTATAAAATGAAGAGTATTATTCTTACAATAACCTACTAATTCTTTCCAAGTTTTCCCATTAAAAATGTCACCATTATTAATTGCTTCATTTACAAGTTTAGCTCCTTGAGAATATATTTGTCCGCATCCCATAGCATTATGGCCAACTTCAGAATTTCCCATATCACTATCACTTGGTAGTCCAACATAAGTACCATGTGCATATATTAAAGTATGAGGATATTTACTCATTAACATATCTAGAGTAGGGGTAATTGCATTTTTAACTGCATTCCCGAGTGACTTTTCACTATATCCAACTCCATCCATAATAACTAAAACTGTTTTATTTCTCATATATATCATCCTCACCATACATAATAATAGTATATCATAATTATATTAGTTTTTGTAAATATATGTTATAATTATTTAGGATAGAGGTGAGAACAATGAATAGATATAAAAGTACAAAACTAGCAAGTCTTTTAGGCATACTTGGAAATATATTTTTACTAATAATTAAATCTATCATTGGTTTTATTACAAGAAGTCAATCTATGATAGCAGATGCTTTTAATAGTGCTGGTGATATATTTTCATCTTTTATGACTTTTATTGGTAATAAAATAGCAAATAAACCATCAGATGATGATCACAATTTAGGTCATGGAAAAGCTGAATATATTTATTCAATGCTAATAAGTATTTCTATGTTTATAATGTCTGTTTTTATATTTAGAAGTTCATTAATAGTTATAATTAATAAAACAAAATATGTTTTTTCTAAATGGCTAATTATAGTATGTATTATAACTATATTTATTAAATTTTGTTTATTCTTATATACAAACTTTATTTATAAGAAATATAATAATTTACTTGTAAAAGCAAACTCACGTGATCATTTAAATGATTCAATTATTACATTGATAAACTTAATATCATGTATTTTAGCTTATTATGGAATATATTATTTTGATGGAATAGTTGGTATTATTATTTCTCTTTGGATACTTTATACATCTAGTAAAATATTTATTGAAAGTTATGATGTCCTTATGGATAAAGCGATATCAGAAGATACTAAAAACAAAGTATTTGATATAGTAGATAAATATGAAGAAATAAAAAGGGTTAATCATTTTAATTCAACTCCAGTAGGGTACAAATATCAAATATCATTTACTATATTTGTAGATGGAAATATGTCTACATATGATAGTCATGAAATAGCAAATAAATTAGAAAAAGAAATAATTAAAGAAATAGATGAAATATACTTAGTAGTCATTCATGTAAATCCACTAAAAAAGAGTAATTAATTGACATATTTTATTCTTATGCTATAATAATCCTCATTAGAAATGGGGATTTTGTATGTTTAATATAAAGAAAATAGATAAGGAAACAAAGAAAATAAACGCAATTAAATTACGTAAATTAGTAATGCAAGCATTATTTATTCTTAAATTTGTATATCCAGGATTGCTTACTATGGCTGCTACATATGGAATTTTTTCTGTTGGTGGACTTAAGCCATTTGTTAGAAACACTGAAAAAAAATACATGTATACTATCGAAGCAGTAGATAGTTATAATAATAAGGATGTTACTAATGTATTTACAAATAAAGACTTACTAGATGATGGCTTTATTAAATACTATTCTAATTGGAATAAAGTAAATGATCATTACGAAAGAGAAGTCAAAGAATATGAAATTGGAAAATTAAATAACTATTTAGTTGAGAAAATAATTAATGAGCCAGAAACAATTAAAAAATTAGAAGATATATTTGGAAAACCAGTGTTTATAGATATAGAATATAAAGATAATCTTACTGAAGATGAAATTAATTCTAATGGATATCTTCAAGCAAAATTATATAGCGTAGATAAAAGCAGATATATAGAAACCGAATTACCTATTACAAGTGATATTACTCAGACTATAATTGAAACTATATTTGGATTACTTGCAACAACGGCTATATACCTTTTTCGTTCTATGTGTGGCGGTTACACATCAAATGATTTAGAATGGGATATCAAACAAGAAAAACGAAATTGTGATTTTAAAATTAGAGAATTTAAAAGAAGTAATCAAAATTAAAAATATGCTTTAATTAAGCATATTTTTTAATACCACATATTTGTAAGTTTTCCGTCTTCTTTATAATATTTGTCCATAAATACAAAATGAGGAAAGTCACTAACCAATTCGCTTGGAGTTGCTTTAGTAATTATAACTCCAACTTCATCAAACCATAATGCTTGAGCAACATAGAAGTATTTTTCATCAATACCAACTATTACACCAATATGTCCTCCAGCTTTATTACTGTGAAGGAAATCTCCGACTTTTAGTTTCTTAGTAAGAGCTAGTGTACTATTTTTAAAGTCTCCTAAGCTTTCAGATAGGTTTTTAACATTACTTACACCTGCGCCTAAGTCTCCAACATTAAATCCTGCATTAAGCATGGCCCATGATACAAAACCACTACAATCAAGGCCATTATCTACGTCACGTTTAACTGGATTATCATATAGAGAGCAGCCCCATATTTTAGGGTTAGAAGTAGATTTTTTAATATCTTTATATTTTGATGAATTCAAATATAATCCAACGTGATAATATCTTCCTTCACCATCTATTTTATTTGCTTGAGTAAGTCTTCCATTTTCATAGAAATAATTAATTCTATATGGAAACTCTAAAGTTAAGAATCTAGCTGCTTCAACTACAGCTGCTCTTGTTTTGTATCCAACTTGATGTACTCTATAATCAAGTATTTCATCTAACTTTTCATTTTCTTCTTTAGTATATTTATCACAAGGTAAATATTTCTTTTTAAGATCATATTCTTTAGGTTTATTTGCAAGTAGGGAAGTACTAACTATTTCAAGCTCTTTTTCACCCGTATCATAACTTGCAGTGATAGTTACTGTTCCATCACTAATTGTTTTTATTTTTCCATTATCTACGCTAACTATCTTAGAATCACTTGATATCCAATTTATTTTAGGATTAGTTCCAATGTATTTATATGTATATTTTATATTATATGTATTATTTACCGCATAATATTTATTATCATCATCTATTGATAACGCTAGTATTTTAGATTTTTGATTGTCATATATTATCTCATTATCTTTTTTTACATATAAGTTATAATGATCTTTATCAAATTCAAAGATGCATTCTTTATTATTATTCATCTTTTTCCAATCATTTGCACTTGTTGAAGGAGTTTTATCATCTTCAGTAAGTAAACAATATACATTTTTATTAAATTTAGAACTAATTTTTACATGCAATGTATTTTCTTCTAAATATATTTTTTTGATACTTACATTTTTAAGTAATGTTTTATATGTAATTGTTCCAGCTAATGCTAATATAAATAAAATAAAAGTAAATCTTAAAAATTTTCTAATACCTTTTTTAAGTCTTCTTCTTTTCCTATATCTTGCCATAATTTTCACCTAATAAGATTATAACACATAAAAAAAGATATTATTGTGAAATATCTTTTTTCTTTACACTTAACGACATCTAGAACTTGATGCTTGACTTTTAGCATTGTTTCTAGCATTATTTTTAGCTCTAGATCTACTGTTAGTAGTATTAGCTTTTGCTCTAGAATTATTTCTAGCATTTGTCATTTTCATCACCACCTAATATTAGTATGGTAATAATCATTTAAATAATAATGGTAATATTTGGTCTAATACCACATCTTTGTAAGTTCTCCATCTTCCTTATAATAACTATCCATAAGCATTACCCAATAATATCTCTTAAATACTGTTTTCTTAGAATATTTAACAAGTGTAACGCTAATATATGGATCATACCATAAAGATTCTGCAACATAGTAGTTATTATCATCTTCTCCTGCGATTACAGCAATGTGTCCTCCACCAGGACCGCTAGAAGAGAGTAAATCACCAACTTTAACTTTGCCACTTTTAATTAGGGAAGAGGTGAATCTTGTTTTCTTACCTAAATCAGTAAAGTCTTTAGCACCAGTTACGCCAGCACCAATATCTCCTGGATTAAATCCTCCGTTTAAAACAACCCATGCAATAAATCCACTACAATCAAGTCCATTACGTCTTGTACCATGAGATGGTCTACTATACATATTACATCCCCAAGTTTTAGGACCTTGACTTGAATTTGCAAGTGATTTAAATCTAGAAGAGTGTAGGTATAATCCTAAGTGATAATATCTTCCTTCACCATCTATTTTGCTTGCATAAGTAAGTCTTCCATTTTCAGAAAAATATCTAATTTTATATGGAAATTCAAGAGTAATAAATCTAGCTGCTTCTACGACACCAGCTCTTGTTTTTCTTCCAACGGTATCGACTCTATCAAATAATATTTCATCAAGTAAATCATTTTGTTCTTTAGTGTATTGACCACAAGATAAATATTTCTTTTTATTATTAAATGCCTTTGGCCTAGTTATTATTAAATTAGTTGATATCACTTCGATAGTATCACTTTTTCCATTAATAGTAGCAGTAACTGTAGCATTACCATTTTTAATACCAGTAATAACGCCTTCTTCAGATACACTTACTATATCTGGATTATTACTTGTCCATTCTGGCTTTGAATTAATACTTCCGACAAAATCATATGTAAGAGTAGGGGTGTATGTTCCTCCAATTGGAAGATATATTTTCTTTTTGTTTACCTGTATTGATTTAATTTCACCCATTCTAGATGTTTCATCTATTTTAATAATTTTATTATTTTCATTTTTCAAATATATAGTATATGAATCTTTATCAATCTCATAAGAGCACATACTGTTTTTAGCAAGTGACCATCTATTATCATTGGCTTTTACTTCTTCACTGCGTTTTAGGTGTAGGCAATATACTTTATTATGTAAATTATCTTTTCTGATATTAAATTTTACAAACAATTTGCTATCATCTAGCCCTACTGACTTTATAAATGGAATAGGGGGATAGAAGTATCTTGCATAGATAGTTATCCCTAGCAATAAAACAAATAAAAATAATAATATACCAGAAATAACTATTCTTTTCATTCTTTCACCCTTATATTATATTATTCAATTAGAATTATATCATATTAAGATAAAAATTTGCAACAACACCCCTATCACTAATAATTTTAAAAAATAGGGGAATACACTTTTTGCATCCAGATGAATAACTATTCATTTTTTGATATTTCGATGCAGATTACAAAAACTAACTTTTTCATTGAGATGAACAACTTATCATAAAAAACGATTTCGATGCAAATTAGCAAATAATCATTATTAATACAATATATATTATTAATTATAAAATGATATTTTTTATATATTATTAATTATTAATTTATAATTTAATTATTTTTTATAAATTACTATGTATTACAAATTAAATAAATTATTTAGTTAAACAAATAAAAAAGATTAAATAATTGCATATTTCTATTATTTAATCTATAATTATTATATTAAGAAGTTAACATAACATATATTATTAAAAGTGACTTATCTTCTATCAATTATACTTTTCTTGATTCTATTTCAGCCATTTTATTTAATACTTCTGATGCATTATCTTTAGTTATTTCAGTATAACCAAGTTCTTTTAATGCTTGAATCTTAACTGTATTAAGTTGTTGAGTTCTACTTAATTTTTCTTCTTTGTCTTGCTCAATTTCTTGTACAAATCTATTATGAGATTCAGTTAATTTAGAACGAGAAGCACCACCATTGTTATATAAGTTAAATGCAGTATATACTATACTTTCTAAAATAAATTGTTTTGTTTCATTAAATTTAAATTCATTTGGATTAGTAAATCCAGTCTTCTTTGATAAATATCCAAATATATATCTAATTTCTGGAACATTATCTATTGATTGAAGTACATGATATAAATATAAGAATGTATAATAAGTATCTTTTGTTTTTTCTTCAGTAAACTTTTCCTTAATTAAGAATACTAAATCATTTAATAGATCTTGTTCCTCTTTAGTTAAATTTTTATAATTAAATACTTGAGAATTAATATCTTTTACATTTTGATTTAATCTAGCTTCTACATTTTCTAAATATTCACTAGTTACTTTAATTCCCTTTATAGTAGCATCGTCCCCATCATCGATGTCTAATAATTTTAATAATAATATTCTTTTTTCTTGTGGCCATTTACTTAGTGAATCAAGTTCTAAATAATTATAAATCATTTGTCTTGATACTCCTAAATATTTAGCTAATTTTACTTTTGAAATTCCAAGTTCGCTTAATAAAGCATTTAATTCTTTCATTTTACTCTCCTCTACTCTATATCTTACATACCAATTGTATAACACTTTACATTTATTTGTCAACAAAAAAATGATAATCTATCGATTACCATTCGCTCTAAATTTTGTTTTAACTCTTTTTAGTACATCAGTCTCTATTTGTCTTGCCCTTTCACGATTTAAGCCAAATGCCATTCCTGTATCTTCAAGAGTATGATAGTTTCCATCTTTCATACCATATCTATATAAAAATAAGTTTTTATTTCTATCTTTTATAGGTAAGTCATTTATTGCAGATAATATTTTATCGATAGTTAATCGATCATTGACTTTATCAATATTATTATCTTCTTTACCAAGTAAATCATAAAGTGTTGTAACATCACTTTTATCATGTCTATTAAGACAAGAAGAATCTAGTGATAAAACAAATTGACTTTCAGTTACTAATCTATATAGATTGATAATCCTTTGATTTACATTAAGAGCATCTTTTATTTCTTTATCTGTTGCTTCTCTTTCATTTTTAATTAAAAACAGGTCACAGTAAGCTTTTATTTTACCTACTTTATAATATGATGAAGCTGCATAATTAACCATCGGACATTCTTTTGATTTTGCGTTTCTCAAACTACCATCTATATATGAACTAAGATAAGTACTAAATCTTACTTTCCCATTTACATCAAAGTTTTTAATTGCTTTAAATATTGCTAAATTACCATATTGTATTAAATCTAAGAAAGGAATACCATTACTTGCAGTGTGTTCCCTAGCAATTGAAACTACTAATCTTAGATTTCCTTTTATTATTTCATCTCTTGCTTCTTCATTTCCAGCTTTTGCTTTTTTAATTAATTCTATTGTTTCTTCATTAGATAAAAGTTTATATTGTGATATGTCTTTTAAATATTGCTTTAATGGATCAACATCACTTAAATTGTAATTATAATCCATATTATTTCCCCCCTCATTAATAACGGCATATATAATATCACTAATGATACAAAATGTCAATTTAAAAGACTAGATATAACTAGTCTATTTTAAATACCAAAGATCTTTGCCATCTTTAAATACTTGTTTTATTATTCCACCCATTATACATTGTTCGCCTAAATAGATTACACATGCTTGCCCAGGAGTTACAGCTTTTCCATCAGTATATTTGACTTTAATTTCATTATTATCTAAATACTCAATTGTAACTGGTATGTCTTCACTTCTATATCTAAATTTAGCAGTTGCAAAAGTAGGACATTTATCAGATATATGGTTAACATTTTCAATAATTGCTTCATCTGAAAGCAAGTATTTAGAATCATCTCCATAAGCAACATATAAAGTATTTGTTTTAGAGTCTTTTCCGCATACATAATGACGTTTTTCATCACCAGAAAGTCCTACATTACGTCTTTGACCAATAGTGTAGTTCATAAGACCTTTATGCTCCCCTACTACATTTCCAGTTTCTACATCAACTATATTACCCTTTTTACCTTTTAAATAATTAGCAATAAATTTTTGATAATTCCTTTCTCCAATAAAACATATACCAGTTGAATCTTTCTTTTCAGCAACAGGAATATTATTTTCTCTTGCTATTTCACGTACTTCACTTTTATATAAGTGTCCAATTGGAAACATTACATCTTTTAATTGTTCAGGAGTAACTTGACTTAAAAAATAAGTTTGATCTTTATTATTATCTACGCCTCTTAATAATCTATTTCCTTCAATTCTTGCATAATGACCAGTTGCTATTTTATCAGCACCTAATTTTTTAGCTTCTTTCTTAAATAAATCAAATTTAATATATTTATTACACATA
>JAEEGL011119341.1_pt1 | contig 13580 bp, 9 predicted proteins | sample 9134231 | NCBI WGS metagenome assembly JAEEGL01 (sample SAMN16246548, study PRJNA631951) | gut metagenome | biome: gut microbiome; feature: rumen; material: fiber-attached | host: Bos | place: Iran: Karaj | collected 2018-10
GACAATCTCCTTCCAACTCCTCGGAGGACCTGAAGAAGCAGCCGCCGGTGCCCCATCTGTACTCAAACGGATTTAGGCAGATATTGGCTGCGACGCAGTTCATATGGACATATGCAATCGCGCGCTCAAGGGATTCATCTCCGACCGCCAGGGGTCTTATGTCAATGTCGTTCCTCCTGAGCAGGCCGGAAATACCATACCTGCATCTGAAGTATTGGGAGTAGGCCTTCTTGAATGACTCTATAAATACCTTGGCCTTATCGGACGAGCAATGCAGAATGAAATGGACGTGGTTTGACATCAATATGAACGCCACCACGTCAACCTTTTCCTCAAACGCTATAATAGGGACAAAATTCATCCCCGCCTTAAAATCTTCCCCATCTCTGAACCAGAGCCTGTCTTCCAGGTGCTCGGTGGTCACTAACCAAAATTCATCGTTCATAATAATTGTCAATCACCGCGAATATGCGTTGTCGGCAAATGTATGAAAACGTAATCGATTCTAAAACAGACGATGAAATTTAAACATGATTTTTAATGTGCAAACTCTTCCTTGTAGGTTAGGCCCATCAGGATGACGGCAAGGCCGCAGGCGACAAGGAGCAGGATGAAAGTCGCGTTCCATCCGAAGGACTCTGCGACAGCGCCGAGCACCCAGTTCGCAAGAAGGAAAGTCCCGAAGAAATACCCGAAGAAGCCCGTCAGACCGGCAGCAGTACCCGCCGCATTCTTCGGAGCAAGGTCAAGAGCCTGCACCCCGATAAGCATCACCGGCCCGTAGATAAAGAATCCAATCCCGATAAGGCATATCATCACTACCGTGATATTGTCGATAAACCGCCAGTACAGCAGCACGAATACAGCCACGATGGCCATGAATATCATCGTAGGCAGAGCCCTGCGCCCATGGAAAACCTTATCCGAAAGCCATCCGCATATGATCGTACCCGGAATAGCGGCGAACTCGTAAGCCGAATAAGCCCATCCCATCGCCTTGATGTCTATGCCCTTCTCCGTAAGCAACGTCGGAGCCCAGTCCAGACATCCGTATCGTACCATATATACGAAAGCATTCGCCAATGCGATAAACCATAGCAGCTTGTTGTTCAATACGTATTTAAAGAAAATCTCCTTGGTGGAAAGCGTCTCCTCCTGCTTCTCCGAATAGTTTTTCGGATAATCATTGCGCCACGCCTCGATAGACTGAAGCCCGCACGACTGCGGAGTGTCGCGAAGCAACATATAGGCAAGAACGGCCACCAGAAGCGCCACGGCAGCCGGGAAAGCAAACGTCCCGATAAGGAAGTAAAGCTCGGAGTGATTCCCGTAGAACCAGCTTCCGAACCAGATCGCCCCGTATGTCGCCATGATGCCGACCAGGCCGCCGCCTACGTTATGGGCACAGTTCCAGATACTCATCTTGGTCCCGCGCTCTCCGACGGAGAACCAATGCGTCATGACTCGGCCGCATGGAGGCCATCCCATCCCGTTGAACCAGCCGACCAGCGCATTCAGAACGCCCATCACCAGAATGGCCATAGCCTTGTGCCCGGCGCCGATATACTGGATAGGAACAATCATGAAACACATGGAAATCGCTGTCAGCACGAGACCGAGAGGAAGGAACGTCCTGGCATTCGAACGGTCGCTAACGCTGCCCATCAGAAACTTCGAAAGGGCATATGCGGCCGCATTCAGACCAAGGACAAAGCCCAGCTCAGCTTTCTCGAAGCCAAGAGGTGCGAGGAACGGAATGGCCAGAGACAGGTTTTTGCGCACGAGATAGAAACCGGCATAGCCTATGAAAGCTCCCAAAAACACCTGGAGGCGCAATCTCCTGTATTTCGCATCTGCCTCCGGGCCGGTCTCGGCCGGCTTGTACGCCGGCTGTTGCAGGAATCTCAACATTATCTTACTATTTCAATCAGTCTGTCAGGATAATTGGAAATGATGGCCTCGACGCCACAGTCGGCCATGCGCCGGATATCTTCAGGCTCATCGACGGTCCACGGGACGACTCCGATTCCGCGGTCATGGCAATACTTTACGTTCTCCGGAGTGATGACCGTATGTTCAGGACTCCACCACTGAGGCTTGAAACTCAGGTTGCCAAGGATGGCCTCCACGTCGGTCTCATCCTCCTCCGTCAGATATGAAAGAATCAGGTCGGGCCATTTCTCATGCATATACTCGAGGGCGCGGACATCGAAACTCTGGACAATCAGCCTGTCACCAAGATTCTTGGAAAGAAGAACTGAGATACATGCATCACAGAAAGTCTTGTAATCCGGCCACAGCACCCCTTCTCCGTCTCCTTCGACGGATTTGATCTCAATATTGTAGCCCAGAGGCTCCAGGCCCTGCTCCTTTGCATATGCCTCCGCGAAATCAATCAGGTCGGAAGCAAGCGGTTTCACCTCGGCGACCTTCTTCTGGTCCGGCCAGCGCGAAACATGCTTGAGCCCTACATCATACTTGACAATGCTGTCGTAAGGCATGGTGTATAGATACTCCTTCGGATCCCCGACCTCGACGGAAGTTCCGTCCGGACGCGTTGAATACCTTGGATGGAAATAATTGTCATGGGAAACGACGACCTTCCCGTCAGATGACAGCTGGAGATCGAACTCAAGGGTGTTCACCTTAAGGTCGATGGCGTTTTTCATGGCCGATATGGTGTTCTCCGGCATCAGGCCTGCCCCTCCGCGGTGCGCCTGGACATCTATGAACCTTTTATGGGCACACGAACAAAGCGCCATGACGGCAATGAGGAAATAAACTTTCTTCATACGGTTTAAGCGTTATTAATCAAACAAATATAATAATATTTGCCTAATTAACAACCCTTTTGACCGATGATGCTAGCTGAGAGTAGTCTCGGAGATTATGCAGTCATGCGCATGCGCGAACTCGTCGTATGTGACACGCCCGATCTTGTCAGCAGTGATGATTCCTGACACCGGGTTCTTGATTTCGGTGATGGCCCCGACAATGCTGGCGTTGATGTTGATGCTGTCCTCGAAGGTGCGGTCGCATGCCTCGTCGAATGTGCAATCCTCCAGGATGATACCGTCCATGTAGCACAGCGGCTGCTCTCCGGCAATGTGGCAGCGTACCAGACGCACGTTCTTGGAATGCCAGCCAAGATACTCTCCGTCGAGGACGGAATCATATACGGTGACATTCTCGCACTCCCAAAAAGAATCCTTGGTGACAATCTTCGCATTGTGCACCTCCACATACTTGCAGTACTGGAAAACATACTTCGAATCGCTTTCCAGTCCGTCAACATATATTTTGCTGCTGAACATGAACGGGTAAGTCCCGTCATGCAGCTTCACGTTCTTGAGCTTGAGATTATTTACCCGCCAGAAGGTCTCGTCGGCATCGTTGATCACGACATTCTCCAACGTCAGACCGTTCATCTCCCTGAAAAACTTCGGACCGTCGATCACGCAGTTTCTCATAATCATATTATTGCTGTACCATATGGCGGAACGGGATCCGGGAGCGAAGTAGCAATCGGTGATCACGCTGCCGTCAACATGCCACAGAGGGTATTTACCATAAAACTTGCATCCAGTGGCTTCTATGTTGGAACAGCACTTGATCCCAGATTCTCCATCCGTGATGATGATATTCTCCAATCGGCTGTCGCTGATTCCGAACAGCGGCCGCTCCCCGCCGAAGGAGGCGTTCTTGATTGTTTTCATAGTTATCTTGCCATTTTGTAGATGTTTTCCATATCGTCAGGTTGAAGTACACGGAATTGTCCTAAAGTGGTTTTTCCGCCGTTGCTGGCCTTCCTGGCCAGTTCGGCAATTTCCCCGTCGGTGATTTCCCTGCCTATGAGTTCATGGATGCTGGTCGGCATCCCGATCCCGGCAAAGAAACGCTCCATGGCCGCGATTCCGCGCAGAGCAGTACCTTCAGGGTCTGTGAAGTCATTCGGAACCCCCATTACATTGACTGCGAATCGCACGAAGCGGCTCAGTCTACATTCTTTCACATATCGTGCCCAAGATGCCCAAAGCGCTGCCAGACCGGCTCCATGGGCCACTCCGAACATGCCGCTGAGCTCATGCTCAAGGTCATGCGTCGCCCAGTCTCCGGTCGTCCCACAACCGGTCAAGTCGTTGTGGGCGAGACTCCCGGCCCACATTATCTGTGCGCGGGCATGGTAGTCCTCCGGATTCTCCAGGACCCTCGGTCCCATGTCCAGGACTGTCCGGATCACCGCTTCGGCGATATTGTCTGTCAGGGTCATATCGTCGTCATGGGAGAAATATCTCTCCATGGTATGCATGATCATGTCCGTAATGCCGCAGGCCGTCTGGAACGGAGGCAGGCTGAATGTCCTGACCGGGTTCATCACTGCGAACTTGGCGCGCAGCAGATATGACCCGCACGAACGCTTCCAACCGCCGTCCTCGTTGGTGATGACGAGGCTGTCGCTCATTTCGCTTCCGGCGGCCGGGATCGTCAGTACGACGCCCAGCGGGAGAGCCGCAGCCGGCTCCGCCTTGCCGGTGAAGAAATCCCACACATCCCCCTCGTAAGGCACTCCGATGGCGATTGCCTTGGCCGAATCGATCACGCTTCCGCCGCCGACCGCAAGTATGAAATCTACTTTCTCCCTGCGGCAGACCTCGATTCCCTCACGTACTTTGGACAGCAGGGGATTAGGCACTACGCCTCCGAGTTCGGTGTAAAACACTCCGGCCTGGTCAAGGCTGTCACGTACTGCGGCCAGGAGACCGGAACGTTCTGCGCTCTTGCCTCCATAATGAAGAAGTATTCTTTTTCCGTTGTACTTTTTTACGAGCGATCCGATCTCCGATTCGCTGTCTTTGCCGAATACAACCTCGGTCGGGGTATAGTAAGTGAAATCTCTCATTAATACAAATATAATATTTTCTGCGGGAAATTGCATTTTTTTGAATAATATGCAATGCGACTTTTCACGTGACTTATCCTAATGATGTGTTATATTTGAGAGAGGAATTGTACAAAAATGAAACCGTAAACCGATTTATAGCTTCATTTCCCTTGGTAAGAAATTGTATTTCAAGCTGTTGCAAATAAGAAATATTCTTTTTTTCTTTGCATCTACTGCTTCATATCCATAGTTTGGCACGATAATGGATATATTATTTTGCAACATAAGCATAGATAAATAATATTGAGTAAGTAGAATTTAAAAGGGAGCTGGCCGTGAAGGTCCGCTCCCTTTTCTTTGATGAGAATCCAAATTAATTCCAATTAATCGAGTAATTGAACTCACTATTTGGATTTAAATTGTAAGATATGATATGCAAGTATCAAGAGTAATTGTGATGCTTCTTTGGATAGCCGCTTCCTTCATCAAGTGTCACCTTGTTGGTGTCAAAAATGCCTGATGTATAGTATCCGTTGGAAGTTCTTCCCCAGCCAAAATTGCAATGTACAAGTTTATTCGTTTCGGTATGGGTGGTCCTACGTATTAATTTCATCCCGTTATATTCTTCTTCGGTTATTGTGCGTTGTTTTTCAACGTATCCGTCAATATTCCAGCAATGACTGTATTTAAGCTTTTTTACAATGCTACGGTGATTCGGAATTGCGTATGTGGGTACTGGCTTTCCCTCGTTTAACATCTGTTTGACTGTGTCATGGTTATAATGATGATCGTCCACATTCGTGAACTTAAGTCTTCTTAAGAACGAGATTGCTTTATTCGGGAATGTGAAAGTCCCCTCAGGGAGATGAATGCTATTGCATGAGCGTGCTATTCCGATGCATAGATTAGCGGCAGATTCGCTTCCAACCGGAGACCAGAAACAGTTTCTTAATTCTTTGTAGTTGACTAAGACTTCGTTGTAAGAGAATGTTGTTGGGTATTCAAAATGGGTGAATATTTGAGCAAGAGCCAACGGGACGCAACCGGAAGGACTTTTGTACATGTGTCCGCTTATAATGTATTTTCTGTTTCTCGGACTAAGGTCATTGAAAGGACTTCCCTGATGCCAATCTTCGAATTTATACAAGATTGGTGAAACTCTGCCGGAAATGCTCCACGGGGAAACTATGGTTTTAGTCTTTTTTATTCCCGGCATGGTTCCTGGGCCATCAGGCGTATCCCATGGCCCATCAAAGATAGTGTCAGGGCCGCCTTTTGTTTCCGGAGTGTCTTCCTCATAAGATATAATTTCATTAAGCGCGAACTCAATGCACAATGCGCAAGCAAAAAATGTGCGTTTATTCTGAATATCTTCTTCGCTTTCATTTATTAGTTCCCATCCATCAGGATCATAGTCTCCAATTAACGTATCATCTTCTGACTCGTCATAATAATCGAATGTGTTAGGATTAAGGAATAGTTCGCCATTTCTTTCTGGCGTGGTAAATAGTCCGGGCCCGGAAGATGGATACTCATCATATATGGTCTTTTCAGAATTCATGGCTGCCCATGTTTTGTCAAATGATTCAGATGAAATAGTCCCTTCGTCAATTATTGCAATTACGCTGTGAGATATTCTATCATCAGCAGCCAAGACGGCGAATCCCTGTTCGCCTTCAAACTGTGCGACATAGAGGATAGGTACATTAGTGTAATCGTCGGATAAGCCTTTGGTGTGATAGCCATTGAGCTTGATTGGCTTTACGGAACAAACGGACCGGTTGTCGGTGGCTTTGGTGTCGGAATCCTTCATGAACGCCTCCAGATTGGCTAGAGCTTCGTCCATTGAAATCACATGGGTGTTTTCAATACGGTCATTGTCAGGGTTGGTTTCAGGAGAAATAATCTCCATCTTTTCGTGGCAGGACACGAAAAGCATAGCTGCCGCAAGAGCAGTGAATAGATGCTTCATAATGTGAAATGATTGATAAGTGAATGATTATGCACACCTCGCTAGGAGGTGTAACTGTGTTAATTATCTGATTGACAGTGATTTGAGTCCCCCCCCCCGTACAGATGCAAAGCGCGAATGTGGTTATAGCAAAAGTGATGCTGGGAAAGGGTCGTCATAAATGGTTTTCAGTTTTCTCTACGAATGTACGTATAAATTTTATTTTCCCCAAAAATAAGAATTGTAATTGTCTGGAAAAAATATCCATAATATTATTATTTGGGTATATGTAATGTTTTTGTTATATCCTTTTTGAAATAAATTCCTCGCTATCCCTTATAATTATTTACTTGTATCGATTTAAATTTTATGATATGAAAGCAGAGCGGGCGTGCGGGGTACTTGCAAATTGTAAAAAAAGTTACTTAATTTGCATTGTATGCCCTCAGGATGAGGGAAAAAGTAAGCTTGAAAACTATTCAATTATTATTATTTATTAGCTTATGGGTAAAAAGTTTCTAATCTCAATGCTGGGACTCATTTTTAGTCTGGGTCTTGCATTTGCACAGCGTGCTGTCTCTGGAACAGTCGTTTCTGCGGAAGATGGACAGCCTGTTATCGGAGCTTCCGTTCAGGTTTTAGGCACCAAGATCGGCACCGTAACCGATATCAATGGTGGATTCACTCTCCCTAATGTACAGGAGAAAGCCGTTGTCAAGGTTTCATGTATCGGTATGAAAGATCTTGAGGTATCGCTTGTATCAGGAATGCAGATTGTCATGGAATACGATACGGAGTATCTTGATGCTGTCGTGTTTACAGGTTACGGCACAGTAAGTCGTACCGCTTTCACTGGATCCGCAGCCAAGGTTGGTGGCGATGCTCTTGAGAAAAAGAGCGATGCAAACTTCGTGAAGGCTCTCGAAGGTAACGTGACTGGTGTTCAGATGGCAAATTCTTCTAACCAGCCTGGTACCTGGGGCTCAGTTCTCGTTCGTGGACGTGGATCAATCAACTCTGGAACTCAGCCTCTCTATATTATAGATGGTGTTCCTGTCAATTCAGACTATGATAAGGAATCTCTGGCTGATAGTTCAAATAACCCTACAGACCCGATGGCCGCCATCAATCCTAATGATATCGAGTCAGTAACCGTCCTTAAGGACGCTGCTGCTACCGCTATCTATGGTTCCCGTGCTGCCAATGGCGTCATCGTCATTAATACAAAGAAGGGCTCAAAGGGCAAGTTCAACCTCAATGTCGATATCAAGAATGGTGTCTCTACGATAGCAAACAACAACATGGTGTTTGCTGATGCTGAGACTTCCATGAATCTTTTCGCTCAGGGTTATGCTGCACGCTATCCTAGCAATTTTGCTACCGTTCAGGAGGCTAAGGATTATCTTACTGAGGCCTATGAGTGGGACGGTGTTTCCAGCTATGACTGGATGGACAAGATTTCGAGGTCCGGTCTCTATAGGGACTTCAATATCAGCGCCAGCGGCCAGTCCGGCTCAACCAACTACTACGTGAGCGGCGGTTTCCTCAATACAGAAGGCGTAGTTATCGGTTCTGATTTCAAACGCTACTCTGGCCGAATCAATCTTAACAGCAAGTTTAAGATCTTCACTTTTGGTATCAATGCCAACTATGCATATGGTATCAAGAACGGTTTCTCACAGAGTACTAGCGGTTCTATGTCAAGTGCAGTCGTAGCTGCTGTTTCTTCCATGAATCCATTCTATCCGTTCTACAACGAAGACGGAACATATTTTGGAGCAGGTGAGATCTATAACCCGCTTGCGATTTATGATAAAGAGCTTGGAGATATCAACGAGCAGACAACTACTACTTTCACGGTAAGCCCTAATCTTCAGATAGATTTCGGAAAGGGAATCTACTTCAAGACTACTCTTGGCGTGAACATATATGACATCGAGGAGTATCAGTACTGGAGCGCAGTCTATAATCCTCAGGGTGTTGATTATCCGGGACTTGGCCAGCAGTTCAACTCAAGCAACAAGGTCATCACCTGGAATAATGTGCTTGGATGGAACTACACGTTTGACAACGTGCACGATATCAACGTGCTTGTCGGACAGGAGATGCAGGGCAAGACCTATAACTACAGGTACATCTGCGGAGACAATTTCCCATTTGTCAATATCCGTGAACTCTCTACTGTAGGACACTGGAATGATTCAGATGCATACAAGAAAGAAGCAAAGCTTCTCTCATTCTTCGTTGATGCGCATTATGCTTATGACTATAAGTATTATCTTTCTGCTTCATATCGTCGTGACGGTTCATCCGTGTTCGGTGCTAACAACAGATGGGGTGATTTCTGGTCTTTGGGTGCTAAGTGGCGCTTTACCAACGAAGAGTTCCTTAAGGACAATACTGTGATTACAAGTGGTGCCCTCAAGGCATCTTATGGAACTGTTGGTAACCAGGATATCGGTTTCTACGCATCTCGTGGTTTCTATACCTCTGGATACAACTATCACGGTACTTCAGGTATGGTTCCGAATTCCATAAGCAACAAGGACCTCACATGGGAGGTTTCCAAGAAGTTTGACGTGGGTGCTGAACTTACTTTCATCAATGCAATCAACGTCAATATTGATGTCTACAACGAGGTTACCTCAGATGCTCTCTTCGAGGTTCCGCTTTCTCTCACGACAGGTATGCGCGATACCTTCAGAAACATCGGTAAGATTGGAAACCGTGGTGTCGAGCTTTCTGTAAATGGTAATATTATCCAGAACAATGATCTTGTATGGTCTGTATATGCAAATGCTACCTTCAACAAGAACAAGGTCATCAAGCTTGCCGGCGAGCCGATCACTGGAACATATACTATTGTCGAAGAGGGGCATCCATATCGCCAGTTCTACATGAAAGAGTACGCTGGTGTAGATCCTACAAATGGTAATCCTCTGTTCTATCTGAATGAGGACGGTTACGATACTACCGACGATATCAACAAGGCTGCAAAGAGATATCTTGGTTCTGCTGATCCAAAGGTATTCGGTGGCTTTGGTACCTCTCTTAATTGGAATGGCTTCGACGCCAACTTGTCATTCAACTACAGGTATGGCAACAAGGTATTCGATACCGGTGCAAGATTCGTGGGCTGGGGCATGTCAAACCGTACTCCTCTCAAGGAAATGGCTCTCAATTCATGGACTCCTGAAAATCCATATGCTCCATATCCAAAATATGTATATGGTGACCCTAAATCAGCTACTGCCAGCAGTCATTCAAGGTTCCTCTACAATGGCGGTTTCCTCCGTCTGAGCAACATCACAATTGGTTACACGCTTCCTAAGAACATTACCAGCAAGGCTCTCATAGAGAAAGCCAGAGTATATGTTTCCGCCGATAACCTTTACACCTTTACTGCTAAAGACTTCTTCGGTTATACTCCTGACACATATGAGAATGGTCAGATTGCATGGCAGTACCCTGGCGTTACCAACTTTATCGCTGGTATCCAGATAACTTTCTAAAACATTTGGGTTATGAAGACTATATTCAATAAAATAATGATAGTGGCCCTTGCAATCTCATTTGCAGGCTGCGATTTCCTTGAGACAGATTACTATAGGGGTATAGATGTTGACAGCGGTCTCGATAATGTTACAAATATCGAAACGGCAGTTACCGGTGCATATTACAATCTGTACACCCGTTATTTTGCTGGTAATCACGCTGTGAATATTGGTGATATCCCTACTGATATCACATATTGGAACACAAAGACCGGTCACTACGACAAACTGTATCAGTTCACTGCTGATCAGAATGATACATATCTCTTCTATATCTGGGAGTATGGATATAAGGTCGTCGACAACTCTGCCAGGATTATTAAGGCATCCAAGGCTTTGTATGATGATGCTACTGATGATGACAAGGCTCGTCTTGATATCTGCATGGCTGAGGCCTATGCGCTTCGTGCCTATGCCAACCTTATAATGGTGAACGTATATGCCCATCAGGTAAAGGTTAATGGTAACGATTTCTCTTCCATGCCTGGTCTCGTCATTTCAGATGAACCTGTTGTTCCTTTCTCTGAGATCAGCCGTAGCACTGTAGGTGAGACATACAACTTTATCCTCAGTGACCTCTCAGCCTCCCTCGAGCACTTTAAGACTGTAGGTGGTGACCGTCAGGACAGATGCGTTTTCGGTGTTGCCGCAGTCTATGGTCTTCAGGCACGTGCCAACCTCTATCTGGAGAATTGGAATGCTGCCAAGACTGCTGCTGCAGCCGCTCTTGAGACAGCTGGAATAGAGGAACTCACTTATACTGAGTCTGCTTATAAGGCACTCTACAATGGAGAGGGTTCCAACACTGAGAGCTTCTTCTACCTTGATATCAATGCAAGCCAGAACTGGAGCGCCAACTCTTGCGGTACCCTTTGGACTACATACAACTTCAGCCCAAGCCCTAAGCTTCTTTCCCTTTATGCTGATACTGATGTCCGTAAGGCAATCATGGGCTTTGATCCTTCAACAACCCCTGAGAACCCTGTTTATGGCGGAGGTAAGTATGCTGCGTTTGGTTCAGGTAATCCTGCATATGCTACTTGCTACCTTGTTAACGCTCCTGAGATGTTCCTCATTGAAGCTGAGGCTGCTCTTCAGGGTAATGACCTTACAGGTGCCAAGAACGCTCTCCTTACAGTTGCCAAGAGGAATACGGCAATCGCCGGCGTGGGCGACCTTCCTTCTTCTAAAGCTGAGCTCCTTGCATTCATTAAGGATGAAAGGGCTAGAGAGCTTTTCCAGGAGGGCCTCCGTCTTTGGGACCTTCGCAGATGGGGTGACAAAGTATCTGTTAATGCTATTGCCGCACCTGCAATCGAGTTCGGTGTCAAGGATTATCAGATCTCTGACCTTGTGTATCCGATTCCAGATGACGAGATCAATGCCGGCTTTGGCGTAGAGCAGAATGAAGGATGGGCCAAGACTCTTCCTGCTAAATAATTCTTACAATTATTCGATAAAAAAAGAGCTCGGTGTATATGCGCCGAGCTCTTTTTTTGTTTGTGTTTCTTAGAATCGATAGACGATACCTATAGTCAAATCTCCAAAACTCAAGGCATCTTCACCTCCTGCCGTGAAAGAGAATGTTGATTCGTTGGTCTTAGAGTCGCGTGCCCAGTAGAGCCCGGCAAAATTCATTTCTGTACGAAGAAGGAAATGCTCGTTGATGTCATAAGTCAGGACAGGCTGCATTACGAGTTTGAACTGTTTGCTTATATGTGCAGATAATTCTCCCCATACGGCGAAATCTCCAAACTGAAGCGCTTTGTATGCGCTATATGGAATGAACGTGAAGTCGCTGCTTCTCTCGCCTTCAACTTTACGCGATGATCTCTGATTTTTAGCGAAGGTCTCGTAAGAATCATGTCTATAGCTGATACGGCCGCCAATAACCCATTTTTCATTTACATGGAATCCGATTTCCGGGTTTAGAAAAACGGCCGTTTGATTTCTTGTAAAATTTGGATAGCCATCAAAGCTGACATCCTTGGAAGATTTAGTATAGGAAATGGACCCTCCTATATAAGCCTGTGCGTTTGCAATAAATGACAAAGAGAAAAGTGATACAGTTAGAACCAATAATTTAAATGATAGTTTCATGATTGTATAGTTTTTAATAAGTATAAGATTGATTTGATCAATTATCGAATTTGACAAGTCGCGGCAACTTACCTTTAGTTCGGTAAAGCTGCTGCGACTTTATATAACTCTGTGTATTGCCCACACGGGGCTTATTTGGCGGCCAATACTAGAATGATGTCCTGAATGTGGAGTCATCCTCTACTCGGTTGGCAGTAAAGAAGATTGGACGTCCTGGATTCTCTGCCGTGAACTCACCAAGGTTGGCGATGAAATCACGGAACTTATCGATGCTATTGAATGTCTTGGCTTCATCAGTAATATAGACGCGAATTGTAGAATTCTCAAGGATTTCTTTATTCTCAGGAGAGATATTCAGTTCTCCTCCAATCTTGTCGGCTGTTATGGCTGCTCTGAATGCAGCCTTCAAAGATTTAAAGGATGTTTCGCTCTCGATAGCTACTATAGCCATGTGACCGTATGTGATAGAGTTGACATATACAGGATCCGTGGATGCTACAGCATTTAAGTCATCATCGTTAGCAAATACATTTCCCTCGTAAGGGTAATCCATTATTATGGAGAAGTTCTTCTGCACTATGCGTGAGCAGAGGCCGGTTTTGGCTTTAATTTTATCAGAGTTTGCAGACTCATCAAGATTGAATATCTTAGCTATGTCGACGTCGGCACCGAAAGCTAACTTAAGTTCGCTATAGTTTGAGAACTGTCTGCAGTTGTCGGCACAAAATGACTCAATCTGCTTGCCTGAGAAATATGGAGACGAGATGGCTGCATTCATGGATTCTACCATAGATGAATAACTAGGATTTTCGATGGAGTCGAAATAATAGCGAGGGAAAGTATAGCTGATTTCAATCGGATCGAGCGCCTTTTCGATTGCTTTGAACGTCAAATCATTGATGGAAGCACCTTCGTATACTGCGCCGATGTATATATCCGGGATTGTAACTGCCATCTCTGAACTGCTGTTGCGGTAGGATCCGTGTCCTGTCGTCCCTCCAGGCTGAACCGGTTCTTCCGGTTGGGTGGGGTCGTTGTCAACTGGGTTCTTAGAATCCTCTTTTTTGCATGAAGCAATGGAAAGAAGCATGGC
>JAEEGL014567514.1_pt1 | contig 13580 bp, 10 predicted proteins | sample 9134231 | NCBI WGS metagenome assembly JAEEGL01 (sample SAMN16246548, study PRJNA631951) | gut metagenome | biome: gut microbiome; feature: rumen; material: fiber-attached | host: Bos | place: Iran: Karaj | collected 2018-10
ACGTTCCACCATCCACCGTAGATGAATACACCTTCGTTTGATGCCCACCAAGCGCCTGTAAGGTCACCTGTAACTGCATAAGCTGCAAGAGCAGACTCCATATCAGAAACAACTGCGATAAGGATGTTTGCAGAAACGATGAACCATGGCCACCATGCAAACCACTTCTGCTTACCAATGCCCCACTTGTACTTAATCATCATGAAGCCGACGCATCCGATATCTGCTGCGTAAAGCTTGAAGTAATGGAACCAACCATCCATATAAGCAACTGTTGGGTTAGCAGCACCGCCAAACATACCAACGTGAGCAAGGATGAAATAAACTGTGAGTATAGCTGGAATGATAACGAAAATAACCATTCCACCGGTCTTTGTACGACGACCGATTTCGTTCATAATAATTAATCCTGCAAATACTAAGCACCAGCCAAGGACTTGCCAAAGACTATTAACCTGGAAAATCATATTTTTCCCTCCTTAAGAATATAGTTATTAATTATTTGAGAAACTATTTCTCGCTACTCCGGTTTCTATTATACTCTATTGTCTATAAAATAACAATGAAGCAAGTGTGAATTATTTAATAGAATTTTAATAAATTGTATAGGCATCAACCTCGTATTTTCAAGGCTTGAGGCATACATTGGAAGGTAATTTCATCAAAGAATCCCACATGTTCGCCGTCTGCGTGGACGCACATGGACTGTTTCATTTTAATGTGGATTTTATCAAAATTTAAGAAATCAAAACCCTTCCTTCCCTCGTGTTTTCCTGCCACCAAAAGTGGAAGCAATGACAAGCACTTAATTCTACTAATATCGTGAGCATAAAAAGCAGTCAGAAATCCTGAATCAGGCTTTGCCTGTGGTGCCATGGGAATACCGCCACCCTCAGCTTTACAATTCATGGCAGCTGTAAAAATAATCCCCTTTACTTCTGTCTCCTGCTTCTCCCCTCGAAACCAGGATGTAATCACTGCATCCGAAAAAGGCATCGTAAAAATATCCCCCACTGTGAGAAGTCCATAGGTCGCCGACCCCAGTCCGAATCTATTTAAGAATTTCTTCAGCTTACTGTCCAAAGCCTGAAGGCACACATACGCATCAACACCTATTCCGGCGCTAACTCCAAACAGGCGCTCACCGCCATCACAGATAAGCTTACCTATGTCAAATCTCCTGTAGTTCTCAGTGGAAAGTGCCCTCTTTAGTATAGAAAGTGCATCGCCCTCCAGGCCTATTCCTCCCACAAAATCGTTGGCCGAGCCTGATGGAAGAGGCGTATATAAAGTATTTTCGAAGTCAGCAATGCCATTTAAAGCCTCATTTAAAGTGCCATCTCCTCCCATAACAAAAAGGGCTACTGTCTCACCTGTAGATGTAGCCTGCCTTGCAAATTCTGTAGCATCTCCGGCACCGGCAGTAAAATGCACTTCATAATCAACCTCGCTCATCCTCAGATAGCTTTCAATTTCATTCCAGGTGTCCGCAGCCTTGCCTGTCCTGGAAGCTTTATTTACAATAAAAACGTTTCTCATAACATTAAAAATCCCTTTTCTATAATATGTATAAATGATAGCATATTAGGTATATTTTACAAAAGAAAGGTCATTTCCCATGTTCAACGAAGAATTCAAGAAAAAAGCAGTTCACAAAATAGATCACAATAGCCAGCGTGCTCTGTCAGTTGTGTCATGGACAGTTGCAGCTATACTTGTGGGATTAAGTGTAGGTGCCTTTGCCACAGCCTTTGGTTTATCAATGAAATTTGTAATCAAAACCAGAGAGGCGCACCCATGGCTTATATTCCTCCTACCATTCGGAGCTATTCTTATCACATTCATATATAAGAAAATACTCAAGGAGAAGGATAGTGGAACTAATACCGTAATCGCCGCCATCCAATCCGACAATAGACTTCCATTTAGACTTGCACCACTTATTTTTATAGCCACATTAATCACTCACCTGGTAGGTGGTTCTGCCGGACGTGAGGGTGCAGCACTCCAAATGGGTGGCGCAATCGGAAACGGTATTGGACGCGCGTTCAGGCTCAATTCCACTGACAAGAAAACAATGATAATGTGCGGTATGAGTGCAGCCTTCTCTGCTCTCTTCGGTACGCCTATGGCTGCCGCCATTTTCTCAATGGAGGTAATATCAGTAGGAATTATGCACTATGCAGCTCTGGTTCCCTGCGTAATCTCATCTCTGGTAGCTCGAGCAGTTGCACGATATTTTGGCCTACACGCCGAATCCTATATGATTACCAGCATTCCACATTTTGGAATAAAAAACGCGGTTTTAATCTGCATTTTTGCAATACTTTGTGGATTTGTTTCTATTCTGTTTTGCACCTGCCTACACAAGTACGAGGAATTCCTTTCCTCAAAGCTTGCCAATCCTTACATCAAGGCCGCTGTAGGCGGAACCTCAGTCCTGCTGCTTACACTTTTGATAGGCTCTCAGACCTACAACAGCACCGGTACAGCAATAATCGATTCCTGTTTCACCGGCGCCACCATTGGACTTGAAGTCTTCCTTTTAAAAATAATATTCACCACTCTCACACTTTCCTGTGGATACAAGGGTGGCGAAATCGTACCAACCTTATTTATAGGAGCAACTCTTGGTGCGGCAATGGGTCCAATCCTTGGCCTGCCAGCTCCACTGGTTGCAGCTGTTGGAATGGGTGCACTATTCTGTGGCGTTACCAATTGTCCTATTTCCAGCCTTCTGATATGCTTTGAGCTTTTTGGCTACGAGCCAATGCCATATTTCCTTTTGGCAGTTGCCTTTAGCTACTGGGTATCTGGCTACACCGGACTTTACCGTGCTCAGAAAATCGTATATTCAAAATATAAAAGCAATTTCATTAATAAAAAAGTGCAGTAAGATTACTGCACTTTTTCTGTAAAATAAAGTCTTGCTCCAAAGTCTGGGAAGTATCGAACCTGCTCATTGTAGCCTGTTCCCACAAAGGACTGTGAAAGCTTAACACCTGCATTGTTAAGGGTGGCACCTGTTGCCACGAAGTCTTCCATCTCGCCTGGCATCTTTACAAATTTAGCTATCACATTGTGAATCAGTCCATCTGGCTTAATATGAATTGGAGTAGCCGAATTTACCATATCCCCGAAGCCCTTGATATTGTATTCAAGCTTTCTTCCAAAGAAATGGTACTTAGACGACTCATCAAGCCCTGCCTGATCAATTCTAAGGTACTGCTCTCCAGCCTTAATCTCTCGCTGTATAACCATAGTAACAGCAGTACTCTTATCCTTATCTACAATACTCCACTCATAGATGTTGCCATCCTTGTGGCGGTAAAAATCTCCAAACTGAAGTGTTTTCCTATACTGCTTGTAAAGCTCAATCTGCGCCTTAACAGCAGCAATATCCTCTGCCTTGGAATCGTTAAGGTTAAGCTCATAGCCAAGTACACCAAAGCTTGCCACAGCAAAACGGCTCTCAAGTGGTGTAACGCGAAGTGTCTGGTGATTTGGACAAGCGCTGACGTGAGCTGTATAGGTGCTCTGTGGATAGCCGTAGGAATATCCATTTTGAATATTAAGTCGGCTGACGGCGTCTGTGTTGTCGCTGGCCCATATCTGTGGATAATAGTATAACGCACCTAAATCAAAGCGATTTCCGCCTGCTGAGCATCCCTCCATAAGAAGCTCTGGGAATCTCTCTGTGAGGGTCTTAAGCATACGATAGAAGCCTAAAACATATCTGTGGCTAACCTCCTGTTGCTTTTCAGCTGGAAGAAACTTTGAATAGTAATCTGTAAAATTACGATTCATATCCCACTTGATATATGAAAGACCTGGAGTAGAAAAGACCTTACTCATAGCCTCAATCATGTAATCTACAACCTCTGGATTACACAAATCAAGTAATCTCTGATTTCGTCCCTCTGTGTGGTCCATTCCAGGAATGTCTATAGCCCAATCAGGATGCTTTCTGTAAAGCTCACTATCTACATTTACCATTTCAGGCTCGACCCAAAGTCCAAACATAAGCCCCAGATCGTTTATCTTCCTTGACAAGCCCTCTAAGCCGCCAGGGAGCTTTTTCTTATTTACAACATCCCAATCTCCAAGGGCACGCTTATCATCGTTTCTCTCACCAAACCAGCCGTCGTCCATAACAAAAAGCTCAACGCCTGTATTCTTTGCTGTCTTTGCCAGCTTTAAAAGTGAGCTTTCTGTAAAATCGAAGTAAGAGGCCTCCCAGCTGTTAATAAGAATTGGACGCTCCTTATCCTTCCAAGGCCCTCTTGTAATATGCTCGCGTACAAAGTCGTGGAAATTCAAGCTCATCTGTCTGAAGCCCTGTGCCGAATATGTCATCACAGCCTCAGGTGCCTCAAACTCCTCCTGTGGCTCGAGTAACCAGCTGAAGTTCTGAGGATTGATTCCGTAACAAACTCTGGTCTTGCTCCATGGACTAACCTCAGTAGCTGAATAATGATTTCCTGAGTAAAGAAGGTTAAAGCCGTAAACCTCTCCTGCAGTCTCGGTGGACTCAGGCTCTGAAACCATAAACAATGGATTGGTTCTGTTTGAGCTAGTGCCGGTAAACGAAGAATTTACGTATTTACCAGCTGGCAAAATAATGTCCGACTTGTTCATTTCTCTTGTCCAACTACCGTGGAAAGAAGAAACCTTCAGCCCTGCTCTGTCAAAATCCAAAAGCATAGAAAGCATGCGAGTAAGCTTCACCTGCTCCTCAGATGTATTAATAAACCTTGCAGAACGTGAAATCACATCACATTCCTCATAGACATAATAAGATAAAACCAAAGTAAAGCCATGGTTCTTATCCTTCAAGGTAATGTTTAAGGTCTCAACCTCTCCGCTCTCATCATAAGAGCCTGGCAAAGTCTTAAACTCTTCCTTGCCAGCCAAAACCTCGTGGCTTTCATATACAAAATCCAAGGATGAGCTACCATCTGCGCAAACCACCTCAATCATTGGCTCTCTATAGTCACCCTTGCCAATGGCAGAGGTCTCCATACGAACGTCCTCAAGGGATAATTCTGGATGGTCATTGTTGTAGCAACAGGTATTTCCCGGTGCAAAAGCACGCTTTTCAATTAATGTCGAAGCCTCTTCCAGCTCTATATGAGCACCATAATGCAAATGCTCCAACTGCCCCGTTTCCAATACCGTAAATGCGTAGGAGGTATTTTTTGTATTTAAAACAAATAGCTTCCCATCCGCTTTGATCATTTTTTCTTCTCTCTTTCCTATTATTTATTCTTCATGCCCATAGCAAGCTCAACAACCTTATAGGCGCCATCATAAAGACCAAGCTGCTTGTTAAGCTTTATGCTGTCACACATTTCTGTCAAAAGCTTGTCATCCTGCATAAACAAATCAATCATCTGTAATGTATGTGGAATATCACGGCATTCCAAGGTTCCATCACCCATCTCTGCTGAGTGGATAGCGCCCCACATTTCGTGCTTACCAACACGCTTAATGAAAAGCTTTGGAACAGGATAAAATGCAAGCTCAGATGGCTTTGTTACAAGCACATCGCAGCTTCTCATAAGAAGATTTGTGCAATAAACAGCCTCAAAAATATTCTCGTGATAGAAACCGTGAATTCCTGTCACATCCTCTGTCAAAGCTGACTCAGCAAAGGCTACCGTATTTACGTATTCATTGAAATGCTCAGTAGAAACTGACTTCATCTCTGGAATCTCAGCAAGCAAATCATCCCATACATTTTTGTAATCGCCAACGTTGACATAAAGTGTAGCCTTATTAGCCTTTATGCTTGGAAGAAGATATTTGATAATTGCTGCAAAAATCTCTTTCTGGGCACCAGCACCACCGATTGTAAGTAAAAAGCGCATAGGCTTATTATTTTTCTTGCGGGCAATTCTAGCATCGCAGTCTGCCTCAATATTGCTTACAAGCTCATGGTCAATGTAATGTCCTGTATAGACCAAATCATCGTTTGGCATTGGGTTGCACACTGCATCACCATTCATTCCATTACAGATTCTGTAGCCCATATAGGCATTTTTACACTGGATAGTATGAACTGAACCCTCAGCAAAATGAAGAGCCATTGGCCAGTTGTCAGGAATGGCGTTCACCACATACTTCATACCAGCGTGAATAGCAGCCTGAGCAGGCCATACGTGGGTTCCGATAACAGGGATTTCCTTTGGAACGTTCTTATATACAGTAGCCATAAGCTCAGCATTTTTCTGGTCTGCAGCGTTGTAGCTAAGCTTTCTAAACCACTCGTAGTTTGCTGGCTCCCAGATAAACTTGTTAAACAGCTTATTCTTTGAAAGGCGTGAGCCAAGGGAATACAATTCGTTTTGAGCACTGATTACCTTTGTGCAGGTAGTCTGTGGATAGCCATTCAAATCCATCCAGTATGGAGTGTAGCCAAGGGCCTTAGCTGCTGAAGCCATAGCCATGGAAATACGATAATGGCCAAATCCCATTCTGATATTTCCTACAATAATACCCTTTTCAGTATCAAAGCTTTCCTTATTCTCTCCATCCTTTAAAAGCACATCATAAACGCCAAGTGAATCTCCGATATGGTCGTTCTTCGCAATTACGATATTGTAATCTACATTTGAATCATCACCGTATTTCTTTGCGTTCTTCTCCTTTGTCTTACAAGCCTTTTTGTAATCCTTATCTGAGATTACGTTGCCAAAAATCACCTTACTCTTATCTGTCATTATTATTTATACACCCTTCTCAAAATTACTTTGTCAAGCACTCAACGGCCAGCCCGATTGTGACATCCTCTAAGCCATCACTCTTGATGGTAAGCTTGCCGTCTCCGTCCTCTCCTATAGATTTTATATACACTCCCGTAGAACCACCCATTGGTGAAACGGTCTTAGGCCCAATGATTTCAAATGGACCGTCTATCTCAAAGCTAACTGGCTGTGAGAAGAAATAAAGCTGATTATCATTTTGATCAACTATTCTAATTCTGATGGCTGTCACATCATAGGTGTGAAGCTCAGTCAGAAGTGTGTGGCTGGCCTTTGCCTCAATGTGGGCCTCAGTCACCGCAGACTTTTTAACAGTCTTTACCACATTTCCATCCTTGATAGCTTCGAATTTGTAGGTTCTGGACTCTCCGCCCCAGTCACCGATAAACTTGTTGTAAATAGGCACTGCATCCTTAGGCTTTACTCCATGGAAAAGCACAAGACGTGCTGCAAGAAGCGCCAAACGTGGAGTCTTCTTAAAGCCATATAAGCTAACTTCGTTGAGTATTTCCTTTAGAAGCTTTGCCTGTCCCTTGCTATAAGAGCCGTCCTGTTCAATGGCATCTCCTACAAAATCATTAATAAGGATAGGTCCGTGTTTCATATTTTCAAAAGTGCTGTCCTCAGGGAAGTATTCCTTAATCAGCACGTCGTTTTTATACATCTTCACAGAATCTGCATTGCTGATAATGTAGCTCTTACCACGATTGCAGGCAGGATGCTCACCGATATCAAAGCTTGAGGTAACATCAAGCACTGTCTCACTGTCTGAATAAGCAGCATAAACTGACGCAGCCAGCTTTGGATTTCTGAACATATCCATTACACCGTGATAGCAAATTCTGTCACCGGAACCAAAGTCCTTGTGAGTGTTATAGTCGAACATACACCAGCCGAAGGAACCAGCGATATCTGGCTCAGCTGCGATAGCGTTAAGCACATTAGCATGACGAATCGCGTGCTCCTGACGCTGCTCCTCATCATCAAAAGGCTTAGTCGGATACATATGTCCGTTGTATTCGCTAACCAGATAAGGCTTCTCATCGTCAGAGATAATCTCCTTCTTTTTAGAGCAACCACTATTTTTTCCAGAATGAACGAAATCATTGTAGGTATAAACATCCTCAAGGAGGTTACTCTTAGCGATACATCTCACTCCACCGGTAGGACGTGTAGGGTCCAGCTCATGAGCCACCACATTGGTTCTGGTATAAAACTCATCATTATCTGGAGATTCGTTTATACGAACTCCCCAAAGGATAATTGATGGATGATTTCTATATTGAAGCACCATATCCCTTGTGTTCTGAACGGCGATATCCTGCCATTCCTTGCCACCGATATGCTGCCAGCCAGGAATCTCTGTGAACACTAAAAGTCCAAGCCTGTCGCATTCATCAATGAAATACTGGGACTGTGGATAGTGAGAGGTTCTCACTGCATTTAATCCCAGCTCTTCCTTTAAAATCTTTGCATCAAGGCGCTGAAGTGACTCAGGCATAGCATATCCCACATAAGGGAATGACTGGTGACGATTGAGACCTCTCAGTTTAATCTTACGACCGTTGAGATAATATCCCATTTTTCTAAACTCAGAGCTTCTAAAGCCCACAGTGGTGTTTTCCTCATCCACAACATTGTCATCAATCACAAGCTGAGTCTTAACATTATAAAGATGAGGGCTCTCAATGTCCCACAGAGCCACAGTGGAAGGTGCTGTAGTAAGGCTAAGGAAATAACCGCCGTCCTTATCCTCTAGACCACCAACCGGCTGAGAAATAAGTAAATCCTCATCCAAATACTGCTTTATAAAAACTCTCTCATCCAGAGCTAATTTATATATTTCTTTTGTAAAAGTGCAATCGGTCTTGATGATGCCCTGAACTTTCATCATCTTAATCTGCTTAGCAGTGCGCTTGCTGGTGGAAACCCTCTCCAAAAGGGATGGAGTCACCACCAAATTAGAAAAGTGAGTCTTCTCTCTTACTTCAAAATAAACATCGCGATAGATTCCACCATAGGTCATGTAATCAATCACATACCCAAAAGGTGGCTGGTTAAGGTTTTCCCTGGAATCTACCTTTACGGTAATCAGGTTCTCTTCCCCATAAGTAAGGAAGCTATTTACCTCAACAGAAAAAGCTGTATATCCACAATCGTGGGTCGTAGCCAGCTTTCCATTAACATAAACCTCGCAATAATGACCTACGCCCTCAAAGACCAGGCTCACCACCTGATTTTCCCACTGGGTAGGAGCAAAGATGCTTTTCTGGTAACCACTTACCATCTGGTAAATGCTCTCATCAAAATAGGAAAAAGGAGTCTCCTTCACCGTATGAGGAATATTGATTAATGTAGCATTCTTCATAGGCTCATTAATCATTTCCTCAGAAAAGCTTTCATTGAATCGCCATTTTCTATCTAAATATATTCTTTGTGCCATTTTTATCCCTTTTATTTAGTAAGAATGCCATCAACCATAACATCAACAATATGATTTAATGCTTCTGGATACTCCATATCGTTTTCTTTTAAGAAATCTCCTATTAGAAGACGTTCAATGCTGGCCTCGTACATAAGCTTGAACACAGGAAGATTAATCTTGCTGATGGTCCCTTCCTCTATACCCTTGTTCAAAAGATCAAAGGTCTTCTCCCAGCCATTTTCAAGTCTGGCTGTAAGCTTCTCAAATGCCTTTGGATACTTTTCAGCTAGCTGTTGCATAGCACCAAAATCGTAGCCATAATAATTCTCAGGCAAAACTGCTAAAATAGCGCGAAGCTTCTCAACAGTAGAAAGAGTCGCATCATTATATATCTTATCCTCAGCTTCCTTAATCAAATCAAAGGCGTAATCAACCATTTCGCACATCAATTCATTTTTATCGTTAAAAACTGTGTAGATAGTTTTTTTACTCATCTTCATCTCGGAAGCAATGTCGTCCATTGTGAACTTCGGTCCCTTAGCCTTAAACACATTCAAAGCTCCTTCTAATATTCGTTCATTCATATTTTCTCTCCTAATAAAAACTACAATTAGATTGATTAGTTTCCTTAATCAAATTGTATCAAAGTGTGGAAACTAACTCAACTAAAATAGTTTTGTTACATTTTCACAATTTATTAACAAACTTTTTGTTGACAAAGTATAGAAAAGGGTTTATTATGCATTTGTAACAAAGAAAGAGATAAGTTTTTAGGAGGTTTTAAGAATGTTCGAAGAAGTATCATTCCAGATGTACACAGTTTATTCAGATTATGAGAAGTATTGCAGAGTTCAGAGAAACGAAGGTAAGGAGCCTGTATCATTCTTCAAGTACGCTTTCGGTCAGTACTAAAATAGACCACTTACATTAAACTAAAACAGGGACTAGCATCCGCTAGTCCCTTTCTTATTGCTTAAAAGGAAGGACTGCACCTAACGGTGCAGTCCTTTTATTTAAGTCAGCTTCGCTGACTTGGCTAACATTAGTATATTATATAACCCATATGCTGTGTAGACCACGGGACCATCATATGAATTAAATGTGCTAATAAGTTCTAAGTTCATAAGCATTCTTCAATGCTCTGCACTTTTCTGCGGAACTCACTACGTTCAAACAGTCCTCGAAAAGTGCATATCAGAATGCTTATTCGCCAAGAACTTATTTCTAATTACATTTAACTCATATGATGGCCCCGATGGCCTGATTTACAAATTCTTAATTGATAAATATCACAATCATAAAATTATAAATACAATATCCAATTTCTAATTTGATTGGTTATCAATCTTCTCAAAAGTATAGGATGTTATATATCCGAAATTATTTTCCTCGTTAGAAAGTCCTACAGAAGCTTTTACATCTTCTCCTTGCACTTCCAATGCTACGCCAATATCATAGGCTGTACCTACTCCACCTTCTTCATCATTACCTACTTTATATGGATGATCTATTTCGTATGCCGGTCCCGAATAGCCATTTAATGGAGTTCCATCTAGAGCATAGTCTTTACAATATCCATATTCTGTATCAAATATTGGTGTAATAACTTTTCCAGATTCAACTTCTGTGATAGTATTATTAACTGAATAATTATTAATTTTTGTAGCTTCATCTTCTGATTTAGAATAATCCACCTTATACCCATTAAATTCAATACCACCTGGTCTAGATGTAGGGAAAATTTGCAATCCTTTTTCTGGGAAATCTCCACTCAATACATTAACAATTTTTACTTCATGCTCACTTCCACCATATTGAGCAGTCCTGATTCTTTCTCCTTTATTCCAATTTTCGCCATTAATATAAATATCTATTCCTCCAATAAAACTAGAAGAAAAATCAGTAGCTTTCACATAGTCAGCTGTACTATACACAAGCTTAACTTCATCTTCTGTTATATTTGTAGAATCATGAGCGGTGCCATAAGAAATACAATGAAGTCCGAAACTATCATCACCTCTGTATGCTGCATATCCCAAATTTCCCTTAGCAACATATATATGTACATTTTTTAATCCGATATCCTGTTGAACAGTGAATGTTCCAGCACTTTCCATTCCATGAGCCTTTGCATACACCGGATCAATCGGTTCTGGAGTGACTATGATTGTTCCACTATTACCTTCTTGAGTAGAAGAAGATTGCTCTGATGATGAATTGCTTGAATTTCCTGAATTATTTGAACCACTTGAATTACCTGAACCTCCTGAAGCTGCGGATCCGCCTGATGATCCACCAGAAGAACCTCCTGAAGAACCACTAGATACAATAGTTTTAGTCGCTTTATCAAGTGCATTCTGAATAACTTTGAAATCAGTTGTACCTAAACTGATAGCAATTTTATACGCCTGTGGAGTAATTTTAACATCAGGAGATGCTAATCCTTCGACAGTTATACCTGCATTTGCACATGCTTCAACAGAGGTATATGGACGATTTTCTTTAATTCCAAAAGCAGCATAATGTTCATAGTATTTAACTATATCTGAACCAAATACACTCTTTAAATCACTATATGCAGAGGAATAAGCAGCAGGATCAAAATTTGGATTACATGTACGCCCTTCAAATATTCCACACAGGCAAAAATGGTTGAATAATTTTTCATAATTGTCACCAAGCACTGTAACTAATTCAGGGTTTTGAGCTTTGTAATACTCAAAATCAAAAAGTCCTCTCATTATTTTCAAATCATTTTTGGTTAACTTTCCGTATTTAACCTGATTTGCTGAGGTTGCCTGTGTCAAATTCTTTGCTTCCACATTAAGTGTTGGGAGAGCAATAGCCACAGCCATTGATAGTACCATTAAATAAGCTAATACCTGTTTTCTTTTCATGAATAACTCCTCTCTAACTATCACATCCACCATAAAAATATAGGGTGGAATCTCCCTTATATCGCTATTTTACCAAATAAATCCATCAAGTCAACCGTGCGCCGTTAATATCAAATCTTCTACTACTCTATACTAACTTTATCGTTGCTAAAATGGTGGGGAAAGAAATGACCTATTCGGATGTTATAGTTGCTCGTTTAAAAGCCTTATGCGAAGAAAAAAACATAACAGTAAACCGTCTTGCCACATTAAGCGGCATCACACAGAGTACTGTTGAAAACATAATGGCTGGGAAAACAAAAAATCCAAAATTAAAAACACTTCACAAATTATCTATTGGGCTGGGAATGACCGTCTCAGAGTTACTAGACTTTCCAGAAATGAATGAAACTAAATTTGAGGATGAATAATGGCTGCCTTCTAATGAAGGCAGCCATTATTATTGTTACTGTTCTCACAAAAGAATTAATGAAAGCTATGACACCATCATATAGAATAAATGTAATCAGCAATAAGTTCTTAACGAATAAGTATTCTGAAATTCGCTTTTCGAGGACTGTCTGAGCTCATATAATTACGTCGTTTAATGATACCTAAAAGCGAGTTCCGCAGAAAAGCGAAGTGTATTGAAGAATACTTATGAATTTAGAACTTATTAGCACATTTATCTATATGGTGTTGTCATAGCTTTAAATTACATATTCTATGAACAGTAACAATCACAATAAAAATTCCTGCTTCACGAAGTGAAGCAGGAATTTATCCTTTTTACTTATTCTTGAAGTATTCATCGATTGCTGCAGCTGCAGTCTTGCCTGCGCCCATGGCAAGGATAACTGTAGCGGCACCTGTTACAGCATCACCACCTGCGAAGACAGCATCCTTTGTGGTTGCGCCCTGCTCTGTAGCGATAAGGCAACCCTTCTTGTTTGTCTCAAGACCTACTGTTGTGCTTGAGATAAGTGGGTTTGGAGATGTACCAAGTGACATGATTACTGTATCGCACTCGATTTCGTACTCAGAACCTGGAATCTCTACTGGACGACGACGCCCTGAAGCGTCTGGCTCGCCGAGCTCCATCTTGATAATCTTGCAACCCTTAACATTTCCTTCCTCATTAACAAGGATCTCAACTGGGTTCTGAAGAAGATCAAAGATAACGCCCTCTTCCTTAGCGTGATGTACTTCCTCTGCTCTAGCTGGAAGCTCAGCCTCAGAACGACGGTAAACAACGTGAACCTCTGCGCCAAGACGAAGTGCTGTACGTGCAGCATCCATAGCTACGTTACCACCACCTACTACTACGACCTTCTTGCCGCGAGCGATTGGTGTATCGTAACCTTCCTTGAAAGCCTTCATAAGGTTGTTACGTGTAAGGTACTCGTTTGCTGAGAATACACCGTTAGCCTGCTCACCAGGAATGTGCATAAACATTGGAAGTCCAGCACCTGAACCGATGAATACAGCCTCGAAGCCTTCCTGCTCCATAAGCTC
>JAEEGL010256943.1_pt1 | contig 13579 bp, 11 predicted proteins | sample 9134231 | NCBI WGS metagenome assembly JAEEGL01 (sample SAMN16246548, study PRJNA631951) | gut metagenome | biome: gut microbiome; feature: rumen; material: fiber-attached | host: Bos | place: Iran: Karaj | collected 2018-10
ACGTCACGTTGCACGACTCGAAAAAACCTCGTCTGCGCAACGACGTTAAAGAGAGGTTCCTCATGAAAACAATATGCGGATTCCTATAAGAATTGAACAGACAGTTACTATAGAAAGAGATGTTGCTTATGTTAGAATTGGGACAAATAAAAATACGTATTCAGGAGGCGCCGTTGGATGAGAAGGCGTACTTGCGGGAGTACGCCGCGAATAAACTGGGGGTTCCTATTGATCAGATGCGGAAGTTCGAGGTTTATAAAAGGAGCTTGGACGCGAGAAATAAGCCGGATATTTTTTATATTTATTCAATAAGATTTCTGTCGGATGATGAAGAAAAAATTCTCAATAATAATCGTAAAAATAAAAACCTGCGTATGGTAAAAAAGCAGGTAATGTATGAGGCCAGACTGACGCAGTTGAGACAGTTCGCGGATACGGGAATCGTTGTTGTCGGTAGTGGGCCGGCGGGACTTTTCGCCGCCTATGCGTTGGCGCTACGCGGACTCAGACCGATCGTGATCGAACGCGGTGCTCCGATGGAGGAACGTGTTGAAGAGGTCGAGCGCTTCTGGCGTGAAGGAAGTGTAAATGAAGAATGTAATGTTTGCTTCGGTGAGGGCGGGGCAGGAACTTTTTCCGATGGCAAACTCAATTCCGGTGTGAAGGATCGGGATGGATCCAAGAGGTTTATTCTTGAGACCTTCGTGAGATTCGGTGCGAATCGCGAGTTGCTTTATGATGCCAAGCCGCACATCGGAACGGATGTGCTTCGTACGGTTATTATCAATATGCGCAAGGCGATGGAGAAGCAGGGGTGTGTATTTTTATTCCATACCAAGTATGTGGGTGTAGAGAAGCGTGGGGATCGTGTCAGCGGCGTCTGGGTGAAGCAGGGCGAGGTGCGGGATACGATTCCGTGCGAATATCTGGTGTTGGCGATCGGGCACAGCGCGAGGGATACGTTTGAGAAACTGAAGGAACAGCGGATCGAACTGTGTGCGAAACCTTTTGCAGTCGGCGTACGTGTTCAACACAGGCAGAGTGATATTGACCGCGCGCAGTATGGAATCGAAGGGGCGCTTCCCGCGGCAGCTTACAAGATGACCGGTAAAGCATCGGACGGTCGTGGTGTGTACTCTTTCTGCATGTGCCCCGGTGGGTATGTGGTCAATGCTTCGACAGAGTCCGGTGGTCTGCTTGTCAATGGGATGAGTAATGTCGGACGCGATTCCGGTTACGCGAACGCTGCTATCGTGGTAACGGTGGAACCCGAGGACGGCGTGGAATATCAGAGAAAACTTGAAAAATCCATGTATGATATTGCTGATGGAAAAATACCGGTACAAAGATATTCCGAGTTCAAGGACGGGGAAAAATCTAACGCATTGTCAACCAATCAGCCGTCTGTGAAGGGACAGTGGACTTACGCCGATGTGGCAGGTGCGCTTCCTGAAGATATCGTGACCGCCGTGTGTGAGGCGATCGATCAGTTCGGCAGAAAAATAAAAGGGTTCGACGCGGAGGATACGTTGATACTTGGAGTCGAGTCCAGGACTTCATCGCCGGTAAGGATCATCCGTGAGGAAGACAGTTTGGAAAGTGTGTCGCTTCCGGGCCTGTATCCATGTGGTGAAGGTGCAGGGTATGCCGGAGGGATTCTGTCTGCCGCGATGGACGGTTTGCGAGTGGCGGAGCGAATCGGTGAGAAACTGCTTGCGAACGGATAATGATTTGTAGTATACTATTTGATAACATCATTAATTGTAGTGATCTACATCAGGTATTATGTTCACATTCTATGTGGAATAATCCGGTGATAGTTTATGATTTTGGCATAGATTGAAGAAAGGTTGTCTGAGATGAGTAGAGATATTTTTAAGGATAAAAAAAGAATTGTTTTTAAGGTTGGTACATCGACGATCACACACGAGGAGACCGGAGCTCTGGATCTGGTGAAGCTGGAAAAGTTTATCCGTGTTGTCTCGGATCTTCACAATCAGGGGAAGGATGTAATGATCGTTTCTTCCGGTGCGATCGGTGTCGGAAGACGGGCTCTCGGACTGAAGGAACGTCCGACGGAGCAGGCGGTGAAGCAGGCGTGCGCGGCGGTCGGACAGATCCGCCTGATGACCGTGTATCAGAAGATTTTTTCGGAGTATAATCAAAAAACAGCGCAGATCCTGATGACGAAGGTGACGATCGCGGATGATACGTCAAGGCATAATGCGCAGAACACGTTTCGTGAACTGCTGGCGATGGGTGTGATTCCGATTGTTAACGAGAACGATACCGTGGCGACGGACGAGTTTACACTTTCGGATAATGATTATCTGAGTGCGATCGTGACGGCAATCTCCGGGGCGGATATGCTGGTGCTTCTCAGTGATATCGACGGACTTTTTTCGGATGATCCTTCACATAACCCGGACGCCGTTCGTATTCCGCAGGTGGATGAGGTTACGGATGAGATGCTTGACATGGCGAAGGGACCGCATACGGATCTTGGAACCGGCGGTATGATCTCGAAGCTCGAGGCTGCCTGCATCGCAAATGATGCCGGCGCGGATATGGTGATCATCAACGGGGATGACATGGATAATATCGGTAGAGTTTTCGCTGGAGAAGACATAGGAACATTGTTTACTGCGCATAAGACAAAGCACTTTCATTTGAAGAACTATCTTGATAGAGGAAGGATTTGAGTTTGGAGTCGGACAGTCAAAAACAATACCTTGTCTCACTCTGAACCGCCTTCGGCGCTAACGCGTTCGACAGCGGTTTGTTTTGACTGTCCTGTGAGGACAAAATAGTGAGCGAAGAAAAGAGAAGAATAAGGCGGGAGATGATGGCTCGTCGGGACGCTCTGACGGAAGAAGAGCGGGAGAAATATTCGGATCAAATAGCGGAACGGCTTTTTGCGCGCGAGGAGTATAAGCGGGCAAAGGTCGTTCTTTCCTATGCCTCGTATAAGTCCGAGGTGATCACGGATCGGATTAACCGACAGGTGATTCAAGACGGCAAAGCGCTCTTTCTGCCGAAAACAGAAATGGAAAAACATGAGATGATCTTTTACCGCGTGAGTGATCTGGATACAGATTTGAAGCCGGGCACGATGGGAATCCGCGAGCCGGTCGGTGGCGAGGCGTGGGGCGAAGCATCCGGAAACGGAACATGCGACTGTGGGGTGAATGAGGAAGCGACCACTCTGGTTCTCGTGCCGGGCGTCGCTTTTGATGCCAATGGTAACCGCATGGGCTACGGCGGAGGATTCTATGATCGACTTTTCGCGGAGCATCCGGAGTTGATCGATCGGGGAATTTTTCTTGCTTATGAGGTACAAAGAGCGGAGAACCTGCCTTCGGAGCCAACCGATAGGCGTGTCAAATCAGTTTTGACAGAGCAAGATTTCTATGATATAATCATATGACTAATGTTTTAGGAGGAAGACAATGAAACCTTATGGATTGAACGAACTGAGAAAAATGTATCTGGAATTCTTTGAGAGCAAAGGACATCTGATCATGCCGAGTTTTTCGCTGATCCCGCAGAACGATAACAGTCTGCTTCTGATCAACGCCGGCATGGCTCCTCTGAAGCCATACTTTACCGGACAGGAGATCCCGCCGAGAAAGCGAGTGACGACCTGCCAGAAGTGTATCCGTACCGGCGATATCGAGAATGTCGGACATACGGCGCGTCACGGTACATTTTTCGAGATGCTCGGAAACTTTTCGTTTGGTGATTATTTTAAACATGAAGCGATCAACTGGTCGTGGGAATTTTTGACGAAGGTTCTGGAGATCCCGGAAGACCGGCTCTATCCGTCTGTCTATGAGGAGGATGATGAGGCGTTCGAGATCTGGGAGAAGGAAGTAGGCGTGGCACCGGAGAGAATCTTCCGCTTTGGTAAAGCGGACAACTTCTGGGAGCATGGCGCAGGCCCTTGCGGACCGTGTTCGGAGATCTATTTTGACCGCGGTGAGAAGTATGGTTGCGGAAAGCCGGATTGTACGGTCGGCTGCGATTGTGATCGCTATATCGAGATCTGGAATAATGTCTTCACACAGTTCGAGGGTGACGGCCATGGCGGTTATGAGGAACTGAGTACGAAAAATATCGACACCGGTATGGGGTTAGAGCGTCTTGCGACGGTTATGCAGGACGTCGAGTCGATTTTTGATGTGGACACCATCCGTCATCTGCGTGAGGAGGTCTGCCGGATTGCGGGTGTTGAGTATGGCAAGGATCACAAGACGGATGTGTCGGTGCGCGTGATCACGGACCATATCCGTTCGGTTACCTTCATGGTTTCGGACGGTGTAACGATGTCAAATGAGGGACGTGGATATGTCCTTCGTCGACTGCTTAGAAGAGCAGCCCGTCACGGAAAACTACTCGGCATCGAGGGGACATTTTTAGCGGATCTGAGTGAGGTTGTGATCGATGACTCCAAGTCCGGATACCCGGATCTTGACACGCGTCGTGATTATATCAAAAAGGTGATCAGTGTGGAGGAGGAGAACTTCGACCGCACCATCTCGCAGGGTATGGCTATCCTTGAGGATGAGATGGCGAAGATGCACCATCGGAGATCAAATGTTCTTTCCGGATTGACCGCGTTTAAGCTCTGTGATACCTATGGCTTCCCGCTGGATCTGATCATCGAGATCCTCAGCGAGTACGGTTTTACGGTTGACGAGCGAGAGTTCGATAAGGCTCTGGAGAATCAGCGTCAGACGGCTCGTGCCGCTCGCAAAGAGACCAATTATATGGGTGCGGACGCAACGGTCTATCAGGAACTTGACGCTTCGATCGGCAGTGAGTTTGTCGGTTATGATAAGACGAAGCACGTGGCAACGATTCTGGCTCTGACAACGACGGATGAGATTGTGGATGAGCTTCAGCCGGGACAGAAGGGTACGATCATCGTGGATGAGACGCCTTTTTACGCCACGATGGGTGGACAGTTGGCGGATACCGGTGTGATCGAGTCGATGAACGGATTTTTCCGTGTGGATGATACGATCAAGTTGCAGGGAACGAAGATCGGACACGTTGGTGAGATGGTCGATGGTACGTTCCGCGTCGGCGAGAAGGTCGACATGCAGATCAACGTGGATCAGCGTGCCTTGACGGCCAATAACCATACGGCGACGCATCTGATGCAGGAGGCGCTGCGCCGTGTGCTCGGATCTCATGTTGAGCAGCAGGGTTCGTATGTGGATAAAGAGAGACTGCGTTTTGACTTTACGCATTTTTCACCCATGACGGATGAGGAGATCAGAGAAGTTGAGGACATCGTAAACAAGCAGATTCGTATCGGTCTGCAGGTGACGACGGAAGAGATGAGCCTTGAGGATGCCAAGAAGACAGGAGCGATGGCTCTCTTCGGTGAAAAATACGGTGAGTTTGTGCGTGTCGTTCGGATCGGGGATTTTTCGACGGAGCTTTGCGGTGGAACGCATGTGAATAGTACAAGAGAGATTATTTCCTTTAAGATTATTTCGGAGAGTGGTATTGCGGCCGGTGTACGTCGTATCGAGGCGATGACTTCGGTCGGCCTGATCGAGTATCTGAAAAAATCCGATGATGTCGTGAAGCAGGTTGCAAGACGTCTGAAGACTTCACCTGCGGAGGTGGACGAAAAAGTTGAGCATCTGCAGAATGATGTCAAGTCTTTGCAGAAGGAAAATGAGAAGCTGAAGGCGAAGCTTGCGAAGGACGCGGCCGGTGATGTGACCGGTGAAGCTGAGGACTTCGGTGGAATCAAGCTTCTTGCGAAGCAACTTGACGGTGTCGATATGAACGGGATGCGTTCACTGAGCGATGAGATGAAGCAGAAGCTTGGCGAAGCATTTATCGTGCTTGCTTCGGCGAATGACGGAAAGGTAAATCTGATCGCGACCGCGACGGATGGTGCGATGGAAAAAGGTGCGCACGCGGGCAACCTGATCAAGGAAGTGGCGCAGATCGTCGGTGGTGGCGGTGGCGGTAGGCCGAATATGGCGCAGGCCGGTGGTAAAGATGCCGCGAAGATCCCGGAGGCGCTCGAGAAAGCCGTTGAGGTAATGAAGCAGCAGTTAGGGTGATTAAGTTGGGGCGCCGGCGCGGTCGTGTGAGTACAGGCGCCGGACGCAGTCGTGAAAGCACAGGCGCCGGACGCTATGTGAGTTGTTTCTTAACGAACTGGAACAGTTCGTTCGACTCAGCGGCTTCGCCGGCTCGCTGTGAGAAAACTCACGCCGCCGGCGCGAGAACTATATAGAAAAGAGTAGTATTGTAAAACTTTTTATCATGCAAAAATTACGTTTAGTATTACCAATTCTTCTTTTAGTAGCGGCGATCGGGATCGCGGTATTTTTACTGCCGGGCAAAAAAAATGAGATGGTGAAGGAAGAGTTTTTTGCCATGGATACCGTGATGGATATTTCGCTTTATCCGACAAAGGATACCGATGAAAAGCCCGATGTTATTATGGCAGAGCTACGGGATCGGATCTATGAGATGGAGCGTGAGCTTTCCGTAACGAAGCCGGATAGTGATATCTGTAAGCTTAATGCGGCGTCGGGTAATGGCGAGTGGATTCCGGTGTCGGAGGATGCGTGGGAGCTGATCAGTGAGGCTGTCGCGGTTTCGAGTGAGACTAAGGTGGATGGTTACGCGACTTTTGATCCGACCTTGTATCCGATCGTAAGGTTGTGGGGATTTACAACCGGCACGAACCGCGTTCCCGGCGGGGATGAGATAAAAAAAGAATTAGAAAAAGTGGGTTTCGGGAATATTGAACTTGGTTCGGACCCGAATAAACGTGAAGTGAGACTTGCGAAGGGAGCGGAGATGGATCTCGGTGCCTGCGCGAAAGGATTTTTATCGGATGCTCTGTGTGAGATTATGAAGAAGCATAAGGTAAACGGGATCGTGTCACTTGGCGGCAATGTACAGTCTGTCGGGACGAAGGAGGACGGAGAATCGTTTTCTGTCGGTATCGTGGACCCGAAGGACGGACAGACGCTTACCGAAGTGATCCGGCAGGACAGGGATCAGGCTGTCGTAACGAGCGGGAACTACGAGCGCTATTTTGAAAAGGATGGTAAGCGATATCATCACATCATGGATGAAAGGACCGGGGCGCCGGCTGACAGTGGTTTGGCTTCCGTGACGGTGGTTGGTCCGCGCGGTGTGCTATGTGATGCGTATGCGACGGCACTGTTCGTGATGGGCGAAGAAAAAGCAAATGAGTTTCTGAAGAGTCATACGGATTACCATGCTGCTTTTATCTACGAGGATGGATATAAGAAAGGGTTTGAGATACAAAAATGAGTGTACTTAAGTCTGTCATAACCGTTTATAATAAAACATCGCTGATTTTGCGTATATTGATCGGTTTGATCATCGGTGCTGTTTTGGGACTGTTGGTCCCGGGGCAGGAATGGATCGGTGTTCTTGGCTCTGCGTTTGTCGGTGCGCTTAAAGGCATCGCGCCTGTGTTGGTGTTTGCCCTTGTTATCAGTTCGCTGGCTAACGGAAACAGCAAGATGGACAGGCGCTTTGGCGTTGTTATTTTCCTTTACCTGATCACTACATTTTTAGCCGCGCTTGTCGCTGTATGTATCAGTTATGTTTTTCCACAGACGTTTACGCTTACGACCGCTTATCAGGCGGATTCAGTTGTGGGCGGTATCGGTGAAGTGATGGAAAACCTTCTTTTGTCAATGGTTCAGAACCCGATTGCCGCGATTGCGACGGGACAGTTTATCGGAGTTCTTTTGTGGGCGGTGCTTATCGGATTGGCGGTAAAAAAATATGCGTCACAGCAGACCAAGCAGGTGATCGGAGATATCTCCAACGCATTGACAACTTTGGTGAGGTGGATCATCAATTTGGCTCCTTTTGGAATCTGCGGTCTGGTTTTTTCCACGATATCGGAAACCGGTTTGGATACCTTTACCGAATATGGAACCCTGGTGCTCATGCTGGCAGGGTGTATGCTCTTCGAGGCATTGTTCATGAATCCGTTGATTTCATTTTTGTTCTTGAGGAGAAATCCGTATCCGTTATTGTTTCGTTGTCTGAAGGGGAGCGGTGTTACGGCGTTTTTCACGAGAAGCTCCGCGGCCAACATTCCCGTAAATATGGAACTGTGTGAAAAGCTGGGACTGGATGAAGATATGTATTCCGTTTCCATTCCGCTGGGAGCTACGATCAACATGGACGGGGCGGCGGTTACGATCACGGTTCTTACGTTGGCAACAGCAAATACGTTGGGAATTCACGTAGATTTTTTCTCTGCCGTGTTGATGAGTATGCTGGCGACTCTGGGAGCCTGTGGTGCGTCCGGAGTAGCAGGCGGGTCGCTTCTTCTGGTTCCGATGGCCTGTTCGATGTTTGGTATTCCGGCTGAGGTTTCGATGCAGGCGGTGGCGGTCGGTTTTATTATCGGTGTGATTCAGGACAGTTTGGAGACGGCGCTGAATTCTTCCGGCGATGTATTCTTTACGGCGACGGCGGAGTATTACAGTTGGAGGAAGCAGGGGAAACCGCTTCCCAAGTTTCTGGGTGGAACTCTGGAAACAGAGATTTGAATTTTCAGGGCGGAATCATGCCCCGGCAAATATATTAACGAGATGGAGGACAGAACATGGATTACAAGGAAATTTACAAGCAGAAACTGGTAAGTGCTGACGAGGTGGCAGCACAGGTTAAGGACGGAGACTGGGTTGACTTTGGCTGGTGCGCGAACACACCGGTTGCCTTCGATGTGGCGCTGGCAAAGCGTATGCCGGAGCTGAAGGATGTGAAACTTCGCGGTGGTATTCTGATGTGGGTGCCGGAGATCTTTAAGATTGAGAATCCTGCTGATCATTTCACCTGGAATTCCTGGCATATGAGCGGTGTCGAGAGAAAAGCGATCGCTCAAGGGTTTTCTTTCTATGGACCGATTCGTTACTCCGAACTGCCACGTTATTATCGTGATTTGGAAGATGACATCGCAGTGAATGTGTTCCAGGTTTCACCGATGGATGCTCACGGATGGTTTTCGTTCGGACCGAGTGCGTCGCATATGGCAGCAGCGATCTCAAGATCTGAGAAGGTCTATGTTGAGGTGAATACCAACATGCCTCGCTGCTTGGGTGGCTTTGATGAGAGAATCCATGTATCTCAGGTGACAGGAATCATCGAGGGGGACAATCTGGCGATCGGAGAACTTCCGGCCGGTGGACCGGCAACGGATATTGATAAGGCGGTGGCCAAACTCATCGTTGAGCGTATCCCGAACGGTGCCTGCCTGCAGCTTGGTATCGGAGGTATGCCGAATGCGGTCGGTGCGCTGATCGCGGAGTCGGATCTGAAGGATCTCGGTGTACATACCGAAATGTATGTGGATGGTTTTGTAGATATGGCGATGGCCGGCAAGATTACGGGTAATTGTAAAAATATCAACAAGGGCCGTCAGACCTATGCCTTTGGAGCCGGGACGAAAAAACTGTATGATTATCTTGACAACAACCCGGAGTGCATGAGTGTTCCGGTCGACTACGCAAATGATATTGATATTATCTCGGCACATGATAACTTCATCTCGATCAACAATGCGATCGATATCGATCTCTACGGTCAGGTGAATTCTGAGTCGGCAGGTACGAAAAACATCTCCGGCGCGGGCGGTCAGCTTGATTTTGTACTGGGAGCTTATAAGTCCAAGGGCGGTAAGAGTTTTATCTGCCTGTCATCGACTTTTACCAATAAGGCGGGAGAGACCGTATCACGTATTCGTCCGACGTTGGCAGACGGAGCGGTAGTGACCGATCCGAGACCGTGCGTGATGTATGTGGTTACCGAGTACGGTATCGTAAATCTGAAGGGCGGATCCGCGTGGGAGCGTGCTGAGAAGTTGATCAGCGTGGCACATCCTGATTTCAGAGATGAACTGATCGCGGAAGCGGAGAAGATGAATCTTTGGAGACGTTCGAATAAACGATAAGGAGGTACTCACTATGGATAGTTCAACCAGTCTTGCCTTTGACAGTTATTTTATTCCGATCATCGTGGTCGTTGTCATCCTGGCATTTGTGGCTATGTATCTGTTTATGAAGCGTAAAGCGGAAGGAAAAGACGACAGCTTGTTGGATAAGGACTCCTTTTCGAACGGGACAACGATCGTCGGTCTTTCCGGTCAGTATAAGGGAGGAGAGTTTCCACTGACAGAGCCCCTGATCATAGGAAGGACACCCGAGTGTAATGTGGTCTTCGCCGAAGGAACGCAAGGTGTGAGCGCTGTGCACTGCCGGGTTGAGTTTCAGGGGAACAATGTGATGGTAACGGATCTGGGATCCAGCTACGGAACATTTTTAAATAACGGGTTGCGTCTGACACCGAATATCCCGCAGGAAATTCATGCAGGTGACGGTTTCTATTTGGGCGATCAGAGCAATCAGTTTCAGCTTCGTTAGGAGGTGACGACCGTATGGGTGATGAAAAAAAGATGGTTACTAATATGTCCTGGGGAAATATCCTGTCGGATGTGTTCTCCAAGCATACCAAGGGCGAGACTTCACAGGTTCTTTCGAGAGGTCTGGAAGGACATGTGCCTGAACCCGACCAGATGTTTAAGACATGGAAAAAACCGTATCTTTTTGCGCGGCTGGCGCTGATCGGACTGATTCTGTCATTGATCACGTATATCGTAGTGTTGTTTTACGGGAATATCTTAAACTCGGGTGCCGCGTTTTTCTTAATCTTTCTGATGGCATTTTTTCCGCCGATGTGTATCATGATTTTTTCCTGGGAAATGAATATTGCCGGAACGATATCCGTCTTTGAAGCGGTATTTTTTATGATGCTCGGCGGGGTTCTGTCGATGTTGACGGGCGGAACACTTCTATATCTGATTCCGAATATCCCGTATGCGTTGGGTGGTCCGCTTCCCGAGGAGATCGCAAAGGTTCTTATCATCTGTATTCTGATGCGACGACAAAAGATGCGCTACGGTCTGGAGGGACTGGTGATCGGGTGCTGTGTCGGTGCCGGGTTTGCTGCTGTCGAGACGGCCGGGTATGGTTTGGATATTGCATTGACAACCGGCGGTGCCATCTATACTTTGATTATACGCGGACTGCTTTCTTTGGGAGGACACGCTGCATGGGGCATGATCTACGGGACAGCGATCGGTCTTGCCAAGCGTGGCTCCAGAAAAATGAAGGGAACCTTTATCGCCGATCCGCTTGTTATCCTTACGGTTCTTGCTGTTTTTATTATGCATTTTCTGTGGAATCTGAATCCGGTACAGCTCCTGGATATGATGTCGCTCAGTATGGTTCAGTTTATCGCAAAGGCACAGGATACGTATATATGGTATATTGTTCTGATCATCATCTCATGGATACTTGCTTTGTTCATTATTCGTCGAGGTGTTCGTCAGCTGATCGAGGTAAATAATCACGCGGTAGCAAGCGGATCCGGTTCGGCAGGACCTCAGGGAGCACATCCGGTAAGTCCTGCAGCTTCCGGTGTGGCACAGGCAACTCCTGCACAGCCGGTAAAGGCTCCGTCTGCAACGAAGGTGCTTACGGTTCAGGGGAAAGGCGGCGTGATGGACGGTCGTGTATTTGAATTGATGACCGGTGGTTCGATCGTGTTCGGACGTGATAGTCAAAAATCCAAGGTTACATATGCGTCCGATACCAAGGGAATCAGTTCGGTTCATTGTGAGATCAAGGTTAAGAACGGCTTCCCGGTGTTGATTGACCGTGGCTCCAGTTTCGGAACATTTTTTTCGAATGGAGAAAAGCTTGAGGCAAATGTTCCCTATAAGCTGGCCGATGGTGTTGAATTTTATCTAGCTATGAAGGAACAGTCATTTATTGTGCGTATCTGATCGGTTTAGATCAGAGAAAGGAGTAGTTGTATGGAACTGAAAAAATGTGTTCAGGGGCACTATTATGATGCTTCGATGCATACGGAATGCCCGACATGTAAAAGTGCAGCGAATGGTGAGATGAAGACGGTTGGGCTGGATCCTGTTTCAGACAGTCCGTCCAGTGGTGAGACGATGGATTTTAAGACGGCACCGGTGGGTGGTGAGACAATGCCTGCGGCACCGGGACCTAGTGATGACGGTAAGACTATGGCGGTTGTAACCGCGCAGACAGGTATTGATCCGGTCGTAGGATGGCTGGTTTGCACGTCAGGTGCCGAGAAAGGAAAAGATTATCGAATCCATTCGGATAATAACTTCATCGGAAGAAGTGAGTCGATGGATATTTGTATTCACGGGGATGATACGATCTCTCGAGAGAGGCATGCGATCATCGCCTATGATACCAAGGAGAAGAAGTATTTCTTCGCGCCGGGTGAGGGGCGCAGCATCACACGTCTGAACGGTGCGGCGACACTGATGATGACAGAAATCCATGCATTTGATCGGCTGGAGATCGGTCAGACGGAGTTGATGTTTATACCGCTTTGTGGAGATAATTTTGAATGGTAAAAATCTTTGGATCCAAGAAAAAGATTGATAAAAAGAAACCGATGCCGGCAGATGACACTACCATGAAACCCGATGGTGAAGCAAGGGCGACAACTTTGCGCCCCGGCAGTGGGGGTGGAGATATTACGGTCAAGCCCGAGGGGGCGCGCCACACACTGAATATCAGTAAGGTTCATGATATCGGTCGTCGGGAAAACCAGCAGGATTCTTTCGGTTTATCCGCGAACGGGGACGTCATCAGCACAGAGGGGCGAGGCCTTCTGGCTGTGGTCTGCGACGGCATGGGCGGTATGGCAGACGGAGAGAAGATCAGCTCGCTTGCTACGATGGAGCTTCTTCAGGGCTTTGATGAACTGGCGGATATGACAGAGCCGGTGGAACTTCTCGAAAAGCTGGTTTATCGGGCCAATGATGCCGTAGACCGGTATCAGCTGAGTCGGGGCGGCAGAAACGGCGGTTCGACGGCCTTGGTTGTAATGGTGCGTGATGAAAAGATGCATTGGCTGACAGTTGGAGATTCGCATATCTATCTGTATCGGCGCGGTGATATTCTTCAGGTCAATGAGGATCATGTGTATGGGATCGATCTTGATCAGATGGCCATGCGCGGAGAAATCTCGATGGAAGAAGCGAAGGCGGATCCACAGAGACGAGCACTTACAAGTTACATCGGAATGGGTGAGCTCAAAAAGATCGATCATAACCTCACCCCGATGCCTTTGGAAAACGGCGATCGGATTCTGATGATGTCGGACGGTGTTTTTGGGACGCTGACTGACGGTGAGATTGTGGATGCCATGGGTTATGACGTAAAGGAAAGCGCTGAACGGATCCATGAAATGATACGTTTAAAAAATAAAGAAGCTCAGGATAATTATACAGCTATTATCATGGAGTACATGGGAGCATGAATGTATGATCATTGCTACGATATCAAGACAGGGTGGCAGAGATTATAATGAAGACAGTGTTGGCGTGTTTCAAAAGAAAAAACGCGGCTGTGTCGTTGTGGCGGACGGCCTCGGCGGCCACGGCGGAGGCGATGTGGCATCGTCACTGGTTGTCGATCGGATCCTGAAAGAATCCAAGTCA
>JAEEGL010884126.1_pt1 | contig 13579 bp, 9 predicted proteins | sample 9134231 | NCBI WGS metagenome assembly JAEEGL01 (sample SAMN16246548, study PRJNA631951) | gut metagenome | biome: gut microbiome; feature: rumen; material: fiber-attached | host: Bos | place: Iran: Karaj | collected 2018-10
AGAACTAAAGCGGAAATGCTTGCTGCAAAACAGGGGCAGAATTCTTCAGAGGGATAAAATTAAAAAGTTGACAGATGTTCAAAATTTGAGCAATTTTTAAAATTGCTCAAACTATTACTGCGGTTTTTGGAGAAGTTTACGGGGAAAGCGGGAACGGCTTTTCTGACATCGTGATTAAAAACAGCAAAACCGGGAAAGCGGTAATTCTGGAGTTCAAAAAATGCGAAAGGGATCCCCCTTTGGAGACTGAGAAGGTTTGCCGGGAAGCTCTGAAGCAAATTGAAATCAGCCATTATGATCAGGATCTGAAGAAGGAATATCCGGAAGTCCTCAAATACGGCATAGCCTTCGTTAAAAGAGGCTGCCGGGTAATAAAGGCTTAGCCTGCGCGATCAAAAGGGGGCAAAAAGGCAAAAGAAGCGGAAAACTCGAGCCCCCTTTTACCCCATTTGTCTCAAAATACGCACCTGCTGACTTTTACACCATTTCAGATCCCCCTTTTCTCAAAAACCTGATCCTAAGTTTCCGGTCAGACTAATTACGTTTTTCGGGGGCGGTAAAATCTGGGGAGAGCGGCTGCTCCGGAAAGCTGTGAGGATCCGCCTAACGACAGTGCCGGACGTTTTTTGAAAAATGGCTTTGCAGCTTTGGCCGGGAGCAGGCATAATGGCCGATAACAGACAGAAACAACAAGGAAGATACACAGATGGATAATCTGAATGAAAACAAGGATTCCGGAAATACTCCCGAGAACGCAGCATTCTCTCAGCAGGAAGATATCCTTAAACAGCTGGAAGACATGGAGAGGAATCTCCCTAAAAGCATAAAAACCCGGAAAGCCTGTTTCAGGTACCTCATGAACGGAGAGATTCTTAAACAGTTTTCCAGTACGGTGGCGAACCGTTTTCTGAGAAAAGATGCCGGAACGGCAACCGAACGACTGACATTCGGTTTCAGAATGATCCGCGGGAAGACGGTTATTAAGTTTGATGCGGCATGCGTGGTCGGCAGTACCCTGGTCGGCGTGGTTATGGATGCTTCTGATGCCTCGGCCGAGGAATACTATTCCTGCTACTGGGCGCTTCTTTGCAATCACCGGGAGGAAATCGCAAGAGAGCTGGGAATTCCTGAAATCAGTGTCTGCATTCCGGTTATTTTTACCCAAAACAGCGGTATGGAGGATCCTGAACAGTGGGCCTGTATGTTTCAAATGTTTCCGCATGAAGGTTTAAGCGGAAAGATTATCGGAGAAGCAAATCCCCGGGGATTGAATGCGCTCATTATCGATTTCGGAAAATTCAGGAAACTGGTAAAGGAACAGCGAAAAGAGATTTTTTGGGAACGCTTCACCGCCGGTCTGCTGACCATCCTCTCAAAGTTCCCTGATAATTCCCCGAAAGCTGCGGAAACCGGCACTGATACAGAACAGGAAGTTTCTGCCTGATATTAGGAGACTCCGGAACCGGCACCTGATCTGCGGCTCTTATTCCGCCGTTTTCAGGCGCTGTTATCGAAAATGCCGGATACCTGTCATGGCATTTCTTCCTTCAAATAGAATCATTTTCCGAATTTACCGCCTTTATAAAAATTCTCGAGATTGTGTCCAAAGCGTAATTCCTGCTTGGCAGCATTGTGCGCATTGACAATTTCGTCTTTGGAGCAAATGTAATAACAATCAGGTCTAAGCAGATCGTTTGTAAAAACAGAAGTGTTATGAGCAGTTAATAGTACCTGACAGTTATATGATTTCAAGCGTTCTATAATGAAGTACGAAAGTTCAAAATGATAAAAAGCATCGAAATCATCTATAAAAATGAATGATGGACACTTAGTCATATCTGCAATATCTCTTAACCAGAAATATACGAGCAAAAGGGATTTCATGCCGGAGGATGCAGCATTATTGAAATCTAAGGTTTTGTTATTTCCATATTTTATTAATAGCTGCTCTTGGCCATTTATGATTGCATGATCAAGCACTTCTTCAAAACCCGCAGCTTTAAAGAAATTCTGCAAGTCAGAGAACTGGCCGTCTTTGATAATCTTTTCTGCAATAAACTGTTTTGAAACAGGGGAGTAACCTATGAAACCTCTATTTTCAAGACACCAAAACATAAGCATTTTGTCTACAAAAGCATAGAATTCTTCAAATAATTTATTAATTCTATCATTTGCCAATAGAATATTTGATTTAACAAAACGAATAATTGAAAAATTCAGTCGCTCTAAGTTTAAAACAATATTTTCAGAACCTTTAAAGTTTAAATTTACTTTTTTGTTTGATTTTATTCTATTATATTCAGCAAAAACCATGTCACCAATGGAAAGTTTTTCTGAAATCAGTCTTCCGGCGGAGTTTTTTGTGTAAGAATAAATGATATCTGCATTACTAAAGGAAAAAACATACTCAAAAGAAACGATTTCGTTATCTGAGTAAAGATTATTAAAGTTTATGTATTGATATCTGTCAACATAATGATCAGTAAGATTGACTACGATATCAAAAATTGCAAGCCCCAGAGATGATTTACCACTGGCGTTTTTTCCGTACATTATTGCAGTTTTTAGTATTCCATTAGTAATAGCTTCAGTATTAAAGCTATAGTCACCAGTTGCAGAAAAATCGATCTTTACTTTATTTTTAAATAATTTAAAATTACTGACAATAAATGATTTTAGCATAAGATTATACTATTAATTTGCGGTTACCAAGTAAAATGCAACTAAAATAAATCGTTAATCCCCAATTCCCGGGGGTATTTTCTAACTCACGTACTCCACCTTCAAAAGGGGGAATGTGGTGGACAGATGTCATCATTCATCATCGGGAATGACATTTGGCATTGAGTAAAATGATTTTAAAGATTTTCCCTGTTTTATGTAGTAATTTGGATAATTAATATTAAAACGTTTATATAAGAATGCTGCCGAACTCTGTGCCTCGCTTGTTATTATCTTACTAGAGCATACCACGCATTTTTGATTTCTTAAGCTTAAATACAGATCTGCTAATGCACGATATGTCAGATTTAATTTCTGCACATACAAATTGACTGTTGCTGCTATTTGGCAAAGAAGCATATGCCCCAGCGCTATTTCTTCATTATGAGTTCTTAACGAATTTAATCTGCTCCAGCATCTTCCAAAATCAAAATACTGCTCTGCCCTGAGACGATGGCAATACATAGTTAAAATTTCATCTTTTTTAAGGAGCTGCGATGAAAGAAGAATAAACCTTCCCGACGACTCAAAAGTCTCATGAAGGTCATTGCCGCTTTCAAATATATTTTGAGATAATTTATCAGGTTCTGTTATGGTTTTATAATTTTCAACAGAAGCCGCATCTGCATCACAGCACAAATATGCATATACTTCATTTTTATTAACCCCTGCATTACAATTAACCTGTTTTACGTGCAGAAACCGCTCATTAAAAGCAATTAGATTATCATTTGTTTTTAAATCTGCGTATCCTGTTTTTATAATGCTATCGTACAGCATCTTCATGTTTTCAGGCAGTCTTGCAATAAAAGCCATATTCGCCTTACAGAGATCATCGATGACACAGTCTGTCAAGCATCCATCACCAAGAAAGACCAGATCAGTATTTACAGCGAATTCTCCCAGCACGGCAAGAGTTTTAGACAGGGCTGGAGATTCATTAATATTTCCGGGAATTGTTCTGAATATTAACGGATAACCTGAATCGCGCTGAACAGCTGAAATTAATCTGATTTCATTGCCATCTTTAGCGCTGTTATTGTCATAATTGTTTATATGATTGAGATCAGTCTCCATGTCGTCAGATAACCCAATGCCGTCTATAATCACAGCAGATGCATCTGAAATATTTTCTTTTACCCAGTTCTATATGAGCTTTGAAATATTTTTGTCTGACTTCCTCTTTTCCTAAGAATAACAGAAAATCACTGATATTCTGCAAACGCAAATCCGCATCGGGATATAATATTCTGGCAAAGTTACCTTCATACCAGGTATTACAATGCAAACAGGACACATCAGTAAGCACATAGAATAATATCATTGAATATAATGTGTCATTATTCCTATATCCAATTTTCTGAAGCACCTTGTCATAATGCATTGTGCGAATTATTTCACTAATAAAAAACGCATCCCCGTAATCTAAAATCAGGTTAGTTTTCTTTTGGTCGTTTTTCAAAGCTCCGGTGTAACCCTCAGGAGCCGGAAGGTATTGATTATTAGCAATATCGTATTTAAAAAATCCTCTTTCTTTGTTATAAAAAATATTGTTTTCTTCATCAATTACTCTGCCAAGATATATCGCTCCCTTTTTCCGGACTTTGCCATTTTCCCGAAATGACACCCCGGGAACCTTGGCATACTTATAATTGCCTTTGTACTGATAGGACAGTTTGGCAGTACATGGCGCTGATTTTTGAGTCATTTGCGGTTACCAATTAAACAATTACAGCTAAATTACACAGAGCCTCAGAATAAGGGACTCCGCTCAAAGCTTATCTCAATGGGGATAACAACCGAAACAAATGCTTACCGGAACGCATTCCCCAGGGATACCCGAAATATGCGGAACAAAGAGTCCGCAGCCTGCCGGTTGCCTGGCTTTTGAGAAAGACACCGCACCTCATGATCTTTACCAGCTCTTTTACAGCGGATACTTCTTTGTCATACTTTTCATTGATTCCGGGAACTGGTCTTTTCTCCCGATATCTCCCTGCAATAAGGACGATTAACACAGCAAAAAAACAGCACCCAACAAACCTTCCCGTACCAAGATCCGGCAAGGAGGAGGGATGCTGTTTCGCTTAAACCATGAGAAAAGCCTTCTCAGGTTCAGGATTACTGCTCCTCAGGAAGCCGGGCAGGTATCACCCTCGCCCTGGATCTGCTTCTTGTTGAGCACTCTACCAGCGTCATTTTGCCAGCCGGTATAGGCATCTTTGAGGGAAAGCAAAGTCTGGCAAATATTTTTCGGCTTCATATCCCTCTTTGAAGGGGTATGTTTTTTCAGGAAAGAAACCACCATTTTAATAGCTTGCCGTGCTTCCTCAATATCATTCTGATTCAGCTTTTTCTTGCTATGAACCACAGCGTTTCTGGAGTGCTGAATAGCCTTCCAGCTGTCACCAAAAACGTAACGGTTGATAGCCGAACAAAAACTTGTGTATCGTGACTGCGGCTTTGCGTTCTTTAAATTTTTCCCCTTGCCAAGCAATTCGTAAAATGCCGAATCTTTACTATTAGAGCTATTATTTTTATCTTCTTGGCTCAAAAACGCATTGATCTCATAAAACGCCGCCGAACCCTGAAAATCCTCTTGGAAATAAACCTTTCTGATACTTTGATAAATAAGGCTGTCAATCTCTTGCAAAGCCTGATACGAATACAGCAAACTTTCAAGATCATTGCTGTTTTTGAGCATGTTTTTACCCATGGACAGCAGAACAGCGACATTAGAATTGCCGCCATAATCCACCCAGGAAAGCGAACTTCTGATGTCGCTTTTCAGAAGCTCTAAAACCGGATCATGAATTTTACGGCAAAGTTCCTTATAGACCGGCAAAAGCTGAGAGCGGGCCTCGTTAAACATGGATAATCCCAGAAGACGCATGCCGCTTTTGAACTTTTCCGCCAGTTCTCTGCGGTTATTGTCACCCGAATTGTAATGGAACTCACTGTTTATCAGCGGGAGCAGAAAACTCATTTTTCCGGTATTAGCATAATTGCCTAAAGCCATGCTGTAATCGATAAGAAGATCCAGATTTTTCATGTCATAAACATAGCTCTTGGAACATACCGGCACAACATCCGCTAACAGATGATCCACATTTGGCTTCAGCAGGTCATAGCTTGCGGGATCTCGCTTTAAGCTACCGAGATCTTTGATAAGACCTGATGCACAAGAATTTGAATTCGGCTGGAAATCTCCGTAAAAAATCCTCTCAACGGTGATGCCCTTAAAGGACTTCATATAGGCCAGAACCCCGAACATCAGGGCCGGCATGATCCGGTAGCTGTGGGTGAGGTCAATATAAAGCTTAGCGTTAAACTCCGTACGCTCATTAAGCTCCTGGCAAAGCTTCTGCTGCTCCTCCAGATTTTCAATTTCGGAGGATATCACCAGCATCTCCACATCCATTCCGATATCATCGGAGGCGGTTTTGAGAATATCTCTCAAGGCCTGCATATCATTCGGAGAAAAATCTCCCTCTATGCTGCTGAGAATTGCCCAGGCCTTTTCCAGTTCCTCCCTGACATCATCTGAGAACTCAAACTGCTCTAGAAAGCTCTTCACAAAGACATTCCAGGAGCTGGAACTGCTTCCGACCACCAGAAGTTTGGCCAGGCCTTCTTCATCGCAGAGCCTTCTGGCCATGGAACACCCCAGAAACAGACTGTTACTGAGACTGTATCTGCTGTCCGATTTTCCGCTGGCAGGATCGTAATATTCGTAATCCGTTCTAGTGTAATCCCCCGCTCCCAGAAATGTCACCATCATGCGTGAGCCCGGAACATCCTCTTCGGATCGAGGAAGCACCACCCCCAAAGCATCCAGACACTCCTCCAGATCGAGATAGAAATTCTTATCATTCGTACTAATCCCGGAAGAATTCTTGTGCACCAGAGCAGATCGGAAGACATGCATAAAATCCAAGTAAGGACATGTTTTTGATTTTTTCTTGCCCTCAAGATAGGGATAGTTATTTTTCCAATAATTGAGCTTTTCCTTGCCTGTCTGATTCGGATCAATGCCGTGCGCCTCAAGCTCAAGATCCATAGCATGGTAAGTTGCCATCATGGCATAAATATAATTTTCCATCGATGCGTACATTGACGCCATACACCGGAAAAAGGCTGAATCATCTCCCACCGATGATAACATCCAACCTAAATTAAAGGGATCATTCAGAGATTCTTTCAGAGCACGATCCTTGACAGATGCAACAATCTTTTCCGCCACAGGAATTACTTTCCGCACACTCTTATAATCGCAGTACTTCATGAGCCGGCCGGCTTCTTCTATTTTTGCTCTGAAATCATCTGCCGACTCAAGATCCCGAAACACTCCAATATCTCCAGAATGCATGAAACGATTAACAATACTGGCATTGCGGACATAATAGGACAAAGGATTCAAAATGCAAACCTTGTTGGGCGGAAGCTTTTTAGCGGCCGTATTCTGCGATTCCTTTTCAGCTTTTTTGGGAACCCCGGCGTTATCCAAAAGTTCCCTTAACGCGCTTAATTTCTGCCGCGCCAAAGCGGTATCTTCGCTTGCTGCCAGCCCGTTGATCCGGTTTATCCAATCATTTACCGTTTCCACTCTTCCGGTAATGTCTCTCTTGTTCTCAGAATCCCGATTGTAGAAAACCTCCTGAATCGTGACATTCCTGGTTTCCCTGAGACAAAGAGCCAGAGCATGAGCGGCCATAGGCATAACCCGAAGACCGGTGGTAACATCAATGAAGAGATCTGCTCCCTCGGGAACCAGATCCCGCACTCTGCGCACTACCGAAAACTGTTCTTCCAAAGAACGAGATAATCTCTCATGCAGCACCAGTCTGAACTGAACTCCAAACCGCTCACCGATCTCTCGGTTGAGCAGATTCGCTTCCTCTCGAAGTTCTCCCAAAGTAATCTTAAATGGAGACTCCTGAACCTTATATGGCAGCCCTAGCTTCAGACTGCTGTTAAACCAAGCCTTTAAGTTACCCCAGGAGCTTTCTGCGGTGCCGGCAATGATAACGTCAGTTATCCTTTCCCGGCGGCAGTCCCTTAAAAAAGTCCATACGGCAGCCACCGGCAAGGTATCATCGCAGCTGAATTCGCCGGGAAAGAAATAATGTCTTTCTTTGTATTCAGTATTTCCTAGAAAACTAAGCAGAACCGTTCTTTTTTCCATAAAGAGTCACTCCCGTAAACGCAGCATGAAATCCAATGACTGTTATTGCCTGAATATCAAATAATCCTGTCCACCTTCATCTCCCGGGCATCAAAGTAATAGCACCGCACCCCGGATTCGCTGAACATGGTCTTGGAAATCTCCCAGGCCTCGCCCCAGCGCTCATTGACGCTGGTATCAATAAACACCCGGGCGATACCGGCCTGAATAATGGCCTTGGCGCATTCCTGACACACCGGAAGGTTGTGGATGTAGATAGAGGCTCCCACCACCGAGGATCCGTTGTACAGGGCATTCAGAATGGCATTCATCTCCGCATGCACCACCAGCCGGTACTTCATTTCCCGGTTGTTGTAACGTTCCGGAGTATCCCGGACGCCCCGGGGAAAACCGTTATAGCCCTGAGAGATGATCTGTCCCTTGTCCCCCACAATAATGGCCCCCACCTTGGTGGAGGGATCCTTGGACCAGGTTCCTACCAGTCCGGCGATCTCAAAGTAGCGGCTGACCCACTTGGGAGCCGGAGTGTCCGCCTCGGCATCGGAGGATCCCCCGGTAACCGCGGAAACTGCAGCGGGATAAACAGAGGCATCGGCCCCGGCAATGGCATAAAAGGCATCTTCCGGATCTTCATCTCCGGCATTGTCTTCAGCGTTGTCACCGGCATCAGCCGCTTCCGCTTCATCTTCCTGTACCGGTTCAGGCGCTGACTCTTCCGCTGTTTCTCCGCTCTCGGGAGCTACGGTTTCCGCCGTCGTGTCTTCGGTTTCCGGAAGGGGCTCATTTTCCGGAGCGGCTGCCGCGGCCGTCTCGTCTGCTGCCGCTGTTTCCGCTGCTGACTCTTCCGGCACGGGAGCATTGCTCCCTCTGGAATCAGGCGCGGTATTAACGGATGCGGTTTCTCCCCCGGACGGACTCTCCTTCCGCCTTACAAAATCATCAAAAAGCTGCCGGAAGAGATCCTTGATATCCGCATTATCGATATCATCATTGTCTACGAAGGAGCTTATGAGAGGATGCTTAATACCTTCCGGCTCCTGCGTGTCCCGATAGTAGCAGCGGAGCAAATCCCCGGGCTCGATAAAATACTCATAATCCGGAAACGCCCGATGCCCTTCCTCGGCCCCCATCTCTTCAGTAAAGAAATCCATCACCGCTTCTTCGTCAGCTGCCCGAATACCCTCCGAGGTTCGGTTCCAGAAGCCGGCGCTGACCAGAGCCTCTCCCAGAATGGAAGGATGGCCGTCACCGGTCTTAAGCTGTTCCTTGCTGCCGTCGGAAAGCGTAACTGTTATGTTGGCGTATGTTCCCATGGTTGTTCTCCTGAAGCCGGATACTTCCCCGGCGACCGTAATTAGTCACTTTTACCTGCGCCGGCTTTATCTCCCGGCGTTTTCTGTTTGTTTTCGTCTGATTCCGTCTGATTCTGTATTATTCCGTCCGCTGCTGTCGCTATTCTCTGAGTTCCGTCCCGGCACTGCCACAGGAACGGCCCGGCGTCTTTTCAGCATTTGCTCCCTTTGCGCCCCATCTCCATGCCGGTTCTGATAAAAAGGAACATCCGGAGAGCCGCGTCATAGTAAAGCTCCCGGGCCCGCGTGAGAGCCGTATCCAGAGACATGGGAGCGTTCACGGAGGTCATTAATGAGCAGATGCCGTGATCCAGAATCTCCATGGCCCCGTCTCCCAGAGAACCGGAAAGCCCCGCGGCAGGCACGCCATGCTTCCGGCAGCGTTCCCCTACCGCCTGCATCACCTTGCCGGAGGCGGTCTGACTGTCGGTGCGGCCTTCGCCGGTAACTACCAGATCCGTCTCCTTAAGCCGGGCATCGAAGTCCAGAAGATCCAGAACCGTGTCAATGCCGGATCGCATCTCCCCCCTGAGAATAATTCCCAAAGCCGCTCCCAGCCCGCCGGCTGCTCCGGCTCCGGGCAGGGCATCGGGATCCCGGCCGGTCTTTTTAATAATGATCTCCCGGTAATTCCGCATCCCCTGTTCCAGTCTGGCCAGGATTTCCGGGGTGCCGCCCTTTTGCGGGGCATAGGTCATGGTCGCTCCCCGAGGGCCGGTAAGAGGGTTCCGGACATCGTTCATTACCGTGAGCTTTATCTCCTGAAGGCGGGGATCCAGTCCCGAGAGATCCGCCTCCCTGACATGAATAAGATCCTCGCCCCGGCCGGAAAGAGGAGTCCCGACCTCATCCCGGAAGACGGCTCCCAGAGCAATGAGAGCCCCCATGCCGCCATCGTTGGTTGCGCTGCCGCCCAGGGATACCGCAATATCCGTAAATCCCCGCCGGAGAGCATCCCGGATAAGCTCTCCGGTGCCGCGGCTGGTGGTGTAAAGAGGGTTCCTCTTTTCAGGCGGAGTGCCGGTAAGTCCGGAGGCCTCTGCCATTTCTATTATGGCCCGCTTTCCGTCAATGGCGAGATAACGGGCGGTAACGGGATTACCGGCAGCCCCGGTAACCGTCATCGCAATAAACTCTCCGCCGGAGGCATGTTTTATGGCGGCAATGGTGCCTTCGCCGCCGTCCGCCACCGGAAGGCCCTGACAGACAGTATCAGCGCCGAACACCTCCCGGGCCGCCCGGGTCAGAAGCTCCGCCGTATCCTCACTGGTGAGAGAGCCCTTGAAGGAATCGGAAACAAACAGAAAATTCATGCGGTGTTCTCCTCTCTGACTCCTGTTAAATTCCCCTGGCTGCCATTGCTCTTAATGATTTGCTGCTCTTGCCTTGATTGCCGCTTTTGCCCCTGATCTGCGATCCTTCCTGAATACGCGCTATGCCCCGCCGGATTTATCCGCGTCTTCCGCGGGAGCATCCTTGCCGGAGAGCATCTTCCGGCCCAGGTCATAGCATTCGGCATAGTGGCGATCCCGCAGCCGTTCCTCCGATTCTTTCAGATACGTCTGAAATTTGCTTTTCGGGTAAGCAACTTCCAGAAAGGCTTTAAACACCTCCCCTTTCATTTTCCAAATAAGCCAGAGAACAAAAACAAGGAGAGAGGTAGCCGCAGCCACGCCGATCTCATTGTAGGGAGGTTCAGCGGAAAACAGAGGATGCTTATCGCTGAAAAAAAGCTCTTTCTGAACCATGGAAAAATAAATTCCCGTGATCACTAATAATCCGTAGCCCAAAAGCATTTTAACCCTGCCTCTTCCTTCGCCGTCCTCCCTTCGGATCCTGGCGTAGGTCTTTTCCGGATAAGCTTCCCGGGAAAGCTCCCGGAAATCAGCATCAAAGTACTCGTTTTTGCAGCCGGGGCAGACTCTGACCGCTTTTCCTAACCGGGCCGGAAAGCCCTGAGCGCCGTTAAGCTCAATACCGCAGCAGGAGCAGTGTCCGTTCCGTTTCCGGTAAAGCCGCCGGCCCGAGGAAAGAACGGCGAAATTCCGTTCCCGGGCAGGAATTTTGTCCGCGTCTTCCGCTGGCTCACTCAGGGCATCCAGATATTGCTGCGGCACCGGATGACCTATGCGGAGCAGGAATTTGAGATATTCGGGATCCCTGGCATTGACCTGAACGCCTTTATGCCCCCAGGTATCATTCAGGGAATAAGAAATATCAGTTGCCGCAATCGCCGCAATGAGCCCGAATATGACAATGGCATTGACCACAACGGCTCCCTGAAAAGCCTTTTGATTTTCCGAAGCATTGAAGCTCAGGAGATCCAGAAGATTCCAGCCCCGGATCCCGGTGGCATCGGCAATGAGAAAAACAAAAAATATCCCGGCCATGACAAGTCCGGGCATCAGGGCCTTCCTTGCCATGCCGGATATGCCCCCATGAGCTTTCCGAAAATGCCCGGCCTCGCAAACATACTGATTGAAAAAGAACTTGCCGCACTTTTTGCAGCGGGAAACCGGTTTTCCGGAGACGGAATTCGTCGGGCTGTCATCCCCCTTGGGCATTACTTCAGCAGGAACATCTTTGGGATTGACGATATCGCTCCTCCTGGGAGTCACAATATGAAACAGGATGACCTCGCCGCAGCAGGGACAGGCCGCAAAAAAATACTTTCCGGCCCTGTATTTGGGCCATTTGCTGGTATAACACACCCGGGCAGGCTTAAGATTGGCATAGTCAATACGGACATTCTGTCCCTGCGCCCTGTTATCCTTGATCTTCATGCCTGCCTTCCTGCCTCCTGCGGCTATTCCACATCCTCGTCGGATCTGATGTCAGTAATGCTGATAAACTCCGGCTTTATTTCCCGGGCCTCCGCAAACCGGCTGATGAATTCCAGCGCTTCCGCCTCCGCAATGTTCCTGCCGTTCATTCTGTAAGAGCAGGACTTCGCCCCGCCTTCGGACTCCTTGCAGGAAACCCGGAGCTGGTTTACCGGCTGGCTGTCCTTAAGCTCGGCATAGGAGACATTAAGCCCGGAATCATCGGAGGATACGATACCATGCGGAGACACCCGGAACTCCTTGGGAGCCTTGTCCAGAGAGGACAGCCGGACAATGCCGCCGTTCCCGGCAAATACCTCCGTGTTTCCGCTGTCGGAGCGGGACAGCCAGATCTCCGGAATATTGTCCCCGTCGATATCCGTCAGGGAAAGCCGATCCCATTTGCCGTCGGGAGACCCCGGAGCCACGAGCTTTTTCCCGGTAATAAGGGATCCAGTCTTCGGGGTGAAGTCGCTCCCGTCCCATTCGTATTTCTGCTCGATAGTGTAGAGAGGCACCTCGCTTTCATCGTACATGAAGTAGGTATCCTGGAAGATGCTGCCGTCCTCTTCGATAAGATAGCCGTAATTCACGCTGTTGAAGCCGTTGTATCTTCTGTCAAAAAAGTCCTTCAGGGGAATGAGCTCCCGGGTCTCCGGGCTGAATCTGTAGAAGCAGAAGGAGCTCGTGCCCATAAGATCCTCCTGAGAGGCAATGTGGAGAGCGAAGGAAAGTCCGGTTTTCGGGGAACGGTAAACCCGGGCGGTGAAATATTCCGAAGAGGCGTCCTCATCATCAGTGTCTTCATCGCTCTCCGGGGGATACTCGATATTGCCGGAGGATACCGGAGGCAGCTTCCGGCTGAGATAGTCCTTGATTCCCGGGGATTTCCATTTGTCCGCAAAGGCCTTAAGAAAATCCCGGGCCTCGGGATCAGTGGTTCCGGGGAGAGTCAGGTTTTCATTCATGCAGAACGCCTCATAGTAAACAGGATCATCCCCGGCGTCTCCGGTCTCCTCTTCGTCCGCAAAGGCCTGTCCCATGGCCAGCATGCCCCCTGAGAGCAGCATTGCCGCATAAATGCACTTCCGCATAAGATCCCCCTGAACTGCATGGTTTATCCGATTATGTCCTTCATTATAGAAATTCCTGTCCGGCAAACCGTGAGAAAGCGGGGATTTTGAAAACTTCCGGAGAAAAAACCGGCTGATTACACCCTTCCGCCGCCGTCCCATGGTATTTTGCGGCCCCGGAGCCGTATCCTCCCGGCCTTCCGCTTCCGCCGGGGCTCCCCCGGCAAAAACAGGAGATAACCGCCTAAAAAATACCCAAAAGCACGGGATTCTTTTATAATGGCTTTCTGTTAAAATCAGCAGCTGTGTTTCCTGTGTCCGCCGGTGTCTCCCTATGACCGACAATCCTGAAAAAGTAATCTGCGGGCAGTGCGATCTGGTGCTGGAGGTTCCCCCGAGAGAAGGTCATCTTGTGGGCTACTGCCC
>JAEEGL012504337.1_pt1 | contig 13579 bp, 14 predicted proteins | sample 9134231 | NCBI WGS metagenome assembly JAEEGL01 (sample SAMN16246548, study PRJNA631951) | gut metagenome | biome: gut microbiome; feature: rumen; material: fiber-attached | host: Bos | place: Iran: Karaj | collected 2018-10
AAAAAAACACGAAGAATGAATTAGAAGAAATTGAAAAGAGCCTAAAAGATAGAATCTATAAACATGATAACAATCTTCTTAAAATGAATGAAAAAAAGTATAATTCTTCTAACAAACAAGATGAAGATTCCATAGAAAGATTAAATAAACAAATTGTAAAAATAAAAGAATATAAAAAAGAGTACGGTAATAAATTAACATTAGGAACCATACTATTCTTAATATATGGAAATGAAGTACTATCACTATTTGGTGGAACTGATGATAATCTAATGCAATTCCAATCTGCCTATACAGTACACTATGCAGGTATAAAATACGCAATAGATAATAAATATAAAAGATATAACTTTTATGGTATTACAGGAGATTTTAGAAAAGAAAATCCATTATATGGACTATATCTTTTCAAAAAAAGTTTTGGAGGACATGTAGTAGAACTACTTGGAGAGTTTGATCTAATAATTAGTAAACCAAAATACTATTTTTATAAGATTGCATTCGCAACATATAAAAAACTTAAACATTTAAAAAGTAAAATAAAATAAAAAAAGTCATTCTCTTGAATGATTTTTTTGTTGTAATAACTAGTAATACTGCTGTTCACCCTTCTTTTTTATTCTTTTTAATATAATAATTGTAGTACAAATTATTACCGCTAGTATTAACAGACCTATAAGAAGAATGTATGTTATTTCTCTCCCTGTGTCATATGAATAACTATGACCTTGACACAAAAAATCTTCATCATTACAAATTGCAAAGCATTTATCATAAATAGAAAAAACAAATATTGCTAATAAAATTCTATATTTTTTAATTTCTTTCATTACTAAATTCTCCCTTTAAATATAACTTATAAGCAAAATAAATTGATATCATCGCAATTAATATACTAAAAACTAGTATAAGGTTATTGTTAATCGTAATTTTTATAAAGCATATTACGTATCCTATAAATAAAAACATTGTATTTAATCCGACTGCACAAGCAATCCTCTTGGATAAAGTATTTTCTAAAATAGTTAATGTAATAGACATTGGAATATTAAATAATAGAATTCCAACGTACGCAAAAGCATGGATATTATAACCAAGTATTAAACATACTATAGAAGCAGTAAGTGAAAGCAAAGCAACTTTAAGAAATCCAAATTTATCTGCTAAAAGTCCTCCAAATGCTTTACCTATTACAATTGATAATGTATATATAATTCCTAAAACAAAACCAGTTTTCCAACTATATACAATTGCACTACCACCTATAGATCTAACTATAATAGATAATCCAATTAAACTGACTATGCATAATTTATTGAAAGTACTTAAAGTCTTTTTCTTCTTTTCTTTTATTGCATCACCAAGCTCTTGTCCCTGTACTAAAACCAACAAAAGAATTGCAATAACAATTAAAGCAATTGGTAATTTTGTAACTATCAATTCATTATGAAACATAGTTCCTAAAAATATTCCTAATGCACCAGGCGATACAAAAAGTCCATTAAGAAAAGCTTTTTTACCTGATATACTATAAATATTTACTCCACCTTCTAAATGGAATAACGCATTACCAATCCCAACAACAGTTGCAAGTATAAAAACATTATTAATATTAATATAATAACATAATCCTATAAGACAAAAACCTATTATTGAAACATACTTATACACCTTAATTTGATCTAGCAAATATCCAAGTGGAACTTGAAATGCAAACGCAAAAAAGTTATATATAACTACCGCTACCGCAAACTCATCTGTTGTAGCCGCAAGATATGGTAATCTCCCTAACACAAAAATTGCACATACAAAGTCCACTATAAAATGACTCAAACTATATATTGATATAAAACCAATCTTATTCTTCATTAGGCACCCGCTTATTAGTATATATTTTAACCAATTCATTAAATCTTGTTTCTTGCGGATTTATTCTATTATAGATTTTAAAAGGAAATACTAAACTCTTAATTTCCTCAATAAGTAAGTTCCCATTTTTAACATTTACAAAATAAACCTCATTATTTTCACTTAAATCATAATCACTCTTAAAGTATACATTATTATTGTACTTGAAACTTACACCACTAATTTTCATGAATCCACCATAATCGTTCTTACATATATAAAAATCTTTTTTATTACTAGTTATCTCTATACTCTCAACATATTTATATATATCAACATCCGAATATGTTAATTCTTTTCCATCAATATGTATATCACCAAATTTAATAAAAACTCTTTGGTTTTCATTAAGATTAAGCTTATCATTCTTAATTGTAATTAGATCTGTTTCTAAATATGTTTTCGCATATTCAGAAAGTTCTATTTCTATATCATTATCTCTTATAGTCTTAATAGTTCCCTTTACATTTAAATGTGGCAATAACACTTTGTTTTTATTGTTCTTTAGTATTAAAGTTTTTTCGCCTAACACCTCAATTTGTCCTTCTTCTTGCTTAATATAATTTATATCAAGAACATAAACTACGAGTAACAAAAGTAAAACAAGAGAAATAATAAGTATAGTCCAAACTAAATCTATTTTATGTTTCATAATTATTTTTTTGTTTGTTCTTCTATCTCGTATTTACTGGCATTCAAAGCCATTCCTAAAACGAAAATATATGATAACAAGTATAACCATAACATTAATATTAAGATACTTGCTAAACCACCATAGAAAGTAGTATAGTTTGTAAATTTCTCTACATAAATCGAATAAATTCTAGTTACTAAGATCCAACAAACGGTAGTAAAAATGGATCCATAGAAAACATTATTTCTCTTTATTTTTTTATCTGGTGCCATGATATATAGAAGTCTTATAGAAAAATATATAAACGCTAAAGAAAGTGGATACTTCAATACAGCATAAACTTTAACAATAGTATTTCTAATTCCATAATAATTATTAAGATTAGCTATAACTTTAAATATAGTATTACCAAATACAGGTATAAACAATGTAAACATCAATAATAGTATAACTATTATCATCATTATAAGTGCTTTCCCTCTTCTATATATGTATCTTCTATTCTTTATCTTATATATCTGATTAGATACTAAAATCATTGAATGTGTAGCATTAGAAGCAAGCATTATTGCAGAAACCAAAAAAATGATAAAATTAATACTAAAATCAAATTTAACTGTAATAACCTCTAACAATGTGTTAGTCCCCTTAGGAAAATATGATTCCACTACATTACCGATAGAAGAATATGGTAAATCAAATAATGAAATAAAATTACCTACTAATGCTACCAAAGGTATCATTGTCAAGAAAAAGAAGAATGCCAAAGTTCCTGGCAAAATCTTCATTTCTGGCCTTCTAATATTCGCTATCAAACTGTCCTTAAAGGAAACCAACTCTCTCTTTACATTAACCACTTTATTTATACTCCTCTTTATCCGCTTTCATATCTAAAGTCGCTTCATTTATTGCGTCATCGATAGTTTTTATATCATCTACTATCATACTATACCCAATAGCCGCTCCAAATCCGTGAGGCAAATTCTTCATTTCTTTAGATAATTTTTTAGTATACGTTGAAACTTGTTGTTCACTATATCCAACTAAATATATTAAGAACTCATTACCATCTATTCTTATTATTTCACTCTTCTCAAGTTGTGTATTTAAAAGCATACTAGCTGCTTTTGCTATTAAATTGTCCCCTGATTCATAACCATAATTATCATTTACATAATTAACATTATTTAAGTCAATTATAATTATGGCCTGTGGATATTTAGTATTTTTATTCCAATTCTTAATTTGTAAATTTAAATAGTTTCTGTTTTTCAACGAAGTCAACATATCAGTATATTTTTTTCTTTCTTCTTTTTTAATTATCTTAATTTTTCTCTTGTTCTTTAATACTGCATATATTATACCTAAAGCAATCAAAGGAAGTAATATTATTAATAATAGAATAATATATAACTCACCAAAAGATGCTTGTTTTAAAACAGATACATTCAAACTATTTAAACCTGCATTCCTATAGTTATAATAAGAGTTAGTATTTATTATGTAATTAAATAAACTATAGAATTCATCTAAACTAGATTCAACCATAAAGTTGTAATCACTAGTTATAATATCGGTATATAATAGTTCGTAATCCTTAAACTTATTGTTTCTATAATAGTTATATACTTCATTATCAACCACTAATAGTTTTTTGTTTTTATCTTTAAGCATACTACTCAAATCAGAATATTTAGTAATATTTGCTTTACTATTATTCTTAAAGTAATTATAAATTGATGAGTTCTCTAAAACTGCAATTTTCTTGCCCTTCAAACTCTCAAACGAATTAACAACATAAGAATCTTCCGTTTTTCCAAGAACTGCATATTTTTCAACAAAAGTTGAAACAGTCTTTTTATAGTTATCACTAGATATATCATAATAATTAAAGAATAAATCAATTTCTTTTCTGTCCACTGCATTCTTTAATTCAGCATAATTATCATATTCCTTATATTCAAAATCAATTCCACTAAGTCTTGAAATTCTATTTATAAATTCTGCAGATATACCAACTAAATTGTCCTTTATTAATACTTCATAAGGATAGTTTTTAACAAAGCCATACACATAAGTTTTTGATAAAACTGCAGCTTTTGTTTTATCATTTATATTATTCTTTTCTACATAATAATTTAATAATATCTTGTTATATTCATCAACAAAGTTTTTACTCTTCCAGTTAATAAAATACTTTTTAACAATACTACTTAATTCTTCGTTAGTACTGTTTAAAGATAATACTAATTTATTACTTATTTCCGTAAATATATAATTTATATGATATTCCTTATTAGATATAGTATAATCTAAATACATTATATTAGGAACTATAACCATATCCACTTTTGAATCATTTAAAGCAGCAAACAATTTTGAAGCATCTTCATATGTCTTATATGTTAAATTCTTACCATTTTTTAAATAATAACTTATACTTCCTACATCTGATGAAAATACACCTAATGTTAAATTTTCAAAATCTGAAATCTTATCGATTTTTTTACTAGTTTTCCCTATTGCAACATAAACATCTTCATTTAAATAAACATCATCTTCTTTGATATCAGCTTCATCTTTTACTATTTTAAATCTAAAATCACTACTATTAATTACATTATTGTTATAATATGGAACTTTATTGAACTCTAAACCAGTAGCATCTTCCAAATCATTAACAAATTTTTCGAAAACACCACCATTTCCATATATAGGATAATCATTAATATATTCAAAGTTTTCTCTTACATTAAGATTATTTTGTAACCATTTTCTTTCAGATGCATTAAACGAATTAGAATCTTCATGATTAAAATAGAAATATAATCCAAAGAACAATAAAATAGCTATTACAACAGGAATAATTATTAACGATTTTCTACTTTTTTTCATCTGTACTAGTCACCGCCCTATTTTTTGTCCAAGATATATCCTTAACTTCTTTTTGTTTATACCCTATTATTGGGAAATTATTCCTTGATGAATCTTCTTTCTTTATAAATAATTGAATAGCATAATACTTTATCTGCTTTTCACTTAAAGAGGCATATGAACCCGCACCAATCTTTTTAGCGTCATCTACACTAACATCATTACCTACAGTAATAATTATATTTAATGTTCTACCTGAAACATCAAAACTTACTTTTGATACACTTTTATTCTTCTTTAATTCTTCTTCCATTTTACTAAAATTATCTTTAGTAATTTCAACCTCTTCTATTCCATCTAGTCTATTACCATATTCAGGCTTACCACCATTTGTAAAGAATAAGTCATACATAAAATATAGTAATATAACAACAAAAACAAATAATACTATTACAAACACTGTAAATTTATGTTCTTTAATAAATCTCATAATATCACTCCTAGTACTATCATTATACAATAATATTATGAAATAATCAAAAAAAAACGCCTAAAAAATTAGGCAACTTAATCACACACCCAGTGTGATATTATATTATGATGTTTTTACAAAAAATATATTCTTTTTTTACTATTAAAAATTTTTATATGTACTATAAATATAAAAGTATGTTAAAATAAAATCAGAGGGAGGCTTTGAAAAGAAATAATAGTGAATTTAATTATTATTACTTTTCAAAGTCATTTTTTATGGAGGAGTAAATTATGGAAATTGGAAATTTAAGATTACTAGTAATGGATAATTGCAAAGAATTAGGCGAATTAGTAAACAAAAACATAAACCTAATAAGAAATAGCGACTTTGATTACAGAATACCAATTGATATTTCAGTATTCTCAAACTCAGAAAGTAGAGCTAGAATAAAAGATTCAGTAAGAGGAAAAGACACTTTCATAATCGCAGATATAGGTAATTATGAACAAGAATACAGATATTTTGGTAAGAAAAACAGAAAAAGTTATAACGATAACTTCATAGAATTGCTAGAAACAATTGATGCTTGCGGAAACACAACCTATAGAACTTGGGTAGTCGAACCTTTACTTTGGGGTTCGCGTCAACATAAAAAAGAAGCTAGAGAATCACTTAATGCTGCTTTAGGGCTTAGAATCATGGACAATTTAGGAATCAAAGGAATACTTTCATTTGATGTACACGATCCAACTGTAAGATGCGCATTACATAACACTTCATTTGATAATATTTACCCTACAAACGATATGATAAGCACATTCCTAGATACCGAAAAAATAGATTTCAATAATTTACTAATAATTCATCCTGATGAGGGAGCCGCTAAAAGGGCAAAATATTTTGGAGATGTATTAGATGCTCCAGTAGGTGGATTTAGAAAAGTAAGGGACACAAGTAAAGTAGTAGATGGTACTTGTAAAATAAAAGAACATGAATATACAGGAACAACTCCATTAAAAGGTAAAGACCTAATAGTTGCTGATGACATTATCGCATCAGGAAAATCAATGATAGATGTTGCTAAAAAAGCTAAAGAAGATGGTGCTGCTAGAGTTTATCTATTCGCAACATACGGGCTATTCAGTGATGGAACTAAAAGTATAAACGAATTTAAAAAAGCTTATAAAAAAGGCTATATTGAAAAAGTATATATTACAAATCTAACCTATATTCCAGAAAGAATTGCTAAAGAACCTTGGGTAGAAATAGTAGACTGCTCCCCTAACATCGCTAAAATAATACATACTTTAAATAAAGATGATTCAATTGAACCATTAATGAATGGAAAAGATCAAGTTAAAGATAAAGTTTTATCAAAAAAACTTTAGATAAACAAATAATAAAAGGCATATTCAATATATGCTTTTTTTATGTTAAAATTATACTATAGAAGGAGTGATAAAATGAAAAAATGTACTGATTGTAATGTTGAAATGATAGATGGTTTTGATGTAAGTGTAGATCAAAACTTTGAGGTTGGTGCAAATGCACACTCAACAATTAATATATTTAAACCTACTGGAGAAACTACAAAATCTTTTTTAGGAATTAAACTTCAAAAAACTATTGGTGGATACATTAGCAAAGCATCAGTATGCCCTAAATGTGGCAAAGTAGACTTTTATATTAATCCAGAAGATTTAAACAAATAATAAGTTACCAATTAAAAAGTGTATCAACTAAAATTATGATGGAGGCACAAAATGATTTTTAGAAGAGAAAATGGACGAATAAATATAAATAATGAAATTAATAATGGAAATATAACAATTGACGAAGAAGAACAACGTGGTACTAGAACCAACAAATTTTGGTTTAATAATTATGAATTTATGTATAAAGATGTTTATCCACTAACTCATGAAGATTTTGCCGAAATAATCGCATATAAATTGGCGGAACGCCTAGGCATTGAATGTGCTAGTTATGATTTAGCTATTTATAACGGTAATATAGGAGTAATAACAGCCAACCTAATAAAAGATAATGAAAATGAAGAATTACTATCTGGATCAGAAATTATCACACAAGTATATGCTGAATACATTACACCTATAAATAAAACAGTAGAAAAATATCGTGAAGTAGTTACTAAATATAATGCTAGAAATATTTATGAGTTTTCTCAATTATCACACGAAAAACAAATCAATTTAAGAGATGAATTATTATTGCTTGTTAATAATTTAAATGTTAAAAATAGCGAAATATCTGAATCGCTGCTTAATAATGAAAGCATTAACCCCACAGAAATCAAAAAAGTATATGACTATTTAGATAGCTTTATTGATATATATAACCAGGATTTTACCGAAATGAAAAACGGAATAATAAAATCCAATAATCTATATGACATATGGAGTGTTTTAGAAATCTACTCAAAAATTAATAATGCTAATACAAATATAGAAGAGGATATGAACAACTTGATTAATGTGTTCATTTTTGATATAATAACGAGCCAAGGAGATCGACATGCAGATAATTGGTCGATAATCAGAAATAACAAAGACAACAGCATCAGAATTTGCCCTCTATATGATAATTCTGGTATTTGTAGTTTAAACAGAGAAAAAGCAATTAAAAATATTGTTGACTATGTCAATGCATTAGGAGATCCACTTATTCATGATAAAAAGAAGCAAAAAATCAAAATGCTACTTGATGCAACTATTAACCATAGCAATTCAGGACTAAAAGTAGATCTAGAAGATGTTGAAAGTAAAAGCAAAAATAGAGCTATAATGACTAAATTCATTGATTTTTCATCCCAAGAGTTTATTGATAGAATCATGTGTTTTATAAAACAAATCAATGAAGACTTACTAAATAGTATTTTCTCAGACATAGAGCAACAAATAAAAATAGAAATTCCAAACAAAATAAAAATAATCGTTAAAACAGTTATTGCTAATAACATAGAAATGATCAATGAAATAAATAATGAAAGGAGAATACAAAATGAAAGAGGCTGATTTCATTGAAAACATTGAACTAAATATTGAAGATATTTATTATAGTATTTCAGACGTTTTCGGTATAAAAAAAGAAGAATTCAGAACATTGATTTTAAATATAATTAATGCCTTTCAATACAACGAGAAATTAAGAAAAAAAGATTTTTCAATGAGTATTTTCCACATACAAAACTTATTAGAATTAAAAAATTTATTAATGACTTTAGATTTAACAGAAGAAGAAATCAAAAAAATAATAGTTAAATCTCCAATTATATTACTTTATTCTGATAAATTGAATGATATATATTATTTATATAAAAGCAAAAAATATTATGGATATACAATCCTAGACAATAAAGAATATGATACATTTTTACTAAACGAGAATTTAAATAGTAATATTGTAAGTAACAATTACATCGTAGAAAAAATGCTTGACTATTATAAAATCAACAATAATGAAATAAAAGATTTTGATAATTTAGAAAGTGATTTCAAATTAAAGAATTATTATTTCAAGAAAAAGCCGAAATCAAAATAAAAATCATCTTATAAAAGATGATTTTTTTTATGCTTAAAACATATAATTTATAGAGGTGAATTAATGAATAATACATACACAGTTAAACCCGGTGATACATTATATGGGATAAGTAATCAATATGGAGTATCTGCAATTGATTTATATAACTACAATAATTTGACAACTACAAATATTAAAGTTGGACAAGTACTTAGAATTCCTAATATAACCGGAACTAATCCTTCAGGATTATTTACATATACAGTAAAAAAAGGAGATACCCTTTACAATATAGCTAAAAGATACAACACAACTGTAGATGAGATAATAAAGCTAAGTCATCTTACTTCAACCAATTTATATATTGGACAAGAACTAACTATACCAGAAACAAACGAAACAACTACTACACTTCCATCTTTTATAAATTATACAGTTAAAAAGGGAGATACCCTATATAATATTGCAAGAAAATATAATATCAGTGTTGATGATTTAATAAAAGATAATAATTTAAATACTTCTATTTTAAGTATTGGACAAAACTTAAAAATAAGAACTAATAAATCTGATATTGCAGTTGAAGAATGTTTTGGTGAAGCATATACTCCAATTGATAATACAACAACATATAAAGTTGTAAAGGGAGATAGTTTGTGGAAGATTGCAAATAAGTTTAATACTTCTGTAGACGCTATAAAAAGGAAAAATAATTTGACCAGTAATAATTTAAGTATAGGTCAAATACTAAAAATATAAGGAGATGACATATGACAATTAAATCTACTGATACCAAATTATTAAATAATGATGTTGATTATCAAACATTTATCTCAAACAATCCAAGTAAAGCATTTGTTAAAGTAAGAGCTTCATCTATTAATGAAGCATTACCTATAAAAGATGTAAGTGTATCTATCTCAAAAGAAATAGGAAACAATACAATAATATTTTTTGAAGGGAAAACAGACGAAAGTGGAATGATAAATGATATAACACTACCTGCTCCAATAAGAGTTAAAACAAACGAAGAAGTCCCAGAATTTACTAAATATAATCTTAATGCAACCTATCAAAAAGAAAACTTCAACAAAACATATCCAATCTCTGTATGTTGTGGAGTAACAATACTACAACATATTAATATTACTCCTAATATATATCAAGAAAGGAATTATTATGGCTATTAAGTATCCAACAATACCAAATGAAATAATAGTTCATTTAGGTAATCCTTCTGAAGCAGCTAAAGATATTAAAGTACCATTTACAGATTATATATCTAACGTTGCTTCTAGTGAATTATATCCAACATGGCCTGATTCTTCTTTAAGAGCTAATATATATGCAATACTTTCATTCGCACTTAACAGAGTATATAATGAATGGTATAGAAGTAAAGGATATAACTTTGATATTACTAATTCTCCAACATATGATCAAACTTACATAGAAGATAGACAAATCTATGAAAATATATCTAACATTGTAGAAGATATATTTGATTCATATGTAGTAAAACAAAATCAAATACAACCATACTTTACTAGATATTGTGATGGAAGAAAAACAACATGTAATGGATTATCACAATGGGGAACTGTAACACTTGCCAATCAAAATAAAACACCACTTCAAATACTCAAATATTACTATGGTGCTGATATATCAATAAAAACGGATGTCCCTGTTGGTAATAATACAATGGGATATCCAGGATATGTAAATAAACTTGGAAGTATAGGAAACCCAGTAAGAGCAATTCAAAGAGATCTTAATAGAATAAGAATAAACTATCCTGCTATACCAGAAATAGAAGATAGGCTTGGAGCATACAATAAAGAAACTGAAGAAGCAGTAAAAAAATTTCAAGAAATATTTAATCTTCCAGTAACCGGAGAAGTAGATAGAGCTACATGGTATAAAATAAAGTATATATACACAAGTGTAAAAAAGTTGTCTGATTTATATTCAGAAGGATTAAGTCCAGAAGAAGCAAACTTTTTATATAAAGATGAAGTGAAATATGGAGATACAGGAATTGAAGTAGAATATATTCATTATTATTTAAACTCCATAGCGTTCTTAGATCCTGATATACCAGCTTTACAAACAAATTCTGTATTTAATGATAATACAAAAAAGATGGTATTAGCATTTCAAAACAAATATGGCCTTGAACCCACTGGAATGATAACATATGCTGATTGGAAAGTATTATTAGAAGTATATGATAAATTGTTAAAATCTTTCCCTAGTGAATATGCAACTTATGTAAATGAACTATATCCTGATTACTTTTTAAGTAGAGGTTCTACTGGTGATGATGTAACAAGATTCCAAAGATTCTTGCTTAAAATATGTAAATTTGATAAATCCATACCGGGAGTAAGAGTAAATGGCATATTTGATGAATTAACAGAAAATTCTGTAAAGAAAATTCAAAGTGATTATGGCTTCGAAGTAAATGGTCTTGTTGGACCATTGCTTTGGAAAAAAGTAGTTGAACTATCTAAACGTTAAAAAAATATAAGCTATTGCTTATATTTTTATTGTAATTGTAAGACTTGACCTATATAAAGTATATCACTATTTAAATTGTTAATTCTTCTTAATTCATTTACTGTAGTATTAAATCTAGTTGCGATTGAATACAAAGTATCTCCAGGCGAAACATAATAAACCATATTCTTAGAAATAGTAGGTATTTTTAATTTTTGACCAACAACAAGTATATTAGAAGTTAAGTTATTCAAATCTTTTATTTTAGATACAGAAGTATCAAACTTATTAGCAATAGAATATAGTGTATCTCCTCTTTGAACAATATATTCTGTTTCGTTATCATCATCTATCACAGAACTGTAATTAGGAATTATAAGCTTATCTCCTACCTCTAAAATTGTACTTTTTAAATTATTAAGAGTTATTATTTGATCTATTGTAGTGTTATATTTATTTGCTAGAGAATATAACGTATCTCCGGGTGAAACAATATAATAGTTTTCAATCTTTTCTATTTCTTCCACATCAGTTGGAATCAATATTTTTTGACCAACTGATAAGGTAGTTGTAGAAAGCTGATTAGCGTCAATTAATTTATCAACAGAAACTCCAAAGCGTTTAGATATTGAATATAATGTGTCCCCCTTTTCAACAACATAAACGGTTAAATCATTAGAAGGCGGTTCAACAATTGAAGTTGGTATTTTTAATTTTTGACCAACACTTATCAAATTTGAAGTTAAATTATTTGCTGCTTTAAGTTCAGGGACAGTTGTATTTAATTTTGACGCTATACCATATAGAGTATCGCCCTTCTGAACTACATATATATTACTATCAATAGTAGATGGTGCATTATATGGTACCCCAATATAATCTGTTACTGCCCTAACAACGCCTTCTCCATAGTTTAAAAGATCTTTTTGTAATTTTGCCAAATCTTTACTATTATCTATAAATCCATATTCTATTAACAAAGGTTCAACATTTCCAGTTAATCTATGTATAAAATAATAATCCTTAGATGCATCAGTAGGATACCTTTTCTGATAAATTTTTCTTTTCTTCTGACCTTCTTCTCCTATTGAATCTAATACTTTTCTAGCAAGAGTATCAGAATTTCTAAGTGCATATACTACTTCAGCTCCTTCTCCCCCTCCTGCATTTATATGATTAGATAACAAAATAACATCTTTATTATTACCAAAAGCAGATAAAATTCTTCTAACTCTTTCATCTCTATCCAAAGTTTCATCAGTTGTTCTAGTAATATATACAGGAACCCCCAACTCCTTTAATCTATCATAAATATACTTTGAAACTGCTAGTGTAAAATCTTTTTCATAAACATTCCCATTAACAGCACCAGGATCGCTTCCACCATGACCAGCATCCACAACTACTCTTTTAGGAACTCCTTCATTCATGTTAATCACCTATGATAATATATGCTGATTATAATAAAGTGTTAATATTATAAGATTTTAAATCAATAAAAAAGCATGTTTTTCGCATGCCTTTCTTCTATTCAAAGAAGTCTTTTACTTCTTTTAAAACATCAATTTTTACTTCTCTAAAAATATCATGTGTTATACCTTTTAAAACAATTAGTCTCTTTTCAGGGTTTTCCATTTTTTCAA
>JAEEGL012758292.1_pt1 | contig 13579 bp, 13 predicted proteins | sample 9134231 | NCBI WGS metagenome assembly JAEEGL01 (sample SAMN16246548, study PRJNA631951) | gut metagenome | biome: gut microbiome; feature: rumen; material: fiber-attached | host: Bos | place: Iran: Karaj | collected 2018-10
ATTCATCGACTTCATCAAAACTGTCTTCAGGCAGCGTTCGCAATTTTTGTTCTAGAAGTTCCAAGGACATAAACTACCCCTTTCAAGGACTTTTCTTCTCTAAATATACTTTTTTCGTGCCGCAGATGCAAGCAACGGCTCTGTTCAATCGGTATTGCGGTACTGAAATATTTAAGAAATTGCTCTTTTTTGAAAAAATTTCAAGTAATTGATGGAACAATACAAACAAGTCGGCAATGCTGTTCCTGTCAATTTGGCAAAAGACATCGGTGTTCAAATCGCAAAAGTTCTGAAAGAGGTTTAATTATGTGGGATTTAGACTTTATTTCAGAAAGTGATTTTCGAACTCATGTTAGAAATACAATAGAAGAGTACAAAAGAACATTGAGATCATCTATAAGTTTAGAACAATTTAACAAGAATATTATCGATCCAGTCAAATTTGCATTTGACAAAGCGCTATATGGACTTTCTTGGAGAGAGTTGATTAACAAGGAAATCTTACGTCAAAAAGATAAAACCATCAACAACTCTATTGGTTATTTCCATCAAAAAATATTCCAATATATTCATCGTGATGGGTGTACAATTATTAGTGCATATTCACCGATTTAATGCAGATGACTTACAATTTGCAGATGCTCTCGTGAGTTCCTGCATTGTGGTCTTCCGTAATAAAAAGCCTAAAAATTTAAACAAAATCAAATTTTCGATTGGCGGAACAATAAACAATCCTAATGAAATGAGGCTAATCGACAGGTCAAACTTGAAAGCCGATTCAAAATGGACTAGCTTGTTTCAAGGAAGGGCTGAAAACATAGAGACTCAAGTCACCCTTGGTTCTTTTTTTACGGTCAAACGAGGTTTTGCCACAGGAGACAACGATTTCTTTTTAGTTGCAATCTTCCAGAAGCTATAATCAAAAAGAATTATCCCAAAGTTTGGAACTATATTAAATATGGTATAGAAAAGGGTGTACCCAAAGGCTACATTTGTAGCCATCGTAACCCTTGGTATTCTTGCGAAGAAAGAGAGCCTGCGGCAATTGTTATTCCCTATATGGGAAGATCCGAATCGCAGAATAAAATGTTCCGGTTTATACTTAATAAATCCAAAGCAATAACAACTAACGTTTATCTTTTACTTTACCCGAAGCCTGAATACGCCCATTGCATAAAAAACGCTTCTTTATTAAATGAGATTTGGCAGAAACTAAACTCTATTTCAACAGAAACTTTATGTCGAAACGGAAGATTCTATGGAGGCGGTTTGCATAAAATGGAACCTAAGGAGTTGATGCGGACCCCCGCAAACGAAATAGCCTCTCTTTTAGAATCCAAGAATAATGATCAATTATCACTTTTTGCTACAGTATAAGCTGCACTTCTTTTTGTAATAAATGATTTTCATTGGCTTCAAATGCTTTTTATTGAATCCCTTTTTAGTAATTTGCGGAAGTAAATCAAACGGTGGATTCTTGTATGAAAAAAGCGTATATCATTATTTCTATTGTGTTAGTATGTTTAACACTTACAACATTTCTTCTCGTCAATAAAAGTGATTTCACGACGCAAAGCGACCAACCCCAAAGTAGCGTTAAAACAGACACGTTGTATCGCATTCTAAAATCTGACGGGGACACCGCCATTTGGAACGCAAAAGATTGCAATGTACACAGTTCATTTTTCTCGTGTGTCCGCCACGTACCTAGACCTAAAAGTCACACTAGCAACCATCCTCAAGAAAGGGGTATTCTTGGAATGCTTAAAAATATAAAACTATCGCCAAAACAAAGTCATCCAGAAGCGTATTTCGCCAAAACTCGCGATACGATTTTCGTGAACTTGAATTTCGGAAAAGATTCACTTTCCAGCTATGTTCCGCAAGCTATAAAACCGACAATGCATCCCGAATTGGTCATCAATTTTTTCTCGAGCATTCCCAACAATCCATGTTCAGAGCTTTTAAGGTTTAAATCTTTTTTCAGCCTTGAACCTGTTGGCCTCCCGGACTTTTTGACCTGGCAAGACAATGATCCGGCTTACATTGTCAAAAACGACCTGTCAGAAAACAAGCAGTGTTACATTGATTACAAGCTAGATGCTTATCGAGGATATCGCCGTCATATTTTCGAGCAGCTCCCGGAAAGAGCACAAACTTACACTTACCAGATATTTAATACAACATTCAATGCATTTAAAGACACGACTTTTTCATGGAAACTTGTTTATAAAGATCTGCACGGGATTGGAGATACTTTAGATATCACGACAACGATAATGACTCATGAAGACGACACGAGCACGAAGTGTTTCAACCACATTACAGGCAGTCGCCATTGCAATTTCAATTTCCAACCTATGCGAATGAATCGTCGTTATCTAGATCGACGCTTTTGGAGACTTAAAGAACCGATGATCAAATAAATTTTATAGACTGCTATTTCATCAATACAATTCGGCCTTCGGCTGATGTGTACCGCTCTGGGATTTTTCCAGAAAGTTTATTCTGCAAGTAATCCACCATGATTTCGGCATCGATTAGATCGGAACGGTCGATAATTTTGCAACCTTCGAACATTTTAAACCCGTCACCTAAATTTTCCAATATATAGGTTGACGAAGCGACCGAGTATTCGGCGGCGGTATCGAGCGGCGTTAATTTGCCGTCTCTTTCAACTTGCACATCGACAACTCTGCGTTTCCCCATTACTCCGGCAAACATTCCCTGAGAGTACTGGATCACGCTGGACGATATCGATGCGTCTATGGTTACTTTGAGTCCTGAAATTTGGAGAAAGCCTCCTAACTCCGAGTCTTTTGCGATTTTAATTTCGCCTTTTTCATCGGCTTTTACCATGCGGTATGAATATTCAAGGGCATCTAAAAGAACGCTCCCTTTGACTTTTGCGACAACAATCTTGTTCGCAAAAGGCGTGATGTTTTTCATATCGCCGTACGAGAGTTTCCCTTTGGGCATGTTTGCCCTGATGCTGCCTCCATTTACGAAAGCGATATCCGACTTCATATAATTTCTAAAGGCATCGGCTATAAAGTTTCCAACTCCATTTTCTGCCAATCGAGTGAGTTGTGTGGAATTTGTATCTACAGTAAATATTTTTGCAGGGCTCTCGCCCACTTCCTTGGCCACCTTTTCTGCATATTCTGCATTTATTTTGTCTATGCTTGCTGCTATGCTGGAATTCTTTTGCGTGTAATTCTCCACTAGTTTTGTACAAACTTTTCCGTTTTGCGATATAACCATTTGGCCGATTTTCGCAAGCTTTGCTCCCGTCGAAGAAAGCAGAACGACCTTCCCCGCTTCATCCCAAACAGTATCTTGAGCAATGACGGTATGGGAATGTCCATCTAAGACAGCGTCTACGCCCGTCAAGCCTCGAACGACATCTGTCGATCTAAAGGGGGCGGCGTTCTCAGAGACTCCCAAATGCGAAAGCATGACAATGTAATTGGCTCCGTCTTTTTTCAGTTGGTCAATGTTCTTTTGCAGAATCTCGATTAGTCGTTTGTTGTTTTCTCCTTCATAGAGATTGTAAACAAATTTACCGTCTTCTTGGAAAGATGTTGGTATAGAAGCAGAAAAGCTTGCGGGTGTCAAGGCTCCGATAAATCCAATCTTGATTTTTTTACCGGCAACAGACATTTCGATTATTTTCGACGATTCAATGTTTTCAAAAAGGTTCTTGCCTTTACCCGTGTAGGCAAAATTGCTCACCACGTAGCTTGCTTTCGACGAATCAACGAGTTCGGACAAACGCGTCATTCCGTAATCGAATTCGTGGTTCCCGAAAGTAGCGATATCATAGCCGACTTCATTCATCAGTTGAATCGCATAGCGGCCTTTCGAAAGAATCCCCAAAGGGGTTCCTTGAATTGCATCTCCGTTATCGACGAGCAGCACATTTTCGGTTATTTTCTTGATGGAATCTTTATAGGCGGCGAGTCCTGCATACCCAATATTTTCGTCAAACGCGCAATGGACATCGTTCGTGAACAGGATGACGATATCATTTTTGCTATTGACGTTGCAGACGGAGTCCTTGACAAAAATTTCGGATTCACGACGGTCTGTTGCAAGGCCTGCTCTGCGGCTATCACTGCAAGCGACGGATATGCAGATGAGAGATGACAGGGTAAACGCTATAAATAAAGATTTTTCCATATATTCCTGATTCATTTCGACAGGGAATTCAATTAATATATTGAAAATATAGCTATTAGTAAAATTATATTATATTTATCATAAAATGGTATATAGAGGTGTTTATGGATTTTTCAAAAATTACCCGTATAGGGTTTATCGTTTCATTGGCTTTGCTAGCCGCTTGCGGTGATGACAATTCTAGCGGATCTTCATCGGGCATATCGACTCCTTTGGGAGAAAGCGTGGCTCCGGCATTCCTGAAAAAAGGCGATAAGATAGCACTCCTTTCGCCATCTTATTTCACGCCGGATTCCAACATTCAAAAGACGGCAAACGTCATCAAGGAATGGGGCTTTAAGCCTGTTATCGGCAAGAACGTGAGCAAGCTCGACGCAGGCAAGTACGCTGGCACTGCCGAAGAACGTGCTGATGACTTTATCGAGGCTCTCAAGGATACTAGCATCAAGGCGATTCTCTGCAATCGCGGCGGTTATGGCACCATCCAGCTGGTAGACCTCATCGACCTTAAAACCGTAAAGGACAATCCCAAATGGCTCATCGGCTATAGCGACATTACCACATTGCACGCTATGCAGACCAAGGCCGGGGTCATGAGCATTCATGGCACCATGAGTACAAGCATTGCAAAAACGGGCGGCAAGGACGACAACAGCACGCTTTTGCGCGACCTGCTCAAGGGCTCCGTTCCTACGTACAAAGTGCCCAAGCACGAATACAACCAAAAGGGTACGGCCGAAGGAATCCTCGTGGGCGGCAACATGGCGACATTCGTTCCGCTGGTCGGCTCAAGCGATATCGACATATTCTCTAACGACGGAATCATCCTCTTTATGGAAGAAGTGGGCGAATCCTTGCACAACATCGACCGCATGTTCAATACGCTGGAATTGCACGGTGTCATGGAGAACGTGAAAGGCGTTATCCTTGGCGATTTTGTGGAATCGGGCATGGACCAAGATTTTGAAAGTACCGAAGAAATGCTTTCCAAGTACTTGAAAAAGTACAACATCCCGGTCTTATGCGGGTTCCCGGCGGGCCATGACGACGTGAACTTGCCCTTAATCATGGGCGCGAAAGTCAAGATGGAAGTGAAAAGCGACGGCGCGACTCTCTCGTTCGACATCGAAGGCGACAAGAAAACTATCGAAACAAAAAAATTGACAAACGTTCCTGTTTTGGCAAAAGCGCTTCACAAAATGCTTTCAGGTAAAACTTTTGCCATTGAAGAATAACAGTGGAATAGCAGTTTAAAAGGATAATGATGAAAAAGATTCTTACTATTACAGCCGCCCTTTCCATGGCGGCATTGATGGGCTGCGGTGACGATTCCGCCTCTGCATCTGATAACAATCCGCTTGATGATGTTTCTGTTGACTTAAGCAAGATGACGCTTCGCGAGAAGGTGGGGCAATTGTTCTTTGTGAGGCCCGAAGCGCTTGATACCAGCATCCATTGGAATGAATACGCCGAACTCACGGATTACAAGTTGCAACAAGTGAACAAGACGATGTCCGCAGTCAACAAGGATTACCCCGTTGGTGGCGTTATCTTGTTTGCACACAACATCAAAAACGAATCGCAGTTGGTTTCGTTTGTCAAGGAAATCAAGAAGCTGAACGGCTCTCCCCTGCTTGCCATTGACGAAGAAGGCGGGCGTGTGGCTCGTATTGCAAATAACGGAACATTCGACGTTCCGAAGTACGAAAGCATGGCGGCCATCGCAGAATCTGGCGACCCCAATGATGCTTACAAGGCTTCATTCATCATCGGAAGTTACGTCAAGAAATACGGATTCGATATCGACTTTGCCCCCGTTGCCGACGTGAACACGAACCCGGAAAATATTGTCATCGGCCCCCGCGCATTCTCGGATAACCCCGAAACAGCCGCCGAGTTTGTCGTGAGCTACCTGAACGGGCTCGATTCCGCAAACATCATCGGTACGCTCAAGCATTTCCCCGGACACGGCGATGTCAAGACAGACACCCACACGGGGTACGCCGAAACCAACAAGACCTGGAACGAAATGCTCAAGTGCGAAATGATTCCGTTCAAGGCGGGGATTGATGCGGGTGCGCAGATGATCATGACAGCCCATATCGCAGCCCCGAAAGTAACCGGGAACGATTTGCCTTCGACGCTCTCTCCTGTGATTTTGCAAGAAAAACTCCGTGGAGAACTCGGATTCAAGGGCGTTATTGTCGCCGATGCCATGGACATGGGCGCGATTACCAAGCAATTCAGCGATACGGAAGCCCCAATCAAGGCCATCCAGGCGGGCGTTGACATCATCCTTTGCCCCAAAGATTTCGTAAGCGCATTTGATGCCATTGTCAAGGCCGTCGAAAAAGGCGACATCAAGGAATCGCGTATCGACGAAAGCGTCAAGCGGATTCTGGCACTCAAAAAAAGGAATTGATTCTGTAGCGAGTCAGGGCTTCTTAAAAGATACCCTGACCGTACATATAACAGAATTATTTCTATTTTCGTTCCATGATTATCTCAATTATCCTTACTGTACTTTTCATTCTCGGAGATGCCGGCGTGCTGTTCTTGAGTCAAGCCAGTTTTGGACGAATTCCGCAGGGCAAGCGACTGGAGCGTATCAAGCAGTCGCCGAATTACGATGTAAAGAAGAAGCAATTTGTGAACGAAATCGAGACAGAATTCATGACGGGCAACAAAAGCACGTTGACCGTGTGGCGTGAGTTCATGTTCAATAAAAAAATACAGACTGTACCGGACACGGCTATTAAAGCCATCAAGACGGATGTCAAAGCGCTCCCCGATGATAAAGATTGGTTAGTATGGTTCGGGCATTCTTCGTATCTGTTGAACTTGTCCGGGAAAAAGATCTTGGTGGATCCGGTATTTTACAAGGGGGCTCCCGTAAAATTCGCGAACAAGATGTTCAAGGGCACGGATATTTATAAGCCCGTCGATATGCCGGACATTGACTATCTCGTCATCACCCACGACCATTGGGATCACTTGGATTACGAAGTTGTCACGGAAATGGAACCGCGAGTGAAAAAAGTCGTTACCCCTCTTGGCGTTGGAGAACATTTAGAATATTGGCACTATCCTTTAGAAAAACTCCTGGAAATGGATTGGTGGGATTCCTCAAAACTGGATAGCGGTTTTACCGTCACGGCCACACCTGCAAGGCATTTTTCTGGCCGCGACCTGAATAAAAACAAGACACTCTGGGCATCATTCGTTCTAGAAACGCCCAAAAGGACCATTTGGATTGGAGGCGACGGGGGTTACGGACCGCACTACGCCAAAATCGGCAAAAAATTTCCAAACATCGACTTAGGCATTCTCGAAAACGGGCAGTACAATCCAGACTGGGCCCAAGTCCATACAATGCCGCAATACTTAGGCAAAGAAATGACTGAACTGGATGCAGCCCGGTACATAACGGTACACCATTCCAAGTTCTGCTTGAGCAAGCATCCGTATTTCGAGCCGCTAGAAAATGCAAAAAAGGCCGCCAAGGAATCTGGCAAGCCTTTGTTTATGCCGCTAATCGGCGAAGTTGTCTATTTGGATTAAAGGTTTTCTTTGGATAAGTAAGCCTTTAAGGCAAATCCTTGATGACCATGATGCCGCTACGTTCAATCTTCGGATACTGACGCATACCTTCCCCGCCCTTGCCCTTGTCGAGGATGTCGAGCAAAGTGCCGTTGGTCGAGTAAAGGTGCAGTTCCCACGGGCCGTTCGGCGCATTGAAGTAGCCGGAGTTCTTTTGCACGTTACGCTGGAACGTGCGGTTGAGGCGATCGGCGACGCTTCTCGCATGGACGAGCGAAACATCGGCGAGGTTCCAAGAAATCGGAACGCCGCCCATGTCGAAGATGAGCACGGCATCGAGGTCGGTTTCTTCTTTCATCGTGAATTTCCAGCTGAAGTTCTGCCAGCTCGTGCTCAAGTCCAGAATACGGCCGTTGGCGTACGGCGTATAAGAGACGCAATCCTTCTTGATGTTCACGTTGAGCGTGCGCGGTTTGTCCGCTTTGGCTCGCATGCTGAACACGTAGGTCACGCCCTTGTGTAATGCGAAATGCTGCTTGAACTGGATGTTCCAGGATTCCTTGCCGCCTTTCTTGATGTCAAAATGGACAACGCCGTCATTCACGGTGACTTCGCCATTGCCACCCCAGAAATCAGTCGTCCAGCAACTGAGCGGATCGTCTGCGCTAAAGTCGCCGTTTTCGATGATGTTCGCCCCCGATCCCTGAGAACCGGTCGTGAAATCCTTATTCTGGATAAAGTTCGGAATGACACTCGTGTTCTGGATTCCGAGAGGGCTATCGACCGCAACTTCCTTGCCCCACCCCACCAGCGTGTTGTACGAGCCATGAACAGTCATGTCCATATCGGGACTGTCAAAGTTGCCAGGGCCCCAGCTCCACGCTAGCCAGCCGATGCTCAAACGCTCGCATTCCGACATGATAAACTTATAAGGGATTTCCCTCACGCCGCCAGCAGCCACCGGAGCAAATTCGCCTACAATCAGCGGAATCTTACGCTTAACAGATTCTTCTAGCACGCCCTTGATGCGGTCCTGGACTGTCTCGTAACCCGTCGCGACAGGATTGTGACGTTCGGTCGGCCACCACATGTGAAGCGAGAAAATCAAGTTGTGTTCCGGGTCAGCACGCAAAAGCTTTGGACCTACGTTCAGCAGGTTCTTTTCGTTCTGGCCCCATTCGTCGGCATCGATCATGATGGGCACGCGAACACCGGATGCACGGAGCTTCGTCACGATAATGTTATACGCGTTGAAGAACTCGTCGGCACTCTGGGCCTTGTCGCCCGGTTCGTTACCGATATTCAAAATCAAGTATTCCTGATGGTTGTAAATCATCTGGAGCGTTTCTTCGCGAAGCCAGAAGTCGAGAGCGTCGCTCAGGCGGTCCCAGTTACCGGTCGTATCATGAATTTCGGGAATCGGAATCATGCCGTTTGCGATACAAAGCGAGATGATATTGTCGAGGTCGCTGATACGACCACGGGTATTCCAAACAATTCTTACACAGTTTGCGCCAGTCTTTGCAATTTCAGGGATAGTCTTGCCTTCGCGATCCGTCCAAATAAACATGTGGTTTACACCACGGAGAACAACCTTTTCGTTGTCCTTGCTATATAGAAAAGAATCTTGAACGAAAAAACCAGGTTTTGCAGTTGAGCCGTTCATATCTTTTTTCTCCATAAATTCGTTTAGTCCAATAATTACCCAATGTAAATATACAACTAAATTTTTTTGTAGTGCCAAATTTTTTTGCCATATATAAAAAAATCAGCAGGGATGATGGAATAAAAATATAGGACTTAACGCTTTATAGGAAAACTTTAACAAGAAGCCTTGAGTTTTAAGGACGCGGCGGCATTTTCCTTGGCGACATTCGACGGAAGCGGCGAGCGCACCTCCCCTACCGTTTGAATCGAAGAACCCAAGAGCGAACGCTCCGGGAGATGTTTCCAGTAACGGACAGGCAAACACCGTCGTAAGAGTCGCGGATTGAGCCGTTCCTTGATGGCCATCGTGTCGTAATAGGACTTCCACATTTGCGTGAACTGGTCCGGCGGTGCATGCGTTGCGATGTAGTTGCGGTCGGGAACGGTCACGAAATGCGTCCGGTAATTTTCGTAATAAACGCCAAAACCGCGTTTGACATCCACAATCGCCCAGGTGCCGTTCGGATAGCGAGCGCGGAAATGCCCGATAATCATTTCGAGAATATCGTACTTGGGTTCGATTTCGGCAACGTACATTCCGTCGGGAGTTTTGTTGAATCGCACCATCCCGTACATCGCATCCATTTCGCGGCGGACGGAACGGGCAATCGTAATGAGCGGAATCATTTCGAGGCTAGAGGGATTGCGACCGTAATTCGGGTCGAGTCCGGCAAATAGCTTGCGGAGGTATGCAAGGATGTTCATTTCGATTCCAGCTTCTTCGGAACGGAAACACGTTTCTAGCAGATACAAAACGTCCTTGCTCGCGAGTTTTACGATAGCGCGTTTAAGGCGTTCGGCAGAGGCCTCGGAAGTCTCGATGTGGAACGGTTGTGCGAAAAGATCGGTCGCGGCACCGCCTTCGGTTTCGTAAGAACGTTCGGCGACAAAGCTTGTAACGTCAAGATGCTGGCGGTAAATTTCAAAGACCGCACTCAAAAAGCCGTCGAAGGTAGAATCGTAATGAATTGCGAGGGACATGATTTAGTAGGAAGTAGGCGGTAGGAAGTAGGAAGTAGACAGTGGTTAGTGATTAGTGGTTGGTGGTTAGTGGGTAGTGATTGGGGGGTGGTGAAACATGGACGGGGGCGGGCAATGCGGCGGGCATGGTGTCAAACAAATCGAGCTGGTCGGATTTCGGTTTTGCGACAAGCAAAGGGCGGATCATTTCCGGGTATAGCTTGTGCAGTTCCGGCGGTACATCGCTGTTGTAAATGAAGTATTTTGCGCGCTTTAGCACCACGCCCATTTTTTTGAGGTGTTCCAAGCGGATTTTGGAGTAACGCCTACCGCTCACGATTAGCTGCGCGGACCTCACGCCAATGCCAGGCACACGCAGAATCATCTCGTAATCGGCGGTCTGCAAATTAACCGGGAAACATTCCGGATGACGCAACGCCCACATCACTTTCGGGTCCAAGTCCGGATCCAAGAACGGGTTCTTTTCATCGAGAATTTCATTGTACTCGAACTTGTAAAAACGCATGAGCCAATCCGCTTGGTACAGCCGATGTTCCCGCAAAAGCGGCGGTTTCGTGGTAATCACAGGCAAACGCTTGTCCGCATTTATCGGAACATAGCCCGAAAAATAGACGCGTTTCATTTGCTGTTGCTTGTAAAATCCAGCCGAAAGCGTAAGAATTTGGAAATCGGTCTCCCCCGACGCCCCGACAATCATTTGCGTGCTCTGGCCAGCAGGCAAAAACTTCGGCGAATACTTGGACTTGTCCGCCTTGTACTCCAGCTTGCGTTCTGCCAAGAAGTTCATCGGGCGGTAAATGGATGCAAAATTCTTTTCGGGAGCGAGGTATTGCAGCTGCTTGTCCGAAGGAATCTCGATGTTCACGCTGCTGCGGTCGGCATATAGCCCCGCTTCGAACAACAACCTCGAACTAGCCCCGGGAATCGCTTTCAAGTGAATGTAACCGCCAAAATGGTGCACCTGGCGCAATTCTTTCGCAACTTTGATTAGAAGTTCCATCGTGTAATCGGGCGTGCCGATGACCGCCGAACTCAAGAAAAGCCCCTCTATATAATTACGTCGATAAAATTCCAGCGTGAGATTAATCAGTTCCTTGGGCGTAAACGTCGCTCGCGGGATATCGTTACTCCGACGGTTCACGCAATAAGCGCAATCGTACTTGCACGCATTGCTGAACAGCACTTTCAATAGCGAAATGCAACGACCGTCGGCACTCCACGTATGGCAAATGCCGGAACTGTGCCCGCAACCCATACCGCCTTTAGGTGAATTGCGCTTGGAACCGCTTGACGAGCACGAAACGTCGTATTTGGCGGCATCACCCAGAATGTTTAATTTATCGCGTAAGTCCATTTTTAGCCTAAAAGCATGTCGATAACAACGACACACTTGTTTACATGCCTTTTTGTTCACTAAATATAATAATTACTGCACAAAAAAGCAAGTGCTTTTTGCTCGGCGACAGTTATCATTGTCGGTATGAACAGCGTGAGTGGTTGGCATGGATATGCAGAGGTTTCTAGCCAAGTTTCTCAAAAGTTTTTATTAAAAAAAAAATTTGAGGTTTCTTTCGCTAGATAAAGGAGAAAAACTTGAAAAAACTGATTTCATTGGCGATGTTCTTATGCTTTGCGGTTGTCGCCGCTGCTCAAAATGAACCATCGGAAAAGATTGAGCAAATATTATTATAGACCATCACGCCTAAAAAATCAATTTCTCAAGCGGCTCAAATGCACGCTTTGAAGCTATATTAAATAAGAAGTTCATCAAATAAATCAGAACACATGAGTGGGCAAGATGGTAATCTATTTCTCGGGCACGGGCAACAGTCTCGCAATTGCACGTAAAATTGCAGAAGCGACAAACGATCAAGTGATTCCGCTGACGGAAGCCGTCAAGCTGGATTTGAGCGGCGAGCCCCGCATAGGACTCGTTTACCCGTCCTACGATTTTGCCCCGCCCCCAGCCGTGCAGAAATTGTTGCCCAAGCTTCGCGTGAATCCGCAAGCCTACATTTTCGTCGTGATCGACTGCGGTGCACAAGTGGGAATTTCCTCTTGGTTTGCACGCCACGTGTTCAAGCAGATGGGAGCAAAAGTCGCCTTCTGCGACAAGATTCGCGTACCGGACTGCGCGGGGATCGCTTACAAACGCAACCCGAACAAGCAAGTTTGGAAATTCACAAAATACGCCGATCGGCTAGAACGCATTATCGACGATATCAAGAACAACCGAAGCGGCATTCACTATGGCGGATGGAGTCTGCTGGGCTGGATTTCGATGAACACTTCGTTCGGGCAAAAGATGATAAAAGCATTCCGGCCAGCCGCCAACCCAGACAAATGCATCGGATGCGGAACATGTGCTCGCGTATGCCCCGTCGAAAACATCACCATGCAAGAACGTGAAGGAGCAAAGTCCATCGCCGTGATAGGCGACAAATGCACGACATGCCTAGCCTGCGTCCATTTCTGCCCGCATCAAGCCATGCAACTAGGGAAAACAAGCGTCGAGAAGTCGTGGCAATACCACCATCCCGAAATATCGCTCAAGGACATGATAAGAAGATAAGCTACATATCCGCATAGATATCCGTAATCTTCTGGTAATACCTGCGTTCCGAGGCTCAAATTTCTCGGATGCGCTCAAAATCCGATACAAGAGGAAGAATTTTTTTTGCATTCTTTCATCCCGTTCTACTCTAAATACTCTGGCAACTCTAAATCATCTATTGAAGATGGGAAGTGTCCATCGCAACAACAAGAACAACAACAACGGAGCGTCGCTAGGCAAAAGCCAGCGTCATCCAAAATACGCTTGCGGATAGGTTCAAAGCGGTCACTCTGGATTGCTCTCTGCATGAACAATGCATAAGCTTCAATAGCTTGGTGAACCTTGTTGAATGTCGGACGTAAAGCTTTACGCTTGCTTTCCACACGCGGAGTCGGCAACTGACGGGCTAGATCCAAGGCGATAACCTGAACGGAGTCGAACTGGCCCTGCATTGCATCGAAAGCCTGACGGGCGCTATCGCGAGCAGCAACAGACACTAACGGTCGATCCGCGAGCTCTATAGCCTGAGTCAAAGCTTCATGGACATTCTGATATTCCTTCTTCATGAAGTGGCAGTAACCGACTACGAGATAAGCTTCGGGCACGGAGAAGGAC
>JAEEGL013848308.1_pt1 | contig 13579 bp, 7 predicted proteins | sample 9134231 | NCBI WGS metagenome assembly JAEEGL01 (sample SAMN16246548, study PRJNA631951) | gut metagenome | biome: gut microbiome; feature: rumen; material: fiber-attached | host: Bos | place: Iran: Karaj | collected 2018-10
ATCGAGCGCATCGCCCGGGCCGCCTTCGAGGCTGCCGGAAAGCGCCGGGGGGACGTGGTCTCCGTGGACAAGGCCAATGTGCTGGAGACCTCCCGGCTGTGGCGGGAGACCGTGCACCGGGTGGCGGAGGAGTACCCCGGCGTCGCTCTCACCGACATGCTGGTGGACAACGCCGCCATGCAGCTGGTGCGGAACCCCTCCCGCTTCGACGTGCTGCTGACCTCCAACCTCTTCGGGGACATCCTGTCCGACGAGGCCAGCCAGCTCACCGGCTCCATCGGCCTGCTGCCCTCCGCTTCCCTGGGGGACGGGCGCCGGGGCCTCTACGAACCCATCCACGGTTCCGCCCCGGACATCGCCGGGAAAAACGTCGCCAACCCCCTGGCCGCCATCCTCTCCGCCGCCATGATGCTGCGCCATTCCTTCGGCCTCGCCGCGGAGGCCGGCGCCATTGAGGCCGCGGTAGACCGTGTGCTGGCGGAGGGCTGCCGCACCGCGGACATCGCCGCCGATCTGCCGGAGGGCGTTTCCCCTCTGACCTGCACCGGCATGGCCCAGGCCGTGCTGGAGCGGCTGACTTCTGCCGCAAACTGATTCTCCCGCCGTCCTCCGGGGCGGTTTTTTGCATCAGGTTTTTCATCGGGTTTTTCCTGACGCACCGCGCCTGTTGCCACGATTTGCCTTTTTCCCCATTCCGTGGTATCATGGGAGCAGAAAAACCGGACCGCTGTATCTGAACCGTTTGGAACAGGAGGAATCCCCATGTTCATGAAGCGAGCGTTTTCCCTCTTGCTGGCCCTCTGCCTGCTGCTGTGCACGGCGCCGGCGCTGGCGGACCATCAGAGCGAGTTTTTCGACAGCCTGCGCGCGGCCTTTGAGCCGGTGCTCCAGGGAGAGGAGACGGTGACCTTCACCCTCTTCGATACGGACTCCGGCGAGCCCCTGGGCCTGCTGACCTTCACCATCACGGAGGAGATGGCGGACTTCCGCCTCCAGGCGGGGGACGAGACGTACCGGGTGCAGCTCGGTGCGGACGCCCTCTGGTATTCCGGCGGCGGCGCCTGCGTGGAGCTGCGTTATCAGGATCTCATGGCCTGGTGGAGCGGCGTCATGCGCAGCCAGCAGGTGGATCCCTCCGCCATGGAACGGGTCAGCCAGCTCCTGCTGCAGCACGTGCTGCTTCCCGGCCTGCAGGTCACGGAGACGGAGGCCGGCCGCCAGATCCACTTCCGCTGGAGCGCCACCAGTCTGGCATCGGGAGTCCTGGCCTGGGGGGACCAGGTCAGCGCCGACCCGTCGCTCAGCCAGCCCCTCACCGCGATCCTCCGCATGATCGGCAGCCTCCCCGCCTCCATGCAGGATTTCCCCGCCCTCTGGCAGCTGTACCGCTCCATGCTGGCGGCGGTAAAGGAGGACACCTGGTGCCTGGAGGGGGACATCCTCCTGGGGGACCATGAGGAAACCCTGGAGGCCGCCCTGGTTCTGAAGGAGGGCACCCTTCTCCTCTCCGGCAGGCACACCGTGGCGGAGGGCGTCCACAGCGTGACGGCCAGTCTGCGGGCGGAGCAGGCCGGGGAAGCCCCCCAGCCGGTCCGGAAAACTCAGGGCAGCCCGGATTCCCCGCTGAACGAAAAGCTCCAGGGGATCCTGGACGGCCGCGGGACCCCCCAGCCCGAACCCCGGCAGGAGGCCGCGGAAGTGGCCGCCCTGGACCTGACCTTCTCCGAGGCCGAACAGGACCTGCAGGGTACCCTGCGCCTCCCCGCCGCCGGCTGGACCTGCGACTATTCCCTGCAGAAGACCGAGAACGGCAGGATCTTCAAGGCAGTCACCGGGGACGGCACCGAGGCGGTCCTGACCACGGCAAACGAGGTCGGTTCCGCCTTCACCACCCGGATCGACGGCAGCCTCACCAAGGGGGATGCCGCCTGGCATGTGTCCCTGACCCGGGAGGAGAGCCGCGGCCTGCTCACCTGGCAGGCGGAGGCCTGGGAGATCCGGAGCGGGGAGCGCTATGACCATCTGCGGCTGCATGCCCGGTACAGCGATGACACCGGGGCCCTGCTCCTGCAGCTCTACTGCGGACAGTTCAGCCTGGTGCTGGACGGCATGGCGGACGACGAGATCATGGACCTGGACGTGAACGTCCGCATGGGCAGAGACTGGGAGATCCGCGGACAGCTGACCCTGATGGGCGACTTTGACGAGTCCCTGCTGACCTTCAGCGGCACTGCCCTGTGGCGCGGCTACAACCGGAAACAGATTTCCTCCCGGCTGAACGGCATGCTGTTGGTCACCGAGGACCGGATCCACGCGGCCTTCACCACCGATGAAACCGACCTCAGCCTGACCCTCCAGCGGAACGAGCGGAGCGGTGCCTCCGTCCGCTTCACCACCAGCAACCCCTACGGCACCAGCCTGCGCTCCGTGCTGGCGGACGGGGTGCTGACGGTGGACACGGGGGACGACCTGATCACGTTCTGGAACGAGTTCGTCAGCGCTGCCGAGTACCGGCTGCACATCACCTCCCTCACCAAGTACCGGGCCACCCCCCTGCCCGTGGAGACGTTCGGCCTCGTCTGCCGCATCGAGCCCAGGCTCATCACCCTGGAGGCCATTCAGATAGACGGCACTGTCGCTCCCCTCACCACCGCCGCCTTCAGCCCCGCGGAGCCCATCGATCCCCCCCCGGCCCACAGCCCCGTTCTGCTCGACCCGGAGCAGCTCATCACAGCCCTGATGCAGAGCATCACGGTGGAGATGACCCCCTTCCCGTGATCGGCCGCCTGTCCCCCGGGACGCCGCCCCATCCTGTCGCGCGGCGCCCCTTTTTTGTCCCCCGCCGCAGGAAGCCTTGACTAATCCCCCTCCGGCGGATACAATCTCCCCAGACTGAACAGGCCGGGGCCTCCTCCACCGTCCGCCCCGGAGCCGGGCCGCCAGGCGGCAGTGGCATGCCCACGGGACAGCAAATCCGCCGGTCCCGCGTTTTTCGCGGATTCCGGACAGAGGAGGAACCGTCATGTCCCAGAACATCGTCTCCCCGGAGGAGTCCCAGCGGGTCGCCACCCGGGTCTCCGTGGTCAGCATGGCCGGGAACGCCCTGCTGACAACCTTCAAGCTGGCCGCGGGTCTGCTGGCCCACTCCGGCGCCATGGTCAGCGACGCCATCCACTCCGCCTCGGATATCCTCGCCAGCTTTGTGGTCATCGCGGGGGTGCGGATCTCCGCCAAGGCCCCGGACAAGGACCACCCTTACGGCCATGAGCGCTATGAGTGCGTGGCCGCCATTGTGCTGGCCACGGTGCTGGTGATGGTGGGCGGTTCCATCGGCGTGTCCGCGGTCCGCAGCATCCTCAGCGGCGCCTATCTGGAGCAGGAACTCCCCGGCGTGCTGGCCCTGATCGCGGCAGGGGTCTCCATTGCGGCCAAGGAGGCCATGTTCTGGTACACCCATCTCAACGCCAAACGCATCCGCTCCACCGCCCTGCACGCCGAGGCCTGGCATCACCGCAGCGACGCCCTCTCCTCCATCGGCGCCCTTATCGGCATCGCCGGCGCCCGCCTGGGGGTCCCGGTGATGGAGCCCATCGCCAGCGCGGTCATCTGCCTGTTCATCCTCCGGGTCGCCCTGCGGATCTACAAGGAGGCTGTGGACCAGATGGTGGACCACGCCTGCGAGCCTGCCCTGGAGGCCTCTCTCCGCCAGGCCGTCCTGGAAAAACCCGGGGTGGAGGGCATCGACATGCTCCAGACCCGGATGTTCGGAAACCGGGTCTACGTGGACCTGGAGATCGCCGTGGATCCGGCCCTCTCCGTCACCCGGGCCCATGCCATCGCCGAGGGCGTGCACGCCGCCATCGAGGCCGGCTTCCCCCAGGTGAAGCACATCATGGTCCACGTCAACCCCGCCTCCCCCGGAGAACCCGGCCGGGACTGAATCCTCCTCCCCCGCCGTCCTGTAAACCCGCGGTACAGGCCGCTGTGCCCGGAATCTTCGGAAAAAGGCTTGACGAAAGGCAAATAGTGTGTATAATGGAATAGCTGGTTATGGAGAGATGGCCGAGCGGTTGAAGGCGCTGGTCTTGAAAACCAGTGATGCCGAAAGGCACCGGGGGTTCGAATCCCTCTCTCTCCGCCAGCTTGGTTGAGGAGAAGTACCCAAGTGGCCGAAGGGGCTCCCCTGCTAAGGGAGTAGTCGGGTTAAACCGAGCCCGGGTTCAAATCCCGGCTTCTCCGCCAAAACCCGCGTGGATGCTGCATCTGCGCGGGTTCTTCTTTTACCGGAAAATCTCGTGGTGTTCTGAATAATTCTGCTCTACTACCGAGTGGATGATCGGGCCGGAAGCGAGTCTACAGCTTGACGTGCGTCCTGTGTGTCGACGTGAGCATACACTGACTCGTATTCCAGTGTTACGTGGGAGAATTGTACATTGTGTACATGGCTGGACCGCGACTTCTACAACCGGACATTCAGCGCGGCCGAGAAAGACGCTGTCCTGAACACTGAGGTGGACAGCGGCAGCTACAATTACGATGTCAGCCAGTCCGGTGGATGTGTCCGCCCTGCCTTGTGGATCGATCTGGAATCTGATCTCTTCGACTGAACACGGAACAGGAGCGTGGTCCATATGGCCGACACAAAACCGAACGCCTTTCAGATCCAGGGCCGGGTGCTGATCAGCCGCGATGTCAGGATCCCGGACAGGGACCAGGCTGTCCCGGGCACGGAGCGTCTTCAGGCGTCTTAACCATCTTTTCCGTAAACCGGCAAGTAACGCGCAGGAGGATCTCCAAACAATCCCGGGAGCACGAGACAACAAGTTGCGTTGCTCCCGGGGCTGTTTTTTTTTCATGCGCGGGAATGGGAAAAGCCCGGGTACATGGGAGAGCAGGCGGGAGCCGGACGCCCGGTTGATCGCTTCCGGACAGATTGCCCGGCGGCCCGGCGGCCGTGGGGGTTCCGGCTGTGTTCCTTGCCCCTTGTCATGTCCGGCTGTCCAGGTACTCCATGAGCCGGATGCCGAAGAGGATCCGGAAGGTGGCAGCCGGGGCGTGGAGGTCCAGGCCGAAGAGTTCCTCCATCTTCTGGAGGCGGTAGTTCACGGTGTTGAGGTGGGTGCCCAGGGCTACAGCGGTCTGGTTCCGGCGGCCGCCGCTGTTGATGTAGGCGCTGAGCGTGCGGAGGTACTGGGTGCCGTGTTCCCGGTCGTGATCCCGGATGGCCATGATGTCCCGGGGGAGGAAGGCCTCCAGCTGGCCGGGCTCCAGCTTGGCCTCCCCGAAGAGCCCCCAGTCCAGCCAGTCCTCGTAGAAGGTGAGGGTGCCGGGGGCTGCCTGCAGGAAGGACGGGAGCCGGGCCATCCGCCGGTGCCATACGGCGGCGTCCATCAGGTCGCGGAAGACCGGGGAGAGGCAGGCACAGGCGCCTCCGATCTCCAGCAGCTGATCGATCTGCCGGCGGACCGGGGCGACGGCATGCCCTTCGTCAAACAGGACCACTGCCTCCTGCTTCTGGAAGGTGTACCACTCCGTGGAGAGCAGCCGGGCGATCTGGGCGCCCAGGACCCCCACCCGCTGGCTTTCGTCGCTGTCCTGCCGGCGGAGGACCATCAGCCGGTAGGTGCCGCTGCGGGGGAGGGCGGCGCTGCCGGTGACGCCGATAAAGTCGTCATAGGTGGCGCCCCGGAAGGAAAGGAGCATGTGCATGCCCTGCTGGGCAGCGAGGGTGGTGCTGTCCCGGACGGACTGCAGCATGCGGAATCCGATGCAGCGGGCGCACAGGGCCATCAGGGGCCGGTCGATCTCCTCCAGGGGGCGGCGGTGCTCCGGCAGGATCAGCAGCCCCAGGAGCTGCCCATTGGCCCGGACCACACAGAGCAGCCGCCGGGCCAGGGCGGGGGTTTCCGGGGACACAGCGAAAGGCGTGCCCCCGTGCTCCCGCTCAAACTGTTCCATCAGGATGCGGAAGCTGTCGTCTGTGCCGCCGGCTTGGCGGGAGGTCTCGATCCGGCTCCGGATCACGTCCGCGATGGGGTAATCCTCCGTGACCATGAAGCCCTCCGGCCCGCCGTGGAAGGTGAAGCGCAGGGGCGAGCCCAGCAGCCTGGCGCACTTTTCCAGCAGACCTGTGAGGGAGATGTCCTCCAGCAGCTGCTCCAGCAGTTCCTCCCGGGCCACTGTGAGATCCATGTGCCCACTTCCTTCTCTCTGATATGTGTGAATCCGACAAAAACATGATCCTATTTTAGCATATATATCCATTGCCGTCAAACCCCTGCGCATGATACAATACAGACAAGGGGTAATCTGGTTGGTTTTGGACCAGATTGGAAAAATGGACCATAACAACAAGGAGGTCTTGCCATGTCAAAGCGCAACTCCAGACTTCTGGCGCTGCTTCTGTGCTGCGCCATGCTGCTCACCCTCGCCCCGTCGATGGCTGAGCCGGCAGTGTACTATACCTCCGACTACGCCAGCAAGGCGGAAGCCCTGCAGGCGGGCCTGGACCTCAACGTGCGCATCGCCCAGGAGGGCATGATCCTGTTCAAGAACAACGACGGCGCGCTGCCCCTGGCCAAGGGGGCCAAGATCAGCCTCTTCGGCTACGCGGCGTACAATCCCAACGCCGGCGCCAGCATGAACGGCGGCGACGCCTCCGCGGGCGCTGCCATCGCCCAGGCCAGCGTGATTTCCAGCCTGGGAGATGTGAACATCGAGATCAACCCCACTGTGGCGGATACCTACGCTGCGGCCACGGCGGAAGGCGCCGCCTCCGACTGGGACATGGCCGCCGCCTGTGAGGCTGCCTATCCCGCCTGGAAGGAGAGCTTCGGGGAGTACGGCGACGCGGCCATCGTGGTGCTGCGCTCCGGCAGTGACCCCGCCGCCACCCACCGGCTGCAGTTCGACAGCGTGCAGCTGGGGCTGGTGGATTACGTCACCGCTCACTTCGACAGGGTCATCGTGCTGATCAACAACGTCTCCGTCATGGAGATGAAGGCCCTGCAGGAGAACGAGAAGATCCTTGCCATCCTAAACATCGGCGAGGGCGGCGACAACGGCTTTGCCGCCGTGGGCCCTGTGCTCTGCGGCGACGTGACCCCCTCCGGCCGGACGGTGGACACCTGGGCCGCGGACCTCACCAAGAACCCCTCCTACGTCAACTTCAACGTGATGACCGCCGCTGACGCCCACTCGGTGGACGCCGCGGGCAACAAAGTGGGCTACACCCAGTTTGTGGTGGACGGCCAGCCCGTGAACACCTGGGAAGTCGGCTATGAGGAAGGCATCTACGTGGGCTACCGGTACTACGAGACCCGGGCCTACGAGGAGGCCAAGGCCGGCAACGAGGGCTGGTGGGCCGAGAACGTGGTCTACCCCTTCGGCTTCGGCATGAGCTATACCAACTTCGACTGGGAGGTCACAGCCCTGACGCCCCAGTACTCCACCATCGACAAGGACGACGTCCTGATCTTCGACGTGAAGGTCACCAACATCGGCGACAGGGCCGGCAAGGACGTCGTGATGCTGTTCTACACCGCGCCCTACGGAGCGGAGGAGACCTACAGCGACACCGTCATTGAGAAGCCCTACGTGGTGCTGGGCGACTTCGCCAAGACCAGGACCCTCCAGCCCGGCGAGAGCGAGACGGTGCAGGTGAAGATCAAGGTCCGGGACATGGCCTCCTACGACAACGTCAAGGAGCGCACCTACGTGCTGGACAGCGGCAACTACAGCGTGAAGATCGCCTCCTGCGCGCACTTCGGCTACGGCCCCAACGACGTGGAATTCAAGTACGGCATGGAGGGCAAGAAGCTGGTCAATGACTCCGTGGGCGGCGCCGAGGTCACCAACCGCCTGGACGACGTCACCGAGGGCTTCACGGCGGAGGGTTACACCCTGCTGAGCCGTGCCGACTTCGCCGGCACCATGCCGGACGCCTACACCGAGACCAAGGAGATCTCCGAGGAGGAGTACGCCTCCTACGCCTACGACGACGCGGCCTTCAACGCCTACTATGACGCGGCGGCCATCGGCGAGGTCAAGGTCGGCGACGCGGACGCCCGGGAGGGGGACACCTACGCCATCGTGCTGTCCGACCTGGTGGGCGCCCCCGCGGACGATCCCCGCTATGACGAGCTGGTTCAGCAGCTGACCGTCGAGGAGCTGGCGGAGCTGGTGAACTTCGGCGGCTTCAACAGCCGGGCCATCCCCTACATCGGCAAACCCTACTCCCGCGACACCGACGGCCCCAAGGGCTGGACAGGCAACTACACCGACACCAACGACCGCTTCAACTACTTTGCCTCCGAGCCCATGATCGCCTCCACCTTCAACAAGGACCTGCTCTACGAGATGGGCCGGATCATCGGCGACCAGGGCCTCTGGGGCAACTCCACCGTGGCCAAGGGCACGGTCTACTCCTACACCGGCTGGTACGGCCCGGGCATGAACATCCACCGCAGCCCCTTCGACAGCCGTGCCACCGAGTACTATTCCGAGGATCCCTATGTCACCGGCATCCTGGCGGCGTCCCTCTCTCAGGGCGCCCTGTCCAAGGGCTGCTATGTGACCCTGAAGCACTTTGCCTTCCACAATGACGGCGGCGGCGCCATGACCTACCGCATGGGCGGCATCGGCTCCGGCTCCCCCAACGACGGCCTGGCTGCCTGGATGACCGAGCAGACCGCCCGGGAAATCTACCTCAAGGGCTACCAGATCGCGGTGGAGGAGGGTGGCGCCCGCTTCGCCATGGGCTCTTTCACCCGCATCGGCAAGATCTGGTGCGGCGGCAGCTACGCCATCAACCAGCAGATCACCCGCGACGAGTGGGGCTTCCAGGGCGCGGTGGTCACCGACATCACCCTGTACTGGGCCTGCAACGCCTATCAGCTGGTGAAGGCCGGCTCCGACATGATGCTGGACGCCTTCGTCTACGGCCTGAACTTCGGCTTCTTCCTGGACAAGGACACCATCCTGGCCATGGATGACGATGCCCGCAACATCACCCTGCACTGCATGCAGAACAGCGCCAAGCACATCCTGTACATGGTGGCCAACTCCAACGCCATGCAGATCCCCGCCGGCGCCAAGGTGGTCTACACCGGCACCAAGGAGGTGGATGACGAGGAGGTCGCCATCAAGCTGGCCAACGCCAAGGCGGGCGAGGAGTACACCTCCGAGTTCGTGGGCGGCGCCAAGCTGAACACCTACTATGCCTACTCGCCCATCACCTACACCGTGGAGGGCCTGCCCGAGGGCCTGACCTTCGACGCGGCCACCGGCATCATCTCCGGCACCGCGGCGGCGGCGGGTGAGTACAGCATCACCATCACCGCCGAGGCTGAGGGCTATGCCCCCGCCTCCGTGACCTACCCGCTGGTGGTGGAGTGATTTTTCACCCTTGACTCCGTGGACATGGGGCTCTGTGAACCTGTGCCCCCGTGAGTCCGTGATCCCGTGATCCCCCCCGCGCCGGGCAGGGAGAAAGCCCGGCGCGGGCTTCCCCATCTTATTCCGGAATGAACGGAAGATCGAATCGAAGGAGGAATGCGTTCCATGAAAAAACTGCTCTCTCTGGCCCTGGTCCTGGCCCTGATCCTGTCCCTGGCGGGCTTTGCCGCCGCTGAGGAAACCGAGTACATCTTCCAGGCGGAGTACACGTACCTGGAGGGCCTGGAGGGCCTGGGCGTCTCCGGCTCGCCCACGGGCATCGGCCTGGCCGCCGAGTCCGCCAAGGCCAGCAATGAGTTCTTCGTGGGCAACCTGGGCGTGAAGAGCCCCATCACCTTCAAGATCACCGCGGACGCCGACTGCACCGCCACCCTGAAGATCCGGGTGGGCACCAACGTGCTGGGCCTGCAGACCTGGGACCCCGTGAGCTTCATCATCACCGTCAACGGCGAGGCCCTGGCCTATGAGGCCTTCACCACCGAGCCCGGGGACGACCCCACCGACCAGCAGAACTTCAAGTACAAGACCATCGGTGAGATCCAGCTCAAAGCCGGCGAGAACGAGATCGTCTTCGTGGCCGGCGAGAACACCTACCGCTCCAACCTGCCCAGCGCCCCGTCCATCGACTGCATCAAGCTCATCACCGCGGCGGGCCTGATCATGGAGGAGTATCCCGAGAACATCGAGTGACATACCGCGGCACCGTGTGGGGCGATGCCCTGCACGGTGCTTTTCTTTCCTTTGGATCATCAACTGGAAGCAGGTGACAGCATGGCGAAGAAAGACAAGCCGAAGAAACAGAAGAAGCCCATCAAGATCTGGGCCATCTGCACGGCCATCATCCTGGTGGTGGCGATCACGCTGAACGTGGTGCTCTTCAAGGTGCCCCTGGTGACCGGCATCATGGATCTCGTCTTTGGCGGACAGCGGCCCATCATGGCGGAGGGCAGCGGCGGCGCCCGGGGCAGCTACGCCAGCAAGGCGGAGGTCCTGGCCGCGGCGGAGAACCTGGTGATTGAGGTGGAGAAGGAGGGCATCACCCTGCTGAAGAACGAGGGCGGCGCCCTGCCCCTGGCCGGGAGCCCCAAGGTCAGCGTCTTCGGCAAGAACTCCGTGAACCTGGTCTACTCGGGTTCGGGTTCGGCGGGCAATACCTCCTCCTCGGTGCGGACCCTCTATGAGAGCCTGGAGGCGGCGGGCATCGTGTGCAACCCCACCCTGAAGGCCTTCTACAGTGACAACGGCAAATCCGGCAGCGGCCGGCCCGGCAACCCGGCCATGACCTCCGGGCAGCGCCTGGCGGGCTTCGCCACCGGCGAGACCCCCATCGGCTCCTACACGGCGGACGTCACCGGGAGCTATGGGGATTACGCTGACGCCGCCATCGTGGTGATCTCCCGCATCGGCGGCGAGGGCTTTGATCTGCCCCGCACCATGGCCACGGACTTCAGCCTGGGCACCGCCGTGGACGGCGCGGCGTCCCCCACCAGCCACTACCTGCAGCTGGACGCCAACGAGCGGGCCCTGCTGCAGCATGTGGAGGAGCACTTCGACCGGGTGGTGGTGGTGCTCAACATCGGCTCCACCATGGAGATCGGCGAGCTGAAGGCCGACGAGAAGATCGACGCCATCCTGTGGATGGGCTTCCCGGGCTCCACGGGCGTCATGGCCCTGGGCCCGGTGCTCTCCGGCGCCGTGAACCCCTCCGGCCACACGGTGGACACCTGGGCGGCGGATTTCACCCGGGATCCCACCTGGTACAACACCGGCGTCTACGGCAGCGAGTTCGGCAACCGCTACCTCTACGACGGCGCCTCCACGGACTTTGCCTTCGTCAACTACGAGGAGGGCATCTACGTGGGCTACCGCTACTGGGAGACCCGGGGGGTGGAGGAGGCCAGGGCCGGCAACAGCGGCTGGTATGACCAGAACGTGGTCTACCCCTTCGGCTACGGCCTCTCCTACACCACCTTCGACTGGGACGTGCAGTTCGCGAAGCCCGACGGCAGCGCCATCACCGCTGCGGACAGCCTGGAGGTCAGGGTGACGGTGAAGAACACCGGCGCCGTGGCCGGCAAGGATGTGGTGCAGCTCTACTACAGCGCTCCCTTCGGGGAGGGCAGCAGCAGCATCGAGAAGGCCCACGTGGTGCTGGCGGACTTTGGCAAGACGGAGCTGCTCCAGCCCGGCGCCAGCCAGACCCTGACCTTCACCCTGCCGGTGCAGGCCATGAAGTCCTACGACTATGCGGACGCCAACGGCAACGGCTTTGCGGGCTATGAGCTGGATCCCGGCAGCTACACCCTGATCGTGGGGAGCGACGCCCACACGGCCAGGGCCTCCGCGGCCTACAGCCTGGCACAGGGAGTACAGCTGCCCACGGAGATCAATGCCCGGGGCAAGGAAGTCACCGTGGCCAACCGCTTCGACAGCGTCAGCGCGGGCATCAACGGCGACTGGACCTACGCCTCCTTTGTGAGCCGCAAGGACTTCGCCGGCACCCTGCCCCAGGGCTACCTCACCGATGAGGCGCGCACTCTCTCCGATGAGAACAAGGCCGCCCTGGACGCCTCCAAGAAGCGCAAGTACACCACCCCCGACGACGGCAAGCCCTGGCAGGTCACCGGAGAGGCCCCTGCCACCGAGGCGAAGAACAACGGCATCGCCCTGACGGATATGCTCAAGGACGAGAGCGGCGCCTTCGTGGGGAAGGCGGACTATGACGATCCCCGCTGGGAGCGGCTGCTGGACGAGATCCCCCTGGACGAGATGAAGACCCTGGTGGGCTGCGCCGCCTTCAAGACCCAGAACGTGAACGGCGTGGACGGCATCGTGGCCAAACCCCAGACCATCGACGGGGACGGCCCCTCCGGCTTCACCAGCTTCCTGTCCGACGCGGACATCTACGGAACCTGCCTGTACCAGGCAGAGGCCGTGATGGGCGCCTCCTGGAACGGGGATCTGGCCCGGAGCATGGGCGAGATGGTGGGCGAGGAAGGCCTGGTGGGCAAGGAGAGCACCTCCGAGCCCTACTCCGGCTGGTATGCCCCTGCGGTGAACATCCATCGCTCCCCCTTCGCCGGGCGGAACTGGGAGTACTACTCCGAGGACGGCGTGCTCTCCGGCCGGCTGGCAGCCAAGGTGGTGGAGGGCGCCCAGGGCAAGGGCCTCTACTGCTATGTGAAGCACTTTGCCATCAACGACCAGGAGACCGACCGGGAGTACAACGGCATCCTGGTGTGGGCCAACGAGCAGGCCATGCGGGAGATCTACCTAAAGCCCTTCGAGATGACCGTGAAGGAGGCTGACGCCCACGGCATGATGTCCTCCTTCAACCGCATCGGCATGACCTGGGCCGGCGGCTGCTACCCGCTGCTGACCTCCGTTCTTCGGGATGAGTGGGGTTTCCGGGGCATGGTCATCACCGACTACAGCCTGAACACCTACACCCATGTGGACGAGATGATCCGCGCCGGCGGCGACATCTTCCTCACCCAGGACACCAAGAGCTTCTACATGGCGGACGACGCCACCCAGATCACGCTCCTGCGCAAGGCCACCAAGAACATCCTCTACACCGTGGTGAACAGCAACCTCAACGGCGTGAAGGTGCTGGGCTATGAGACCGCCACCTGGAAGATGGTCACCAACTGGATCGACGTGGGCCTGATGGTCCTGCTGCTGGCGGGCCTGGTGCTGGCCATCCTCAAGGACCGGAAGCTCAAAAAGCAGGGGAGCTGACGGAAGACCCGGCGATTCCCTGACACACAAAACGGCGCTGCCTCCAACGCGGGGGCAGCGCTTTTGCGGCGGTGCACAGAGGGGGTCGGCAATTGCAGTCTCCTCGCCATGTGATGCACAAGCCCATTCATCTCACCGGGAGGTTCCCGGCACTTCCCAGCTTCCGCTCCTCGCCGAGCCGTGGCGGGCGATCTTTCCCTCCCGCTTCAGCCGGGCCAGGATGCGCTCGATCTGCCGGGAGGAAAGGTGCGTCATCTCCGCGATGGCAGCAGCGGAGGCTTTCGGCATCCTTCGCAGGATGGTGATCACCGACGCTTCTCCGACGCTTTCTCCGGCATGATCTCCGACACTTTCTCCGACATGCTGCCGCTGGGCCGTGATG
>JAEEGL014174368.1_pt1 | contig 13579 bp, 12 predicted proteins | sample 9134231 | NCBI WGS metagenome assembly JAEEGL01 (sample SAMN16246548, study PRJNA631951) | gut metagenome | biome: gut microbiome; feature: rumen; material: fiber-attached | host: Bos | place: Iran: Karaj | collected 2018-10
AGGGAAGACATGTTTATAACAAATTATCGCATGCCTAAAGGAGCTAATGTATGAAAAGAACGGGAATCATTTGTAGTTTATTGGTAATGTCAATCATTGCCGGATGTGGGAAATCCACTGCTGATGCAGGTGCGGTCAGCACACAGACAGAATCTGTCACCGAAGCAGTCGAAAATGGTGAAGAAAATAACACCGACGAAATAGTAAGTGAAGCAGAATCAACGTCAGCTGAATCTACCGCAATTCTAAAAGATCTGAGTGCCGACTACTTCACATTTGGAGTCGGTATCAATGGAAGTACTCTCGAGAATCAGACCCTCAATATACCCGAATATATGGAGCTGTCCAAGCAGCAGTTCAACAGTTGTACCATGACCAATCTCATGAAAAGCTGCTATATTCTGGACCAGATGGGTTCACAGGCAAACTTAAAAGAAGGCAATGAAGAGCCCGCCCTCTCCTTCTTTTCCATAGATCCCACACTTGAGTGGTGTCAGGAAAATGGCATGAAGATGCGCGGACACACCCTCGTATGGCACACTCAGGCTCCTGAGTGGTTTTTCAGAGAGGGATACACAGATGACGGCGAATATGTAGATAAAGACACCATGCTTATGAGAATGGAGAGCTATATAAAACAGCTCCTTACGCATGTCCAGGAAGAGTATCCCGGTGTAATCTATTGCTGGGATGTGGTCAACGAAGCTGTTGATCCTGAGAGCGCAGCGCCTGACAGTCCCTTCAAGTGCCGAACCAAAATTGGTCCCGATCCCAACCCCTGGTATGAAACCATCGGACAGGATTATGTAGAGATGGCTTTCACCTATGCCAGAAAGTACGCTGACAAGGATGTTAAGCTTTTCTACAACGATTACAGCACTTATCAGGCACCGAAAACCACCGGAATCTATAATCTCTGTGAATCTCTTAAAGAAAAAGACTTGATTGACGGTATAGGAATGCAGGGATATTGGGGAATCGACTATCCTCCGATGTCAGATATTGAAAGAGCAATCAGAAGATTCTCTGAGCTTGGTCTTGAGATCCAGATAACTGAGCTCTCTGTGGGTGTAGATACGGAAAATGATGAAACGTTCCAAAAGCAGGCAGACAAATACTCAGAGATTTTCAAGCTGCTCTGTGATATGGACACTCAGGGCGGTGGTCCTGCCAACATCACAAATGTGACAGTTTTTGGACTTGTGGACCACTACCGCCAGGGAGATACCACAAACTCTCGTCTCTTTGATGAGAACTACAACCCTAAGCCGGCATTTAACGCCATAGTGGAAGTTCTTGAATCCAGATCATGAACACAGCAGTTCCTGTACCTGGTCGCGTTTCTCATACAGGACACAGCCACCCTTGTGATCGTCCAGAAGTGTTCCGTTATTCTGCAGATCCAGGAATAGCTTGGATTTCATAGCTTCCCTGAGGGATGTTTCCTTGACGTTGATATCTGAGTAAGGAGAAAATGGGCAGGGCTCAGCTCCACCGTGAGAATTTATATGGAAAAATCCTCTTCCGGCTGCTATGCATCCGCCTGAGCTCTTCTCATCTCCGGGGAATGATACAAATACCATCTCCTGGTGCTCTTCACGAAGTCGCATTATCTCTGACTTAAGGTACTCTCTATCCTCTTCACCTGGAGCGAGATACTCTGAATCCTCTGTTACAGGCACAAATTCGACGAAAATTACTGCCTTGCAGCCTTTTTCTGAGAGCATATTTATAAAACTTTCCGATGAGATTTCTTTGATATTCTCAGTGGTGACAGTTACAGATGCTCCAAATATGATGCCCTTTTTCTTGAGCTCATCCATATTTGAGATAAGTTTGTCGTAGACTCCCTCTCCTCGTCTATTGTCGGTCGCATCTTTTCCGCCTTCTATACTCATGATCGGAATGAGATTTCTGCACTTGTCAAAATCTTCGAAGTATTTCTCTGTCATGAATGTTCCGTTTGTAAAAATCGGGAACAATATTGAGGGCTTTTTACCGGCAGCCTCTATGACACCACGTCTAAGGAGCGGTTCTCCGCCTGCAAGCAGGATAAAGCTGATGCCCAGATCATCTGCTTCATCAAAGATCTTCATCCAATCCTCATCTGAGAGCTGATCTACCGGCTCCGCATCATTTGTCGCACTGTTGCATCTTGAATAACAGCCTGCGCAGTGAAGATTGCAGCTGCTTGTAATACTGCTTATCAGGAACGGCGGTACGTGCTCACCCTCTTCCTCCAGCTGGGCTCTCTTCTTGGATGCAGCCTTACTTGCCAGCGCAAACCTGGCCATATATGCACTTTCCTTCGGATTCTTAAGCGTAGCTCTCATTGCATCGGCAACAACGCGCTCAACGCCTCTGGTCATATATTCCTGAATATTGAATTCCTTAGTCATACTTAGTACCTCTTTTATGGAGATTATTTGTCATAAATTTCAAGAGCTCCATAATAATGTGAAACTGTAGAAAATCAGATTCTGCTTATTTGCCCTTTCTGTTCTTTACCCAGAAGTGAGTAGCAGGTGCCTGGGGCATCGGATTACCTGTTATAAGTGCCTTAAACACGTTCTTATGAATTCCAAGAAGTAAACCAATAGCAAATGAACATACAATTTTCAACATATCATTCTCTCCTTATATTGCATTTTAATCTATTTGATTGTGCGCAATTGTTATGTTATATGTTAATCCTTTCTTTCATAAATGTCAAGTGGGCAAAATATTTTTTCTCATCCCCAATAAAATAGGACAGTGAGAATCATCCCCCTGTCCCGCTATTTTGCGTCGCCTTCAGTAAATACCTTATCTTCCGGCAGATATTTTAGCAGCAACTTCATCATATCATTGCCAACGATGGGCTTAGCCATGTAATCGGTAAAACCGGCTTCCATCAGATGATCCCTATCCCCCGATAAAGCACTGGCTGTAAGTGAAATAATCGGAATGCGCTTGGCTTTTTCCGGATACAGCTCTTTGAGCTTTGCAAGGGTTTCTATGCCGTCCAAATTCGGCATCCTGTAATCCATGAAAACAAGATCATACTCTGCGCTTCCAAACATCTCGATGCATTCTTCTCCACTTTCAGCTGTATCGATCATGATCTCTGTGGGCTCCAAAAGTCCGCTTACTACCATAAGATTCAGGGGTGTATCATCGACAATTAAAATCCTACTCTCAGGTGACCTGAAGGAAATATAATTCGCCTTCGCTGTTTGTTCACCCGAAGATACAGCATCCATCCACGACTCACCAACGGGCGTATTATCCACAATTCTCTGCTTAATATCAAAATAGAAAATTGACCCGGCGTTGTACGTACTCTCTACACATAGTTTGGAATCCATCATCTGCAAAAGCATATATGAAATAGACAGCCCAAGACCGGTTCCCTCAATTGTTCTGGTCCTCTTGGTATCGAGGCGCTCAAAGGCTTCGAAAAGCCTCTCCTTGTCCTCCTTTTTGATTCCTATGCCTGTGTCTGATACCGAGAACCTTAATACTACTGAATTTGCATCATTACTTAATAATGTGATTCGGAAAGAAACGCTTCCTTTTTCCGTATACTTCACTGCATTGGTAAAAAGATTTATGATGACCTGCTTTATGCGAAGTTCATCACCATTTAGACGCCTGGGTGCATTTTTATCAACATCCACATAGAGCTTCAGCCCTTTATCCTCTGCACGGGAACGTACTATGGTAAAGATTTCATCTATCATGTCGGCCAGAGCATAATCCACATCCACCAGATCAAACTTCCCTGCCTCTATTTTTGAAAAATCCAGAATGTCGTTAATGATTGAAAGCAGGTTTTTTCCGGCCTTTTTAATATTTTCCGAACAGGAAACAATCTTCTCATCAGTACTATCACGGTGAATTATCTCATTCATACCCAGAATGGCATTGATGGGTGTTCGGATCTCATGACTCATATTTGAGAGGAATGCAGATTTGGCAATGTTCGCCTTTTCTGCCTCCTCCAGGGCTTTGGCAAGAATTCTGTTGTTTTCCAGCTGATCTTCCACAGATACAAAGATGTGAATCAGCGACGCTGACAAAAGACATCCGATTGCATAGCATGGCAAAAGCGGATAAAGTGTTTGCAGCACAATAAAGACAGTCATAACCATACCTGATATGGCTACTGTTAGAGAATGATGTCTGGTATCACCGGTAGATTTAAAGAATACATATAAAATATAGAGTGAAGATAAGGCAAAGAGCAGAACCTGAGTCCCCAGGAATGAATATCTCGTGGGGAGGGCAATATAGTTGCCTTCGCCATCAAAAGTAAACAGGATGGGGACGAATATGTTCACTATCACACATACAATAACATACAGGGTCATCAACCGTCCCACCCAAATGAACAATCTGCCAAGCCTGCTTTTTTTGCCCAGATATTCAACCACGAACATGGTCCATAGAAGAACAGAAAAGGCCATTGTCAGGAAGTACAACGAAGTATCCACTCTCACCAGGATAAATAGATGCCTCTCATAGGCAAGGCCCCAGATAATATCAGCAAAAAGGTACATAATAACACTGATCAGGAAGCGCCTGTAATAAATCCTGGCTTTGGTCACCTCCTTATTACTGCGCTTCATGAGTGTTTCAAAATTTATTATTAAGTATACTGTCAGTGATAGTATTCCAAAACTCGAGTAAACCATTCTGTCTGTTCCTTCTGTGTAAGGTTTTTAATCGAGAAGCTTCTCAAACTCTGATTCCGGAAGCGGTTTGTAGAAGTAGAATCCCTGAATATAGTCGCAGTCTGCATCCTGGAGGAACTTCAACTGCTCTTCGTTCTCTACACCTTCAGCTGTGACCTTTGCACCGATTGAGTGCGCCAGCTGAATGGTAGATACAATTATCGACTCTGATTTCTTATTAATTCCGATTTTCTTGATAAATCCAAGGTCCAGCTTGATGATGTCAAAATCGAAGGTTTCCAGCATGGACAGGGAACTCATGCCACTGCCATAGTCATCGAGGAGGATCTGTATACCCTGCTCCTTCATCTGGCTGAGGTAATCCAATGCCTTTGATTCGAGATCAGCGTAGGCAGACTCAGTCACTTCGAATCTTACCAGCCTGGGATCAATCTTCTTTTCTCCGAGCAGTTCAAATATGCTCTCGATAAAAGCAATATCATAGAAATCCACTCTTGAGAGATTGATGGCGCACGGAACAGCCTTTTTGCCCTTTTCAATTCTTCTCTTGATGAAATTCGTACCACGCTCGACCATGAATCTGTCCAACGCTGAGGTCTTGCCTTCTGACTCTATAACCGGGATGAAATCTGAAGGTGAAACCACGCCAAGGTCCTTATGATGCCATCTGATAAGCATCTCGGCGCTTACAATAACACCCGTTTTGGCATCCACTATCGGCTGATAGAATGGGCCAAATTCACTTTCAGAGATCGCTCTCTCGAAATCGGACAGAAGGAAACGCTGTTTCACGTAATCCTCTTTCATAGTGTCATCATAGTAGGCGTAGCACAGGTTACGATTATTCTTTTTGATAGTCTTTTCAGCCAGCTTCGCGCCTGCCAAAATCTGAGTTATATCGACCTTAGGATTCGTGATCTGGTAAATTCCGCACAGAATCTCGAAATTGTATTCTATGGACTCGGTTTTGAATACCTGGCGACTCATAGCTCTGATATTGTCGTCCGTCAAATTCTCATCCGCTGTGATCAAGGCAAAGTTATCGCCCTCAAGTCTACCCATAATGATCGGCTTGAGATAATGTCTCAGGGCATACCTCTCCTGAAGAATTACAACGTCACCCTTCTGATCGCCGAAAAGTTCATTAACTGCCTTAAAGCCCTTCACATTGGCGTAGACCAGTGAATAATGCTCATCCTCCGGATATTCAGCCAGGAAGAGCTTCGCTCTGTCAATGAAACCGGTTCTTGCATACTCATCCGTCATCCAGTCATGATCGAGAACTGTCGTGATGTCTATATACATAATCATAAGCCAATCGGGATACCCCGGAACTTCCCTTGCGCGAATGTTCTTGGCACGACGTCCGGATCTCGTATCCACATGAACGGTTCTTACGAAGTTGCCTCTCTCCTCCATCTCTTTCATAATATTTGAAAGACTGAGCTGGTCAAGATAAGACTCCCTCTCTTCCGGCACAACTGACTGCGAGATTTTAAAGCAGATATCCTTGTACTGTAATCTACTGCGCTCAAAAACTTCATGTATCTTGTCACTTCCAAAGTAAACTTCACAGTGTTCGTCATTTTTTTCAACAGAAAAAACCATGTCGTAGCCTTCAGAAATGATAGTTCTGATAACAGGCTGCTCAACATAGCTCATGTAGGGAACCACTGTCCCCTGCTTAAGCGGTGTAATAACACCGTCTTCTATTACTTCACCCTCACCCTTGAAGGTGGTCTTACCGTTTTTAACTTTGAAATAACTGCCATCGGTGATCAAGAAAAATCTGCAACCATAGCTGTCTGGAATAACTATATCATTCATGACATCCATGCCATCCACCGTCATCGTCTTCACATAATCACTATGAGGAATTATCTGGATGTTTGAAAGGTCCAATCCATCTGAAAATCTGACAAAATTCGGATCCCTTGCCTCTCCGTCCTCCTCCGGCATATGATAAACGTAAAAAGCCGCATTGACGGAACCTGCGCTCAATCCGATCACTATTCCACGATAGCCCATCAGAGCTTCTTTCAGACCAACGCGCTTCATGAATGCCAGCTGAGAAGGGGCATGTCCTCCGGCAAGGTATACGATATTAGACCACTCCACCAGTTCCGCAGTCGGCATGGTGCCGTCCAGTATCCGGACTTCGTTGACCTTAAGCTTGGAGAATTCAAAGGCATCCAGTATCCTTTTCTTCTGATGATCATTTTCTGTGAAAGCTGCAGGATTGCACGGTACATACAGAATATTAGCTGCCTCCGGCCATTCTTCTCTCAGATCATCAAAAAAGCCATAGCACTCCGAAGGCTCCAGTTTTTCATAGGTGCCCACGTCCTGATGCGGTATAAAACTGCTGGTTAGATAAAGGACCATATATTATCCCCCTTCGGATAACATTTTTTCAACAGCTCATAGTATTTCCAAGTTTACAAAACCCTATATATATTCTACTCGCAATTTCGTTTTTTTTCTCTAAAATAACCATAAACAATTACTGAATTTATGCGATATGCAGCCGGTGACAACGTGATAGATAGCGCTAACACCCGACTAATCAGAGCCGCATTTTCCGGGTTAAGCTTATCCCTTAATACCCAAAAGAATAGCCTTAAAGCTATCCGCATCTCTGTGCTGTATCTCCTTGTCCTTGTATAGCACCTCATCAGCTTCTACAAGCGCCTGCTCACAGGTCATGGATGGTGAAGTGCAGGTGTAAGCGCCTACGCTGAATCTGGGCATGTATTGCAGCGTGTTGCAGGTCTCAAGTGAGGATGTCAGGAGATTCCGGAAATCATCTGCGATTGCCGGATCCTTGCCTGCGACAACGAACTCATCTCCGCCCCATCTGGCTGCAACAGCATTATGAGATAATAGGGCTTTTCTGAGAGCATGTGAGAAGGATATAAGAGCCTTGTCACCCTCATCGTGGCCAAGAATATCATTGATACTCTTGAAGAAATCGAGGTCTATCATGATGATAGTAAGCGGATTTTCTTCATTGCATGTCGCAATCTCCTCATTTATGAACTCAGTCATACGTCTTCGGTTGAATAGCTTGGTCAGCGCATCAGTGTAAATCTGGGAGTCCTGCAACTCTACAAACAGCTTGATCACAACCGGCAGCACACATAGCTCTATGGCCGGGAGATTTAATAGGAATCCGATCAGAAAGCCGCTTAAGGTGAAGAAAAGAATGAATATGACCTGACTGCTGTATTTTTTCTTATCAGGCTTTGTACGAGCTTTTCTCCAATTGCCGATTGAAAGCACTGTTGCGGCGATCAGATACACATAATCCATCAGCAATAGCATGCCAACCATTGGCTTGAACACTGCGACAGTGTCCGTCAGCTCATAGACAAAATAGTTCAGTGGGGTGAAAAGCAGTATCAGGCAGACGATCAGCGGAATCTGAATAATGACCGCCCACACATTGAACGCCTTGATTTTCCTGGCCCATGCAGGTCTGTGTAAATTTGCGTCTACATGCAGGAACCAGAAATAACAGGAAAATGACATGGCACCAAAGCCGAGAGAAATAATGAATTTCACAATAGGACGCGGGAATGCAGTATAAAAGCTGTCTCCCATAAGAAGACGCAGGTCCACAAGCGAATATATCATAAATGAGACCAGCATTCCCTTGAAGGCGCGAACTTCCCTTTTGTTACCGATATTCTCAGTAGTTTTGGAATAAATTATATTGAGAGATCCAAAACATACGATGAGAATAAGCAGTATAAATGGCTTAAGTTGCATCTCAATGGGAATTACTGTCATATAGGTACCCTCCTCATAACGAAACGCCTAATTAAATTATACAACGTAAGTTGATTTTCTTGATAATATTCTTATAAACAAGACGATTGAGATTGCCGGTATAAACCAATATGTAAAATCCGTCGAGACTATTGAATACGATATTAAGGCATGATATAATTTGCTCTGCTGGGGATTCTTATGAATCCCTATTTTTTGTCCTTATTCGGCATGATGACAGCTTCATCTTTTCGATGTTTGGACCGACAATTCATCAACTTTTATGAAAGGCTATGTTATGAAAAAAAGATTATTAACCATTTGTCTTGCTACTCTTATTTTTACACTCAATTCATCATCCGTTTTTGCGCAAGTGAAAACTATGCCGGATGGCACGAAATTCGATCCCGAGTTCTATGCAGCAAAATATCCTGATGTTGTAGCGGTATTAGGAAATTCCGAAGCTGCTTTATATAAGCATTATCAGGATTATGGTCAAAAAGAAGGACGCCTTCCCTATAGCCCGGATGGCACCACTGTTGCCCCGGCAGCTACTGCAACAGTCGCTCAGCCGAAAACTCCTATAGAAATATTAAAAGTGTTTATTCGCTCAACAAACAGCGTCGGTGGCGTAACCCCCAATATTGTTTGGCGTAACAATTCAGGTAAAACCATTAAATACATCACATTTTCCATGGTTCCGATCAATGCTGTTGGTGATGTAGTTACATGCGATATAAGAAGATATTCCACTTTTAACGGAACAATAACAGGCCCGATCGAGCCTGCCGGAGTAGGAACCTCAATATACAGAAACGGTTTGATATATAGCGTATACGGAGGCAATGGCTCATATTATGCCAGCAACGGATTCGCTGCAATAAATGGACAAATTGTTTCTGACTACAGTCGTCATAATTTAACAGCATCCGAGCTGAGCGAAACAATCACCAACGGAGATTATTGGGATTGTGCATGGTATAATTGGGATGTTTCTTCAATTGGAATCACAGGAATACAGATAGATTACATGGACGGAACACACCAGAGCGTCAAGCCTGAAACGGTTCTGAGCCTGGAAAAAGCTAATTTGCCATTTACAAACTAATCATCGGGATATAATAAAAAGAATCGGAATGCCTGATATAATTCTGAAATACTCAGATTATATCAGGCTTTTTATTTTCAGACCTTTGATTAGCAATCTGAGTGTATAATATTAGTACAAGAAATCGGAGGTACAACAATGGAAAGATACGCATGGAAAGGTAAAGTTCTGAAAGGAAAGAAATCAGAATATATAAAGCGTCACGATGAGATCTGGCCTGAAATGGTGGAAGTGCTCAAGGCCGCAGGAATCTGCAACTATAGCATCTTCATGTGCGAATCTGACGATACAGACTACGACTGTGATGTTTTTGGATATTATGAATGTGAAAAGGGCATCGAATTTGCCGGAAAATATCAGGCAGAAAGTGACGTCGTGGCCAGGTGGGATGAAAGTATGCAGGGAATCCTTCTGCTCGAAAAAGACGAGCACACCGGCGCGCAGAAAAAGCTGGTTCAGGTCTTCAGGCTGGATTAAAACAGCCAGAGAACATATAAGCTTATCCGGAGGATTATATGAATAAAACCCAGAATTTCACTGAAGGACCAATACTTGGTCCACTCTTAAGATTTGCTATTCCGGTACTCTTTGCGCTGTTTCTGCAGTCTCTGTACGGTGCCGTTGATCTGATGATAGTAGGAAAGTTCGCTATGCCTGCCGATGTATCCGGAGTTTCTACCGGTTCACAGATCATGATGACACTGACTAATCTGGTCAGTTCTCTTTCAATGGGAATGACTGTGTTTTTAGGACAAAAGATAGGCGAGAAAAAAGCTGATGAAGGCGGAGCTATTGTGGCTAATGGCATAATGCTCTTCTTCAGCATTGGATTACTGTTAACCATACTTATTCCTGTGTTTGCTTCCGGACTTGCATCTATCATGAATGCGCCTGAAGAGGCATTTGATCTGACTGTAGCTTACATCAGAATATGCGGATTGGGTGTCATAGTCATCATAGCCTATAACCTTATCGGCAGCATATTCAGAGGACTGGGCGATTCCATGACTCCCCTCGTGACAGTGCTTATTGCCTGTGTATGCAATATTATCGGAGATCTTGTTCTTGTCGCAGGATTTCATATGGGAACAAAAGGCGCAGCTATCGCTACTGTGGGCGCCCAGTTCATCAGTGTAGCGATATCACTTGTTATGATAAGGAGAAAAACACTACCATTTACGCTCACAAAGAGCTGTTTCACATTCTGCAAAGAGCATATGGCAAAGATTCTGTTCATAGGTACACCCATTGCCCTGCAGGATTTCCTCGTCGGAATATCTTTTCTTGTAATATTGGCGATTGTCAATTCTCTGGGTCTTATCGCTTCTGCAGGTGTCGGTGTTGCTCAAAAGGTGTGCGGATTCATCATGCTGATCCCATCAGCTTTTGCCCAGTCAATGTCTGCATTTGTCTCTCAGAACCGCGGTGCCGGTAAGTATGACAGAGCATTTAAGGGCTTGAAATACGCCATCGGCGTTTCATTTATTTTTGCTGTAGTTATGTTCTATACAGCATTTTTCCATGGGGATATATTGTCAGGAATTTTTGCTAATGATTCAGAAGTTATAGCTGCAGCATGGGATTACCTGAAGGCCTACGCCATTGACTGTCTCTTTACATGCTTCCTGTTCTGCTTCATAGGCTTCTTCAACGGAATGGAATACACAAGGTTTGTCATGGTGCAGGGAATAGTAGGTGCATTTCTTGTGAGAATCCCCGTGTCATACCTGATGAGCAAGAGAGATCCCGTATCTCTTTTCCATATTGGTATGGCTACGCCCTGTTCGACAGTGACGCAGATTATCCTGTGCTTTGCATGCATGTTTTATTTGATGAAAAAACTGAAAAAGACAGAGTAGACCAGGCTTTTAGTGTAGGGATTATTGTGCCTCTTACACCGTTTGTTTTACTAATGAATCAAAAAAGCTGAGAACCACTGGGATTCTCAGCCTTTTGTTTTACATCGCTTTGGATTTGTCTTTTATTATTGTTGGATTCAGATATACATTCTTATTACTGAGGACCATTCCGGTAAGCTCAAGCTTACCCTTGTCTTGAGAATTGAGCTTCTTTTTATTCGGCTCAGCCTTCTTATCTCTTGTGTGGTCCTGCATCTTGTAATCTTCATATGCCTTGGCAGCATCCTTCAATTCACCGATTGCCTTAACATAATTCTCATTCATTGTTGCAATGTTATCTTTATGGGTTCTTTCTTTTCCTGATTTATACAGATCCTTGGCAATCTTCTCGCACGTCTTCAGTTTATCCATAAAATTCATGTACTTATCAGAATCATGGAATATTCCACGTGCTGACTGTGCACTCTGCCGTAATGCATCGTAATACTGAATTACATTACGGTTAATAGGATATACAGCCTTTGTTGTTTCTTTTTTATTCTGTACCGCTCTCTTGTGGACATTTTCTTTATCAGCCACATGAGCTTCGGCATTTTTCTTATTGTCAGTGAACTTCTCGGAAAGAGCCTTAACGTCTGTAACTTTCACCGATTCCTTCACCTTATCCTGGGGGTCATTATTGATATCATAAGGCTTAACCGGATCATTCACAAAAAGAGTACTCTCAAGCTCCTTTTGTGCCTGTTCAAGCAGATCCTTCTCTTCTTCCTCGTCCTCATCTATGTATACACTTCCAAGCGGAGGTTCCTCTTCCACTTCCGGCTTCAGAACATCATCACGGCGATATGGATTATCCATATTAACATTTGTGGGCTCTTCACCTGTAGGCGTGTTCACAAAAGTCTTCCCATCATCGGAGGCACTGTTTACATACGGATTTTCCATATTAACATTTGTGGGCTCTTCACCTGTAGGTGTGTTCACATAAGTCTTCTCATCATCGGAGGCACTGTTTACATACGGATTTTCCATATTAACATTTGTGGGCTCTTCACCTGTAGGTGTGTTCACATAAGTCTTCTCATCATCATCCTCGAGCGCATCATTGGAAAAGATACTGAACTCATTCTCATTGGAATTTGTCTCCTGATTCTGAGGTTCATCATCGATAATATAAGGCTCCATCCGACGATTCACATAGCGAGTCTCCTCAAGAGCTTTTCTTGCTCTTGCTTCAGCTTCCCTGGCAGCTTCCTCGTCGCTATCGATATATACGCTTCCAATCGCCGGCTCCGATTCCGTTTCCGGAACTTTATCATTGCGATAAGGATTATAATCATCATTGGCAAAGTTACTGATAAATGGATTTTCCATTTCAGAAATTTCGGGTTCTTCACCTGTAGGCGTATTTACAAAAGTCTTCCCATCATCGGGGGCCCTGTTTACATACGGATTTTCCATATTAACATTTGTAGGCTCATCACCTGTAGGTGTGTTCACATAAGTCTTCTCATCTGGCATCGCTAAATTCTCCCTCATATAAAATATTCAACTACATTATGAATTGTAGCAACTCGTCTATCACAGAATTATCACACGCGAAAATACGGAAATATTGCGTATTTATCAGCTTATCTAAGTATTATTTTTGATTATCACATGATGAACTTGACAGCCTATGAAGAGACTATTAAATAAAGATAAAATCTGGCTAAATAGCATCGCGCCAAATTTAAAAGTGATAAAACACTTTATATATGTCCATAGGAGGGAACAATGGATTATAAAGGCATATTGGAAACTTTGGGATTATCAGCCTGTATTATATCTATGGAAAAAAAGGCTGACAGGAAGAAATCCGAAATAAGGATAGTCGAGGGAAATCGTGAATATTATGATAGCATGCCGGGATTTGTACCCGGAAGCAAAAAGGTAATCAGCTTGTCTTGTTCCCGTTGAAAAGAAAAGGCGCTGGCTTTTCTGGTTTATCGGAGTTCTGTTATGGATGCGGTATTCTGAAAGCAGCTAAGATATTTAGAATGGGAAGAATTATATGCTCATGACTTGGTGGCAAAAATCGCGCACATATAAGGTGAGAAATTTTGTATGCCTTATATGCTAGAAAATGTAGTCTTTGAAAAATCAAGCATACTATATTTAAATAT
>JAEEGL016136972.1_pt1 | contig 13579 bp, 12 predicted proteins | sample 9134231 | NCBI WGS metagenome assembly JAEEGL01 (sample SAMN16246548, study PRJNA631951) | gut metagenome | biome: gut microbiome; feature: rumen; material: fiber-attached | host: Bos | place: Iran: Karaj | collected 2018-10
CAGCGGAAAATGCCCGGAAAGACGGCCCTCCGCCACCTCCCCGGCGGCGAGGCAGATCGCCTCGCATTTTTCGGCGGACATCCGCTCCGGGACCAGTTCCCGGTTGGCCAGGGCGGCGGCCTTCTTCAGAAGGCCGAAGGCGGTCAGCACCGGCTCGGGCATCCGCTCCCGCTCGCCGCCGATGCGGAAGTTCTGCCGGGATCTTTCCGTCTGCGCGCCCCAGTATTTGTCAGCAGGGACGCAGATGTCTCCCATCGTGTCGTGCTCCAGACGAGTTTCGGCTTCCATCCGCGGCCACCTTCCCTTCGAAAAATGTACTTTACATTCTATCACAGAGACGGCTGAATTGCAAGGTCGTCAAATGGGCGGAAATAGGGTCGGAAACAGGCGGGGATTGAGCAAAACTGCCGAATCTGTTCGTTTTCCTTGACAAGACGGATGCCGGACATATATAATGTGGAGTATCTTTTCCCGCCGCTTCGGCGCATCACGAACAAGGAGGAATCGGCATGAGCGATTTCAAGGAAAGCAGGAAAATGAACCCCGTGTCCGTGGACGAATATGTCCAGCGCAGCGTCCGGACCCAGTATTCGAACACGACCAACCTGATCGAACAGTCCGCCTACCGGTTCTCCCTGCAGGAGCGGACGAAGCCCAACCTATACAGGGAGCTGTTCGACTACGAGTCGGTCCCGAAGGTGTCCTTCAACCACCGGGAGGTGCCGGAAAACATGCCGGCGGAGATCTGGATCACGGACACCACCTTCCGTGACGGGCAGCAGTCCACTTCTCCCTTCACGGTGCGGCAGATCGTGGATCTTTACAAGATGCTGCATCAGCTGGGCGGCCCGAACGGACTGATCCGCCAGAGCGAGTTCTTCGTCTACACCGAGAAGGACCGGGAAGCCCTGGAGGCCTGCCGCTCGCTGGGCTACGAGTTCCCGGAAATCACCACGTGGATCCGGGCCAGCCAGAAGGATTTCGAACTCGTCAAGTCCCTGGGGATCCCGGAAACGGGGATCCTGGTCTCCTGCTCCGACTATCACATCTACAACAAGATGGGACTGACCCGCCGGACCGCCATGGAGAAATACCTGAACATCGTCCGGGAAGCCCTGGAAATGGGGATCCGTCCCAGGTGCCATTTTGAAGACATCACGAGGGCCGACTTCTACGGCTTCGTGGTCCCCTTCGCGGAGGCGCTTGCCCAGCTGGGCTGCGATTACGGGATCCCCGTCAAGATCCGGGCTTGCGACACCATGGGATACGGCGTTTCCTATCCCGGCGTTGCCCTCCCCCGATCCGTTCCGGGCATCATCTACGGGCTGAATCACTATGCCGGGATCCGGGCGTCGGAGATCGAATGGCACGGACACAACGATTTCTACAAGGTCGTGACCAACGCGGCCACCGCCTGGCTGTACGGTGCCTCCGCGGTGAACTGTTCCCTTTTGGGGATCGGCGAGCGGACCGGCAACTGCCCCCTGGAGGCCATGGTGATGGAGTATGCGTCCCTGCGCGGGACCACCGACGGCATGGACACCACGGTGATCACGGACATCGCCCGGTACTTCGAGGAGGAGATCGGGTACGAGATCCCGCCGCGCACGCCCTTCGTGGGAAGCAACTTCAACGTGACGAGGGCCGGCATCCATGCAGACGGTCTGATGAAGGATGAAGAGATCTACAACATCTTCAATACGGAAAAGCTGCTGAAGCGGCCGGCGGCGGTGGCGGTGGACAAGACCTCCGGCCTGGCCGGGATCGCCCACTGGCTCAACACGCAGCTGGATCTGGCGGGAGAGGGCGAGCGGGTGGACAAGCACCATCCCGCCGTGGCCGCCGTCAAGGCGGAGGTGGACGCGCTGTACGACGCCGGCAGGAACACCACCATGAGCAACGAAGAGCTCTCGCAGATGCTGAAACGGGCGGACGAGGAGCTCTGGAGCAGGACACGCCGCTGAACGGGACGGCAAACGGGAGAGAAACGCCTCTCCCGTTTTTCGTCCCCTGACCGCCGCTGCTGCCGAAACGCCGAAAACATTTCGCTTCGCGCCGGCCGGACGGTTGAAAAAACCCGGTCGGGTTGGTATAATGAGTGGAAGAAAAACGGAGAAGGAGACGAACACATGGCGAAGGTCCGATGGAAGGGCGGCACGCTGGAAGCGCCGATCCCGCCCGCGCTGGTCACCTGCGGGAGCATGGAGACATCCAACATCATCACGGTCGCCTGGACCGGGATCATCAGTTCCGATCCGCCGAGGACCTACATTTCCGTCCGCGGGAGCAGGTTTTCCCACGAGATCATCCGGAGCAGCGGGGAATTCGCCGTCAACATGACGACGGCATCCCTAGTCCGCGCTGCGGACTGGTGCGGCAACCATACCGGACGGAAGACGGACAAGTTCGCGCATTGCCGCCTCGGCAAGCAGGCAGCCTCGGAGATCGCCTGCCCGATCATCGAGGAGAGCCCCCTGGTGCTGGAATGCAGGGTGGAGCAGATCCTCCCGATGGACAGCCACGACATGTTCATCGCCAGGATCGTGGCCGTGGACGTGGACGAGGCCCTTCTGACGCCCGAGGGACGGCTGAGCATCGGCCGCGCCCATCTGGCGGCGTTCGCCCACGGGGAATACTATGAATTGGGAAGGCGGATCGGAAAGATCGGCTATTCCGTCAAAAAAAGAAACCGTCCGTTTGCAGGGACGGCGGAGGGAGACAAATAGACCATGCGATCCATCAAAGAAATCTACAGGATCGGGACGGGCCCGTCCTCGTCGCATACCATGGGCCCTGCCCGCGCAGCCGCCTGGTTCCGCAGCGAATACCCGGACGCGGACCGGTATCGGGTCGTCCTGTACGGTTCGCTGGCGAAGACGGGAAAGGGACACGGCACTGACAGGGCCGTCCGCAAGGAATTCGGGGACATCCCCGCGGAGATCGTCTTTGACAGGGAGACCTCGGAGGGGCTGCCCCACGAGAACACCATGGACCTGACGGCAGAGAGGGAAGGAACGGTCATCGGACGCTGGCGCGCCATGAGCGTGGGCGGCGGAGAGGTAGTCGTCGAGGGGCAGCCCTACCGGCAGGGCCCCGAGATCTACGCGGAAAACTCCTATGCCGACATCGCAGAGATCTGCCATCGCCGCAGGATCCGTCTGTCGGATTACGTGTTCGAGCACGAGGATGCGGATTTTCGGGACTACCTGCGGGAGGTCTGGCTGGCCATGAAGCGTTCCGTGGCGGAGGGGCTCTCCGGGACGGGCGTGCTACCGGGCGGCCTTCATGTGGAAAGAAAGGCCAGGATCCTGTACAACCGCCGGCACATCGACGAGAGCGAGGCGACGCGGGAGAACAGGATCGTCTGCGCCTACGCCTTCGCCGTCAGCGAGCAGAACGCGGACTGCGGCACCATCGTGACGGCGCCCACCTGCGGATCCTGCGCCGTGGTGCCCTCCGTACTCCTGTACATGCAGGAAAAGAAGCATTTTTCGGACGATGACGTCCTGCGCGCCCTGGCGGTGGGAGGACTTGTCGGCAACCTGGTCAAGCGGAACGCGTCCCTGTCGGGCGCGGAGTGCGGCTGTCAGGCAGAGATCGGGACGGCCTGCTCCATGGCCTCCGCAGCCCTGTGCGAGCTGCATGAAATGGGGATCGGACAGATCGAATATGCCGCCGAGATGGCGATCGAGCATCACCTCGGATTGACCTGCGATCCCATCGCCGGCCTGGTCCAGATCCCGTGCATCGAGAGAAACGCCGTGGCTGCCATGCGGGCGATCAACGCGCTGTCCCTGGCAAATTTCCTGTCCGGCTCCCGCCGGATCTCCCTGGATCTGGTGATCAGGACCATGTACGAGACGGGAAAGGATCTCTCGGGACGGTACCGCGAGACCGCGGAGGGCGGCCTCGCCAAGCAATACGCGGAACTATATCACCTGAAGGAGAATTGAAAGATGGCTTTGCTGATCATCGGGATCGTCGTCACAGCGGCCGGCTTCGCAGCCCTGGCCTACATGACCTTTTCCTTTCCGAAGCAGCGTGACCGCAGCGTCACGTCAGCGCTGAAAAATTACCTGAACGAGAAGAAGATCACCGTGTCCGGACTGAGGGACCTGGTGAAGGGCCAGACGGATGCCTATCTGGTGAAGTTTTCCTTCTCCTATGCCCTGATCATCCTCGGACTGGTGATCGTGACGATCCACCTGTGCGTTCGCTGAGGAGGTCCCGCAATGACCTGGGATACGGTTCTTGACGTCCTTCTGGACACGCTGAAGGACGCCGCCCTGATCTTTCCCGTGCTGTTCGTCGCCTATTTCGTGATGGAACTCGTCGAAAAGGCGTCCGGGGACAGACTGGAGAAGACGCTGGCCGGCACCAGCCGGTTCGGGCCGCTGCTGGGCGCCCTGTTCGGCGTGGTGCCGGAGTGCGGCTTTGCCGCGGCGGCCGGCGGCCTCTATGCCGGCGGCGTGATCACGATGGGCACGATGCTGGCGGTCTTCCTCTCCACCTCCGACGAGCTGATCCCCATCTTTTTCAGCGAAGGGGCTTCGCAGATGGGCGTCCTGATCAAGGTGATCCTGATCAAGGTGGCCGTCGGCGTGGCCGTCGGATATCTGGTGGACCTTTTCTGGCGGCTCCGCCACCGGGCGGACGCGGGACACATCCACGAAGTCTGCGAGCGGGAGCACTGCGGCTGCGACGACGAGGAGGGCGGGCCACTGAAGTCAGCCTTCATCCACTCGGCGAAGATCATCCTTCTGATCATGGCCACCTCCCTGCTTCTCGGCCTGCTGGTGGCGTGGGTCGGCGAGGAAAACATCGCAAAGATCATCACGGACATTCCGGTCGTCGGGGAAATGGCCGCCGGGCTGATCGGGCTGATCCCCAACTGCGCCGCTTCCGTCCTGATCACGGAACTCTACCTGAAGGGCATCATCTCCGGCGGCGCGCTGCTGTCCGGACTGCTTGTTTCGGCGGGCACCGGCGTCCTGGTGCTGTTCCGGATGCACCGCCCGAAAAGGGACTGCTTCCTGGCCGCGGGCATCCTGTACGCTGCCGGCGTCCTCGGCGGCGTCTCGCTGGGATTCCTGATCTGACGCCGGTCCTCCGGGATCCGTTCTTCGGGAGGACGCGGAAAAGCCCCGGGCTTTCGGATGCCGCCCCTGCAGCGTCTGCCGCGGGCGGGACACGATCACAAATAAAAACAGGCACGGCAAGGACCATCGTCCTTGCCGTGCCTGCGTTTTTTCGGTCCGGCACTGCGGAAGGGACCGCGCCCTCGCGGCATGCGGCGGCCTTACGAAGGCCGGCTTTCGGGCGCGGGGGCTGTCTTTGAAGGAGATTGCTTGGAAAGGCTCAGGAACAGGGTCTGGACGGCCAGATACAGCGTTTCCGTTTCCGCCAGGCGGTAGACGACGGAAGACTTGTTCACCCGGCAGCAGCCGGCGGCGTCGATGTCCAGGAGGACCATGTCGTCCTGCGTGAACAGGATGACCCGGTATTCGGTCAGACGGTCCAGGACCAGCCCGTCCTCGGCGGGAAGAAGCTCCCTCCCGCAGAAGGCCTCGGTCAGCCTTTGGATGAGTTCGGGGTCATGGGTCCGCAGCGTCACCGTGTCCGCGCCCTTCTGGAGGATCAGATAGGTGGGGCGGATGTCGGGCAGGGCGGAGAGCACTTCCTCCGTTTCCTGTTCGGCGGGCTCCAGCCGGGGAGGAAGGCATCCTGTCAGCGCCAGGGAGCACAGGCAGCACGCCAGGAAAAGGGCGATCGGGCGCTTCATGTGCGTCACCGCTGCGGGTCCATGTAGGACCAGTAGGTCTTCATGTAGTTGATGCCCGACCAAAGGGTCATGACCGTCATCAGCAGCATGGTCAGATAGGAAAGGGGACGGTAGGTCCGGAAGAACGGGCTCCAGGACCCGAACAGCACGGGCTCCAGAAGGATCGTGCAGATGCAGACGATCTGGGTCGTGGTCTTGACCTTTCCGAGCCAGCTGGCAGCGACGACGATGTTGTGCCCGGCCACCAGCAGGCGCATGCCCGTGACGGCCAGCTCGCGGAACATCACGATGGCGGACGCCCAGACGAACACGGGGCGGAGATCTTCGCAGTAGACCAGGATGCCGAGGCAGGCGCTGAAGACCAGCATCTTGTCGGCCAGCGGATCCAGGAACTTTCCGAAATCGGTGATCAGGTTGTATTTCCTGGCGATCTTTCCGTCCAGCATGTCCGTCAGGGAGATCAGGATGAAGAGGACTGCCGAGATGATGCGGGTGGCGGTGTCCCCCAGGGCATTGAACAGGGGCGGGACCACCAGGAACACCAGGAAGACGGGAATCAGGACGATCCGGGAGACCGTCAGCTTGTTGGGCAGGTTCATGAAAAAAGCTCCTTCATTGGACAACGGTGCCGATCAGGTCGTAATCCATCGCCTCCGTGATGCGCACGGAGACCATGGACCCTTCGGCATATCTGTTCTTCGACGCGAAAAACACCTTTCCGTCGATGTCGGGCGCGTCCGCGCGGCTGCGTCCGTAATAGGTCTGCGAGATCCGGTCGTAGCCCTCCACCAGGACCTCCAGGGTGCGGCCGATGCGGGAACGGTTGAAGGCTTCGCTGTTCTTCAACTGTTCCTTCATGATGATGTCCCGCCGTTTTTCGGCGGTCTCCTCATCGATCTGATCGGGCATGTCGTAGGCGGGGGTGTCTTCCTCCCGGGAGAAGGTGAAGACGCCCAGCCGGTCGAATTTCGCCTCGCGGACGAACTCGCACAGCTGCGTGAAATCCTCCTCGGTCTCCCCGGGGAAGCCGACGATCAGGGTGGTCCGCAGCGTGACATCGGGGAGGGCCTCCCGCAGACGGCGGATGTCGTTCCGGATCATGGCGCTGTCCCCGTGGCGGTTCATGCGCTTCAGGACGGGGTCGCTGATGTGCTGGATGGGGATGTCGAAATAGGGAAGGATCCTCGGGTTCCGGCGGACCGTGTCGATCAGCTCGTCGGTGATCTTGTCCGGGTAGCAGTACAGCATCCGGATCCAGGGGATGGAGGTCTCGTCCACCAGCCGCTGCAGCAGCTCCGGCAGGGCGTACCTGCGGTACAGGTCCATCCCGTAGGCGCTGGTGTCCTGGGCGATGAGCACCAATTCCTTGATGCCGAGCGCCTCCAGGTTCTTTGCTTCGGCCAGGATGTCATCCATGGGCCGGCTGCGCATCCTGCCGCGGATCAGCGGGATGGCGCAGAAGGCGCAGCGGTTGTTGCAACCCTCCGCGATCTTCAGGTAGGCCATGGCGTCACCGGTGGTGACGATTCTGTCGCCGCCCAGCAGTCCGTCGGCGTTCGGGGGGAAATAGGCATATTCTTCGTGGCGCAGCGCGTGGCCGACGGCCTCCACGATGCGGTCGATGCCGCCCACGCCCAGGACCGCGTCCACTTCGGGCATCTCCCGGGTCACCTGTTCGCGGTAGCGCTCCGCCATGCAGCCGGTGACGACGATGGCCTTCAGCCGGGCATTCTCCTTCAGCCAGGCCACGTCCAGGATGGCGTCGATGGATTCCCTCTTCGCGCTCTCGATGAACGCGCAGGTGTTGACGATCACGACGTCGGCTTCGGATTCCTCGGGCGTGATCTCGTAACCGGCATCCGCCAGCTTCTTGAGCATCACCTCCGTGTCCATGAGGTTCTTGGAACATCCCATGGAGACGAAACCGACCTTGACGGGCTTAGGATTCATTTTGCAATTCCTTTACTGCTTCTTTGATTTCGGGGATGCTGTACCCCAGGCGGAACAGGGACCCGAACAGCTTTTCACGGTCTTCCTTGGTCTCGGCCATGCGGAACTTGCGGTCCATTAGGGCATGGAGGGACGTCATGTAGGCCTCTTCGGAAATGGATTCGGCGGCCTTGACGATGGCCGGCTTCTTGTAGCCCCTCATCAGCAGTTCCGCGGCGATCCTCTTTCTTCCCCAGTATTTGTGACGGACGAAATAATCCGCCGCGCGGAGCGCCTGGCGCTCCTCGTTGATGTAGTCGTGTGCCTCGGCATAGTCCGCCGCCTTTTCCGCGACTTCTCCCTCGAAGCCGAAGTGGTGCAGCTTGCGCAGCAGCTGGACGCGGCTGTGGTCGGAACCGGAAAGGATCTTCACGGTGCGGGAGATGGCCCGGCAGAGCTCCTCCGCGCCGCGGATGTTGTCCAGCGCCTCTTCCGTGATCCTCTCGCCCTCCTGATGTCCCAGCTTCTTCCAGATGTCCGCGGAGAGAAGGAGCGTCAGGGGCTCCTCCTCCGGGCAGGAGAAAACGACGGACATGCCCGCGGGCGTCCGGCTGACGGAGGCGATTTCATAATATGCTGTTTCACTCATGATACGATGCAGATCCTTTCTTTTGCCGAAACGGCGGCAGGGGGCTGCGCGGCCGCTCCGGCCGATGACGAAAGCAGTCTTTCGCCATCGATTCGAGGGGGTGAAAAAACGGTTTCGGAGAAGGGGCTCAGCGGGACAGCTCCGTCAGCAGGCCCGAATCCACCTGCCAAAGGCGGAGGTCCGACAGGTTTTCTTCGAACAGGGCAGGCTCGCAGGAGGTGACGATGATCTGCCGCCCCGTCAGCGAACGAAGGACATAGCTCCGGCGCTGAGCGTCCAGCTCCGAAAGCACGTCATCCAGGAGGAACACGGGGTGCTCGCCGGTCACGTCGCGGGAGATCCTGCCTTCGGCAAGCTTCATGGCCAGCGCCAGGGAGCGCTGCTGGCCCTGGGAGGCGAACAGACGGGATTCCTGTCCGTTCAGACGGATCAGCAGGTCGTCCTTGTGAACGCCGTGCAGGGTGGTGCCGGCGCGGATGTCCCGGTCGATGTCCTCCGTCAGAAGACGGTAGAGCCGGTCCTTTCCCACCGGCAGGCTGCCCTTCAGCGAGATGCGGCCGGCGGCCGGCGGCCCTTCCTCCAGCGCGTGGGAATCATACTGCAGGGAAGGACGCTCCTGCCCGGAGGTCATGTCCTCAAAGACTTCCCTGACCGCCTGCTCCGCCAGCGCGGCATAGTTGGCGCGGTAGCCGGCGATCTGGGATCCGTATTCCGCCATGCCTTCGGCGTAGGTCTCCCATTCGGCGGCGCTGACGGTCCGGCCCCCGTCCGCCGCCTTCAGCAGCGCGTTGCGTTCGGTCAGGTATTTCGTATAGCGGGCCAGCGCCAGAATGTAGGCGGGCATCAGCTGGGAAACGGCAATGTCCAGGTACGCCCGCCGAAGCGCCGGGGCGCCGCTGATCAGCGTCAGGTGCGCGGGGCAGAAGAGCACGGCGCGGAATCTGCCGATCATTTCCCGCGGGGTCACGCAGACGCCGTCGACGGACAGCCGCCGCTTGCCGGCAGCGGGGATGGCAGCCTCCATCACCAGCGCCCTCTGGGAATCGTCGGGGAGACAGGACATGCGGATCAGGGAGGCATCGGAACCGAAGCGGACAAGCTCCCGGTCCCTGGCGCCGCGAAAGGATTTTCCGCGGGCGAAGTAATAGATGCTTTCCAGAAGGTTGGACTTTCCCTGGGCGTTCCGTCCCCAAAGCACGTTCATGCCGTCGGAAAACTCCGCCGTCACCGATGCCAGGTTGCGGAAGTTTTCCAGCTCGATTCGTTGGCAGATCAAGGGGTCAGTCCTGGTCGTCGTCCAGACCCAGCAGACGGATGTCCAGGTCCTCGTCGGAAAGCTCGTCGCCCGGGAGTTCCTCCGCGGCCTCGCCGCTCTCCTTGATCCTGGCCTCCAGCGCCGCCATCATCTCGGGATCGTTCCGGATCGCCTTGCAGGCGTTGTCCCGGCCCTGTCCAATGCGGTCGCCGTTGTAGGAGAACCAGGCACCGCTCTTTTCGATCAGACCCATCTCCACGGCCTTGTCGAGGATCTCGCCGGCCTTGTTGATGCCGGTGCCGAACAGGATGTCGAACTCAGCCACCCGGAAGGGAGGCGCCACCTTGTTCTTGACGATCTTGACCTTTACGTGGTTGCCCACGTTTTCGCCGCCGGCCTTGAGCGTTTCGCCGCGGCGGATGTCCAGACGGACGGACGCGTAGAACTTCAGGGCCCGGCCGCCGGTGGTGGTCTCAGGGTTGCCGTACATCACGCCGACCTTTTCACGGAGCTGGTTCAGGAAGATCACGATACAGTTGGTCTTGATGACCGTGCCGGAGAGCTTGCGGAGCGCCTGGCTCATCAGCCGGGCCTGCAGGCCCACGTGGGAGGCGCCCATCTCGCCGTCGATCTCCGCCTGCGGGACCAGGGCGGCCACGGAGTCGATGACCACGATGTCGATGGCGCCGGAACGGACGAGGGATTCGGTGATGTCCAGGGCCTGTTCGCCGGAATCCGGCTGACTGACCAGCAGGTCATCGATGTTGACGCCGAGCGACTTGGCGTAGACGGGATCGAGGGCGTGCTCCGCGTCGATGAAGGCCGCCGCGCCTCCGACCTTCTGGACCTCGGCGATGGCGTGGAGCGCCAGCGTGGTCTTGCCGGAGGATTCGGGGCCGTAGATCTCTATGATCCGGCCGCGGGGATATCCGCCGACGCCGAGGGCAAGATCGAGTCCGAGGGAGCCGGTGGTGACGACGCTGACGTTCATCCGCGTGTTCTCGCCCATCTTGATGATGGCGCCCTTGCCGTAGCTTTTCTCGATCTGGGAGACGGCGGTTTCCAGGGCCTTCTTCCTTGCCTCCGCGTCCGGAACGGCGGGAGACGGTGTCTTCTTGGTTGCTTTCGTTGCCATAATACATCCTTCCTGGAGCGGGTGCCGAAGGGGATCCGCTCCACACAAATAAATAAAATTCCGCGGAGGCCCATAGTCCCCCACAATATATGAGTACAATTCCATTATATAGGATAAATCCGCGAAAAACAAGGGAAATGCAAAAAATAATCCCGTTTTCCGCAATTGTAGCAAACGGTGAAAACCCTTGACACGATTGCGTTTGCGGGAGTATGATGGGGGAAAGTAACGGAAGGGGGGAGAGTGTATCGGTGACGCTTCATGAAGAGCTGAAAAGCTGCCGCGCGTGTCCGCGCAGGTGCGGGGCCGACCGGACGTCCGGCCGGGGCCTGTGCGGCGCGGGAGAGAAGATCTCCCTGTCCGGGACCATGCTGCACCGCTGGGAGGAGCCGTGCGTCAGCGGCAGTCCCGAGGGAGGCCGGGGCACCGGCGCCGTGTTTTTTCGCGGATGTCCCCTCGGCTGCGTCTTTTGTCAGAACGCCGCGATCAGCCGGCGCGTGACGGAGGGCGGGACGGATCCCGCCGGCCTGGCGGAGATCCTTCTGGAGCTGCAGGACCGGGGCGCCTACTCGATCGATCTGGTTTCCCCGACCCAGTACGCGCCCCAGATCATCCGCGCGCTGGAACTGGCGAAGGAGGGACTGCGGATCCCGGTGATCTGGAACACCGGCGGCTATGAGCGCCCGGAAACGATCCGGAGACTGGACGGACTGGCGGACGTCTACCTGACCGACATGAAGTTCGGCAGTCCAGAAACTGCCCGTAGGTATGCGCATGCCGCGGATTACCCGGAAACGGCCCTGGCAGCCCTCCGGGAAATGGTCCGGCAGTGCGGCGATCGGAAATGGGACGACTTCCCCGACGGGCAGTGCGTCGATCCCATGGGCGGCGATCTGTTTGCAAAGCGGCTTCGGAGGGGCGTCATCGTCCGTCATCTGGTGATCCCCGGGGAGCGAAGGGACAGCATGCGGCTTCTGGACGCAACGGCGTCCGCCGTGGGAGCGGAGCGGGTGATCCTCGCCCTGATGCGTCAGTACACGCCGGAGTTTGCTCCCGCAGCGGAGGGGATGAAAAATCTGCGCCGGCGCGTGACGACCTTCGAATACGAATCCGTCCGCGACCATGCGGAGAAGCTTGGCTTCCGGGGCTATGGGCAGGACGCCTCCTCCGCCAGCGGCGCCTACACGCCGGACGTTGCGAGGGGTCTCGGAGCAAATCGCGCGGAAAACGGAGAAAAAACGGAGGGGTCCTATTGTATTTGACAGCCCGTTCGTGTATAATGAACAAGAATGCACAGCGGTCGGCGGCCGCAGAAAACAACAAAAAATAAGTTTCACATAAGAAGGAGCAAAGGACCATGGCAACATTCCAAACCAAGGATATTCGTAATGTAGCTTTGCTTGGGCACGGCGGCAGCGGCAAGACATCCCTCGTGGAGTCGATGCTTTTCGCTGCCGGAGAGATCGATCGTCTCGGCAAGACGACGGATGGCAACACCACAAGCGGCAATGACCCCGAAGAAGTCAAGAGAGGCTTTTCCATTTCCCTGGCGGAGATCCCGCTGACATGGAAGAACACCCGGCTCAACGTCCTGGACACCCCCGGCTATCTGGACTTCGTCGGAGAATCCAAGGCGGCCCTCCGCGTTGCCGATTCCGCGATCATCCTGGTCGACGGCAAGGCGGGCGTGGAACCCGGCGTCGAGATCGCGTGGGAACGCGTGGAGGAAGCGGGGATCCCGAAGGCCTTCTTCGTCAACAAGTGTGATGACAACGACGCCAGCTTCGAGCGCGTCTTCAATGAACTGAGCGATCAGTTCGGTTCCAGTGTCTGTCCTGTCTATGTGCCCGTGAAGAACGGCGGCGATTTCGCCCTGCTCGACCTGATCGAGAAGAAGGCTTATTCCTACGGTCCCAAGGGACAGCGCTCCGAGGCGGAGTTCAACGACGCCCAGAAGGCTGTCGCGGCGCAGTACGAGGAAGCTCTTGACGAGGCGATCGCGGCCACGGATGACGAACTGATGATGAAGTATTTCGACGGCGAGCAGCTGACGCGCGAGGAAATGGTCGTCGGCCTGCACAAGGGCATCGTCGACGGCACCATCGTTCCCGTCTATGCCGGCGCGGCCACCCAGCTGTGGGGCGTCGTCGCCCTCATGGACGCCATCGTGGATTCCTTCCCGTCTCCCGACAAGAGGGCTGCGGAGACCCTGCTGGACGAGGACGGCGGCGAATACACCGAGAAGGCGGATCCCAACGGCGACACCGCCATCTTCGTGTTCAAGACCATCGCCGACCCGTTCGTCGGAAAGATCTCCCTGTTCAAGGTCATGAACGGCACCCTGAAGAAGGACATGACCCTGACCAATCCCCTGACCAGGACCTCCGAGAAATTCTCCCACATCTACACGGTGCGCAACAAGAAGACCACGGAAGTGGACGAGATCTGCTGCGGCGACATCGGCGCCGTCGCGAAGATCCCCTCCATCGCCACCGGCGATTCCATGGGCGTGGGCAAGGCCCGCGTCTACAAGGGCATCTCCTTCCCGCATCCGTACATGACCCGCGCGATCAGCGCCGCCAAGAAGGGCGACGAGGACAAGATCGCCAACGGCATCTCCCGTCTGGCCGAGGAAGATCCGATGCTGAAGTTCGAGAACGATCCCGAAACCTCCCAGATGCTGATCTCCGGCATGGGCGACATCCATCTGGACGTGATCACCTCCCGCCTGAAGTCCCGCTACAACGTGACCGCCGTGCTCGAGGAGCCGAAGATCCCGTACCGCGAGACCATCAAGAAGACCGTGGACGTCCGCGGCCGCCACAAGAA
>JAEEGL016152769.1_pt1 | contig 13579 bp, 13 predicted proteins | sample 9134231 | NCBI WGS metagenome assembly JAEEGL01 (sample SAMN16246548, study PRJNA631951) | gut metagenome | biome: gut microbiome; feature: rumen; material: fiber-attached | host: Bos | place: Iran: Karaj | collected 2018-10
CGCTGCCGGACACAACTTTTGCAGATGCTCGGCCTGGGGCTTGGCCACGAAGGCCTCTTTCGTGCCATACCAGAAGTGGATGTCGTCTCCGTGGATGGACTCAAGCTTGTGGGTATAGACATCTTTATAACCATCGCGGACTGCCTTGCCCTTCCCGTACGGCCAGACCTTCCTGCACTCATCCAGCAGTACATCGAAATAGTGAGAATGGAACACCCATCTCCAGAAACCGGTCCAATGGTAGCAGGTCCACACGTTCAAACTCTGGTAGTACCGCAGCGGATCCACCATCCATTTCGGCAGCGGCAGCAGCGGCGCCGCATCCGTGATAGCGTGATCGATGACGATCTCATTGCGCTCCAGTATCCGCGACAAGATCTTGCCTCCCAGAGAAAGCCCATATGCGACATCCAGGCGCCCGTCCAGACGCTCCTGCACATAGCTGATAGCCTGCGCCGCCTGATCGTCGACCGAAGTGAAGCAGGATTCCTGCCCCAGCAGAAAACCATCGATGCCCGCCGTGACTATGTAGAACTTATCCTTCAGAAGTTCGATGAGAGGAAGGAATATTTCGGTGGATACTCCGAGCCCCGGTATCAGCAGAAGGCTGGGATTCCGCGATTCTCCATACGTTTCAAAAACCATGATACGGCCCTGTTAATTAGCACTTTGCCTGCTTATATGTGCAGCGAATATTGCAGCTGCAGACTCCACCAGTCCGAATACAAAATAAAGATTGCTGATCGGATTGAAGCCCCAAACCCACCATTCCAGGGCAATCCACAACATCAGAAAGATGCCGCAGACAAAAGCAGCCTGATATGCCCAGCGACGCTTCTTAATCAACAGAATGGCCGCCGCAAACTGCGGAAGGCCATTGACGGCCAGCAGAGCAAAACCAGACAGCACGAAATCATTGAAAATATCTGGCCAAGGCATTTTGGCCCTCAACAAATCCAGCATCGGTGCGCCTCCCCAGCCATTGCCGCTGGGATCGATCCACATCATCACAGCTCCGCCCAGCGCCCCGATGGCAATGAAAAGCGTCAAAACAATCAAAAACTTCCTCATAGACTTACAGAATGTAATGGATTAACTAACCATCAAATATACAAAAAGCACGGTGGATATTTTGCTGCCAACAGACAGTCATTGAATTTGTGTACCAAATTGGTACATAATTCGAAAATAACTATATTTGCACTATATAAAAAGACGGTTATGGTAGTAGTAAGCAGCAGAGAATTCCGGGCCAATCAAAGCAAATATTTTGATCTTGCCCTCGTCAACGATGTCGTGATAACCTCCAGAACTCACGGCAGTTATAGACTTGTCCCCATCAAAGAAAATGATATGCTCCTCAATGAGGAGACCCTAAATGCCAAAATACGTCAAGGTATCGCCGATTATGAGTCCGGCAGAGTGTATAGAATGAAAGAAGGAGAAAGCAGCGAGGATTTCCTCGGCCGGATGATTAATGAGGATTGATATGTATACTGTAGTATTTTCCGAAGAAGCCAGGAAAGACTTGAGGGAACTTCAAAAGAAAGCTCCTCAAGCGGTTCCGAAATTGGCTAAACTAATAGACGAACTCCGTGAACATACATCTAAACAAGAGAGATATTATGAGTATAGCTGTTGCATTTGAAAATGCTTTTCTTCGGAAGCAGGAGAAAGGGTGGGAGAAGATATATGTGATTGTGGATATCCACGACACAATCCTTTATGCTTGTTATGACAAAGGAGAATCCTATGACTATTTCCCATTAGCCAAAGAAGCACTGCAGGTGATGTCATCACGCGATGATATCTGTCTCATTCTTTGGAGTGGCAGCCCCATAGAAATCCTTGAAACTTACCGTGACCGGTTTGCCGCCGATGGAATCCACTTTGAGTACATCAACGAAAATCCCGAGGTAGAAAACAGCGCATACCAGAATTTCGACAAGAAACTCTACTTCAATGTCGGCATAGACGACCGCTTCGGCTTCGACCCCGAATCAGACTGGGAGCAAGTAATTGTGGCTTTAGTTCAGGTGGGCAAGGTCTGCTGAAATGCCGCAAGCCTTGCCCGCTGCGAAATCATAAGTTGCTGATAGCTAGTATTTAGCAAAAATGATGCAGGCAAGGCCTGCACCACTTTCGCAGACCTTGCCCGCTGACAAACGCTAAACTTTAATTCCAATTTGCTATTTCGCCGCCGATTTCGATACGGATGGATTCGGTGGAAGTATTGAGAGTGATCTGGAAGGTGTGGTTGATACCAGGTTTGAAATTGAAGGTGCCTTCTACCAAGTATGAGACTCCGTTTGCAACCATCTCGAAGAGAGGAGTGCGGGAACTCAAGCGCTGGGGAATGACAACGGCTTCGTAGGTGTCGTTTGCAACTTTGTGGCAAGTTATAGTCCTGGCTGACGCATAGTTGTCTTTTGTAACAGATCCGGTGGTGAGGTCAACGGTGGCATCGGTGACGGTGCTATGTACGTAAAACACTGCATTGTCCGGAAGGTCGCCTACATAAGAGCTGCCTTTCACCAGCTGAAGCGTTATTTTAGACAACTTATGCTGGAATGCCAGCGGAATCGCCGAGGTGGTGTATGCCTGGTCTGCTACTTTGCCCCACATGAAATCACAGGGGCCGTACCCAGATGATTGATCTTGAAGGACAGAGAATGGTGCTGCTGTGATACTGCTCACTGCCATATAAGGATAGTAAGCATACAAATCGCATGTGCTGGTTGTGCTGGGCCATTTCAAGCCGGAATTACCTGTCCAGTTCGTGCCGTTGTATGTGGCCTGCAGGTTATTGATATAGTTGCCGGACACCTGTAGCGGGGCAGGACTCTCCACGACATATAGTCCAATTTGGTCGCCGTTCTCGAATGCAGCATCAGTGGCTTTGGTAACTGCATCAGGATGGATGAACTGGATGTTCATCGTGGTCGGAATGATGTCAAGAGCCTGCTTTTGGCAGGATACTACCAAAAGTGAACTTATAATTATTAATCGTATTTTATTCATGATTATTATTGGTTGCTTTGGTAAACCCATACTATATGATCAAGATGTCTTGCAGTTATCAAACGATTCTCATCTGACAGTCTGTCGGCAGCATAATGGAATAGGACTACTATTTCATTTGCATTAGCGTTTCTGCCTATCGCATCGTGTACAAAGGCCTTTATATGTCTATCGATTTTAACATAGTTCTGATCTCCGGTCAGCATATTCAAATAACTAATAGTTGCTGGTCCAATGCCTGGTATAGCACTTAAATTATCCCTAATATTATCTCGACTTATTTGGTAATCATGATAAGTTTCAATATGGTTATCTATCATGATGCTCAATACATCCCTAAATAATGCTGCCTTGAGTACGCCTCCAGACCTGCTATCGTTTTTACAGATATCATGAGCAAGGGTAGCGTTATCGACAACATCTATCAGGTTGTAAATGCTCGAAACAGGCAATTGATTATTCACAGATGGAATTCGTTTGGTGAGGATTTTATCAATAGTAAAACCAGATCTATCAACCCATTTAGAGAAGTTCCAAACGACATTAATAACAGAACTATATTTAGCATTGATTGAGTAACATGCATCTAATGCGCAGAGGGCAACAGAAGGATAATACTTAAAATCTTCAATATTTAAGCATAGGTGATTTCTACAATAATTAAGGAATTGGTCTTCCATATCTTTGTTTATTTAGTAGTTGGGTGTTCACCCATGATAATGGGATGATGATGATTTGCGTTTGTTTGATTGGAAGCGGCAGCGCCCCATGTGGGAACTGCTGTAAATGTGGCCTTGGTTCCGGGAGTCATGCTATCGTTGGCATAGAAGTCTTCGAGATTGAAGGGAATACCTGCGTATGCCATAATACGTTCGACAATGGCTTGACGTGAGATTGTGTTGTAATAAGGAATATTGTTGTTCATACAACTGTTCTGCTCACTGCGGAAAATGCCACGTGTGTGGAAGAACCCGCCTTCGTAAATATCAACGATGTTAGAATATGTCGGATGATACATCAAATGGCTCCAAGGAACAGAACCTCTGTCTGATGTCTCAGAGAGATTCTTATACCAGCCATTTGCCTTGGCAGCGCGGAATTGATTCAAATGAGGATTGTTGCAACTGCAATCTTGAATAAATGCATTCACATAAATGTATTCATCGCCAAGTTTTCCAAAGCCGTGACCACCAGCTTCATGTTGAACAAGGCCCCGGAAATCATAAGGGTATGGATCTGTACTCTTAGGACAGATTGCAATGGCTGATCCATCATTCCACATGTATGTGACTCCACTATAATCTTCGTTGTTCAAAACCATGACAATCAGGGCTTTTGTCAAGTCTAGATTAACATCTATTAATTTTGCATACTCGAAGGCTACGGTTCCGTCATTCTCTAATGTTCCTCCAGAAAGTGAATACTGTGTTCCAAATTTGGATTCTCTTATGGTATTGACACTGCCGACACCGCTATCCTCAGACTTGCCCAAAACGATATATATGTCGAAGTAGTTTCGGTAGGTCTTATAGGGTTCAATATCAAAGAAATATCCAATAGCTTCCCTAGTGTCTGACAAGTATGATCCAGAGGCAATATCCGCGGCATCATAGCAGTCTCCCATGAAAACGATGGGAATACCAGAGCCCAACGAATGTGTCTGTTCTGTAAGGACAGAACCATCACTATGCGCATAATCATATTGTTCCACAGTAAGTGTGCTGCGGTAATCTTTTCCATTGAGTAAAAATACTACATCGCCACTTCTATTTCCAGACCCATTACCTAGCGTGCTTACAGTAACCGTTATATCAGCTTTTCCTGTCCCGGATGATGGTGATACTGTTACCCATTCCGGCTTGCTTTCTATACTCCATGAAGCACCGGATTCTGCATTAATAGTGAAAAACTTATTTTCAGATGTATTTAGCAATCTATATAATCTCCTGCTGATAGAAAAAACTCTATGAGCTGATATCCTCATAAACTCATTCCATCCAGTAGCATAGGCATAATCGTTCACACTCCCTTCGGGTACTTCTACAGTAAAATTATCTTTTGGAATGCCATCAAATGCACCAGTTATCACAGTTGGAGGAGATGAGGCGTTTGAAACAAAGGTTGAAATTGAAAAACAATCTTTAAAAGCATTTTGTCCAATTACTGATAATGTCTGAGGTAATATGATACCTTCAATATTAGAGCATCCCTCAAAAACATTATTATTCAAAACTGCTATACCTTCAGGAATAATTAATACACCAGATAATCGTGTGCAATTAGAAAAGGCACTAGAAGCAAGAGTGACTAATGAATTTGGCAGGCACAAAGAACCTGATAATAGAGTCTCTTTAAATGCGCCTGTTTCAATGCTATTTAGATTGCTTGGAAGTATCAGTTCTCCCCTCAGTTTTGAATTTTGAAAAGCACCATGTCCAATACTAGTAATACCGTCGTGCATAGTAACACTCGTAAAACCAGCGCCATTCGCAACATCGGCGGGTATCCGGTTAATGCCAAGTGGTACATTAAAATCACCATTTATATTTGTACACGATCTAAAAGCACTTTCACCAATTTCGTCAATAGAATCAGGTAAATCAATAGACCCATATAGTGAAGTACAGCCTTCAAATGCACTTTTTCCGATAGACTCTAAATTGTTCGGAAAATCCAGTTGGCATGCAAGTTTGTCGCAGTATTTAAAAGCAGATGCTTCAATTACACGTAGTGATTCGGGTAATACTATTGAAGTAATGTTTGTTCCGAAAAACGCAGATGAGTGTATTATTTCTACACCTTCAGGCACAATAACAGCCCCTGTTAATGCAGTTCCAGAAAAGCAACTACTCCATATTTCGGTTATGGCGTTTCCATGATTGCCATCAGGAAATAGGAAACTACTTAGATAACTCAGTCCTGTAAGAGGGAATAATTTTTCTCCTTCTATAGATGCTGCAGAAAGATTAATTCCTTGAATGCCGGACATATTATTTCGGATATAACCAAAATCATTTCCGTTAATTGTTCCCAGTACTTTCAGATACTTGATTGCATTCGGGTTCTTTCCGGCATTGGTGAGGGTTTCGCCCAGCGTTCCTGGCGTAGCCACATTCACTACCACATATTCCTTCGCCGTGAACTCATGTGATGAGTTGTCGTTGGTCCAGGCGCTGATGGAGGTGTTGACGGTGACTTCATAGCCGCCGTCAGCCTTCTTGTTGATGGTAACGGCGAAATTGTGCTGTTTGCCGGCCAAGTAGGTAAAGGCTGTGGCTTCGCTGTAGGTGTAGGGCGTACCGCCGATGGTGATTGAAAACAGCGGGGTAGAGGAGGCTATGTTCTGCGGTACTACTATGGCACGGAATCCTCCTTCGTAGGCTGCGGGTACTGTGCTGCGTGCAGAAACTGAACCGGCTGCTGTCACATCGCCTGTCGCAAGGTTGATGGTCGCGTTGCGCTTGACGTTGCTGACCAGGACTGACTTGCTAAGCGATGCGAATTCTCCACTGGTGAAACCTGTGCCCTCGACCAGCGTCACGACAACGCAACTCATCTTATGTTGGAAAGTGAGCTGGACAGCGCTGGGTGTAGGTGTTACGGCTGTGCGTTTCGCCCAGAGGAAGTCGCTGGCCTCGTAGCCTCCCATATTGCCGTGGGCTGAAACCGTGCTCTGGTCTTCACGCACTTCGAAGGGAAGAGCATCGATTGAAGAAATGGCAGATGTATAGGGGTATATGCCATACAAGTCAACCTTCGTGTTCTTGTCTTTGTAGTAGATGTCGTAGTCCGGAGTCCAGGTAGAGTTGCCGTCGAAAGTAAAGCGGACATTTGTCGCCTGGTTGCCTTTGAGTTCAAGAGTGCCAGGAGTGTCCCCATCATAGTTGACGGCCCAGATGCCGACTTGGTCACCGGCAGCGAAAGCATTGTCAGACGCGCGGGTAATATTTTGCTGGTCGATATTGCCGGACAGAGAAATGCTGATGCTGTCATCTGATGGGATATCGAAAGAATCCCGTACTTGGCATGAACTTGCTGCTACTAATCCGGCAGCAAGACACATTATGTATAAGTATGTTTTTTTCATAAGCTATTAATCTGCGTTGCCACTATGGTTGTCATTGTCCCAGCTGCCGATGCCGATAATTGTTCCGGCTTTACCCTGCTGGATTGTTGCGGTGTTTGTCAGGCCCGTGCTGCTTTCAGTAAAAGAAATTGTGCCTTCGCGAGTGGAGGAAGCCTCATTCTCGGCGATGGTGTAAGTATAAGTGCTAACAAGGCCGTCGTTAGTGGAGCCGGCTGCAGTTATCCATCCTGCACCGATTGAAGGTGTCACCACAACATCGTTAGTGGATTTGACCACTTTGATTTGTACACTGCCACCATCGGCGCTTATTTCGCTAACACGGGGGAAAACGGAAGACAGGGCATCAAATACCCTGCGGTTATTTGCAGGACAGTCCCTTCCGTTCAATGAAGCTATGTACTCCTGTCCATCAGAAGTTTGCAATAAAAGCGTGATTACAGAGCCTTCGAGATTGACGGGAGCAACTATCATCCAGCAGCGGAGATTGCCTGTCGAAGACATTGTTGTATTCCTCAGTTCAAGAGTAAGTTTGTCGGTCATCTCGGTTGGGGTGATAGCTATCAAGTCGCTCTCATTATCAGCCATAAGATTCAGAGTTCCACTAAGGGTAAAATAATTACTGGGGACCTGAACGGTCAATTGAGTAAAAGTGCCGGCAAGAACCGGGAGGCGATACCTGTGAGGTGATCCGACGTTCAGAAACGTGAAATCAAGACGTCCTGCATTTGGGGACGTTCCTTGTGCAACGGAGAAGTTGGTTGCACCTAAGTGTGTCATGGCGTTTTCACCGGTCTGAACCTGACCTATAAAACTGATAGGAAGGACAGTCGGATCCAAATCGAAATCCGATAGGAAAGGATAGTAACTGGCATACTTATTACCAGCCTTCAACGCAAATCCACGACCGTCAAAATCTGCATCGATTTCTCCATAATCTTCTGGATTGATTGTGAATTTTAGCTGGCCTCCTTGTGGAGATACAATGCCAACAGCATCTCCCTCAGACCATAGAAACCGATTATTACCAGCATCATAGCTGGTTTTTGTGAGAACATCACCAACAGGCTGGCTAAGGGAAAACACAATGCTTTGGGCATCCTGCTGGTCATCCAGCGTCGACAACTCCTGATTACATGCTGTAAGAATCAGAAGTAAAGATAGAAGAGGTATTATTGAAATCCTCATAATAATAGTATTAGTGACTAATATGATTCGTGAGGAGCTTGATAGGGATCTTGATAAGGATCGTAGTAAAAAGGGAAGAAAGATGTCAATGGATCTCCACCGCCGGGCTGGCTCCCGCCGCCAGCTCCACCGCTATCACAAATAACAGAGCACATCTCAATTTTAATATCCTCCGTCTCCGGAGCTACGTACAGTCTCTTTTTCATAGCTAATCAAATATTAATAGTATCTTTCTAACAAAGTTTAAGAAATCAGCAACTCCAATCAAGTTCACAATGGTTCATTTATTTGAACTAATATGAACTTGACTGACCTCCCGTGGACGGATATCTTTGTCTGAAGGTTTATTAGTTAGTACCTTTACGCTCCATGTCTAATACGATTCCAGAAATTGTTACGCTCCTGAAGGAGGTGGAGGTGAAGTACGGGAGGAAGGTGAATACTTCTACGGACTTCGAGTCGCTCTCGGTGGTTATCGAGAGGGATATCAATGAGTATATATCGGCTTCGACTCTGAAGCGGCTTTGGGGCTATGTGAGCCTGAAACCGGCGCCGAGGGTGGCGACGCTTGATGTGCTGAGCCGGTTTTGCGGCTATGGCAATTTTGCAGATTACCGGGAGCAGTTGAAGGAGCGGCCGGATTCTGTGTCTGACTTTTTCAGTGCGACCTGCGTAGCTGCGGCGGATCTGGCTGCAGGAGACCGCGTCCTCATCGGCTGGGAGCCGAACCGTCTGGTGACGTTGCGATATGAAGGGGAGGGGCGCTTTATTGTTCTGGAGAGTCAGAATTCCAAGCTGCTGGAAGGTGACTGTCTCCGCGTTACACAGTTCTTGCTGGGATATCCTCTCTATATCGACCATATCGACCGCGCTGACGGGCCTACTCCAGCCTATGTGGCTGGCAAGAACGGCGGTCTCAACCGTGTGGAGCGGTTGTAATTTCTGCTATCTTTGTGGATGGAATCCGTAGATATGCAAGAAGAAACCTCTGCTTTTTTCAATTCACCGGAAGATGCTTCCCTCAATCCTTCGCTCTGCCTTGTCCACAGGTCGGAAAATGGATACTTTGAGGTTTGGCGGGTTGACCGCATGGGGCGTTTCCGGGCTCTGAAATGTCTGAAGGAGGAGTATCGAAACAACCGGCTCTACGAAGATCTGCTCCGCAAGGAGTTCGAGATTGGCTATTCGCTGCGCCATCCCGGCATAGTGGAGTGCTATGGCTTCATTGAAGAACCGGGCCTCGGCCACTGCATTGAGATGGAGTGGGTAGACGGCAGAACGCTGGATTCCCTGAGGGACCAGAAGCCTATTGATAAGAAACTGGAGAGCAGCATCCTGGACGAGCTTTGTGATGCGCTTTCATACCTTCATCTGCGCGGGGTGGTATATCGGGACCTGAAGCCTTCGAACATCCTTCTTACCCATGACGGCAACCATGTACGGCTCATCGATTTCGGTTTTTCAGACACAGCAGGACATTCGATCCTGAAGGGTTCGGCCGGCACGGTGAGCTATGCCGCTCCGGAGGTGCTGGAAGGTGAGCCCGCAGATGCGCTGAGCGACATATATTCGCTGGGGCTGGTGATTGATTCCATTTCAGACCGTCATAAGGCGGTTGTGCGCAAATGCTGTGAGCGCAATCCTAAGGGCCGGTTCGCCTCTGTGGCTGCCGTGAAGGAGGCATTGCACAGCCGGAAAAGGATTTGGCCATGGCTGCTTGCTACTGTACTGCTTGCTTTCGTTATCGCCATTGCGGCGCTTTGGCCATTTTTGACACAGACAGTAGAGAGTCAACCATATATACAGCCAGCCAATGCCATTGAGACACAGGCTCCTGCCGCAACGGAAGAGCCAGCCATCGTGGCTCCTGTTGAGGTCCCCAAGGTGCAGGAGGCTCCAGCTGCCAAGACTGCACCTGCGGCGAAGCCTAAGCCGCAGACATCAACCGCCAAAGAAGCGACGATAGACACATCTCTCATCGACGACCTCTTCCGTCAGGCCACCGATCTGTTTGAAGAATAATCTGAATTTTTGTCAGAAGATAATACCTGCTCCGACTTCGAAACCGATTGTGCGGAAGGAGAGGGTAGTGGCTCCTGCCATAAGCGTGAAATGGCCCAAATCCAGCAGAAGACCGGCATCGGCACAGAAACCGGCAGACGATAAGTCCGACACACCAGCCCATTCTCCAGCAGCATCTTCCCAAAGGACGGTTTTTGTGCCATAGCCGCCACCAGCATAGATTCGCAACGGATTGGCGATGCGCAGTGTAGCGCCGCCTGAAATGCTCCATGCCCCAGTCTTTTCTTTTCCGGTAGTCCAGATAAAGCCCTTGTCGGTAGTTCCGTCAGACTTACAGAAGTATAATGTTTGAGGTACTGGCCACAACGAACCTTTAATATAAAAACCAGAACGCCCAATGTCGAAACGGACCATAAGGCCTGGCCTGACGGTCGGGGCGGCACAGTAAGCGATGACACTGGCATGGAAAGCTGGTCGGGAAGGAACAGAAACAACAATTTCCTCATGTTCAGGAACGGCCTCTTCAATCTCCTCAGATAATATCGGCGACGGGTCTTGCTGCATGTCCTGGACAGGCTTGGCCGGATCAGCTATTTCTATAGGCTGGTCTGTTGCCCTATCCGTCTTGATTTCGAGACCAAATGCTTCCGCATAGCGCTGTCTGATCTTGTCAAATCGTGAACGCTGTGAATCTGTCATCTGCCCGGCAGCATCCTGGAGTGTTGCCCGCAATGTCGACAACTGCGAGAGCAGACCGTTGATTTCAGCCACTTCAACCGGCTCCCCTGCAAGCGAACGCTGACGCAAGTCGATGCACTGCTCGCAGAACTGCTCATAGCGGTCGAGGGCGGCATCCCACATATTCTGCGAACGCGCCGTCAGCGAGCACATCAGCAGTGCCAGCACGACAAAGAATCTTATGGCTCTGCTATTCTGCATTGACAACAACGGTATCTTCGTTTTTACGGATCAACAACTTGCTTATATCTATGTCTTTATGGACTATCACCTTCTCGGGAGTGCCTGTCCCGCTGCCGCAGTACAATGATTCCAGTTTAGGAGAGTTGGAAAGGTCCAGTACTTTTAGATTGGGCATGTTAAAGCACCAGATGGTTTCCAGCTCTGTGCTTTTGCTCATGTCCAAAGTCTCGCCTTCGTACTCACAGATATTGACGGCTATAAGTTGCGGAAAGTTGGTCAGGAAGTCAGGGCTCATGTGTTTAGCTATGTCCAGACCCGATATGTGCAGATACCGTAGCGGAAGGCCACTGATGTCAGAGACTGACGTCAGAGGATTCCCTTGCAGGGCAAGACTCATGAGTTTTGTATTGTGAGACAAGTCTATGCTTTGTAATCTGTTGCGGTCGATTATCAGCTCTTCCAGCTCTGTGTTGGCCGACAGGTTAACAGTCTCGATCCTGTTCGCTGCACAATTGAGAGCAGTCAGTCTGGGATTGCCGGACAGGTCGAGTTCCGTGAGCAGTCCCTCGCATATTTCATGAGAATCGCCATAATCATCCGTGTAAGTTCCTAAAAACTCTCCCTTGCAATACAGTTTCTCCAGATTAGAGCAGCGCTCAATCCCTTTCAGTGTGCGGATGTTACCGGTTGTAATCTCGATTTCCTTCACCGATAATGCCTCTGCATTGGATAGTTCTCCGTCACCATTCTTGTCGAAATACTTTATAAGGTATTCCTTGAAAACAGGGTCTTTGATATCCACTCTGCCTTCGGGCGCCCCCGTATAGCGGACTTCAATCTCCGTCCTTGCCGGGATATTCTCTTCAGAGCGGTTGCGGGTGATCCCTTCGATCGATTGTGTGTCTGAAACATACAATGTGGTCAGAGAATTCATAGGAGCGCAGTCGACTATCTCAAGATTCGGCAGCATACTGATATCCAGTTCAGTAATTGTGCAATCGTAGCATCTTAACTCGTAGAGAGACAGGCAGGGGGTGAGGTCCAGAGATGAAATGGGGGCTTCGTAGCAGTTCAGATAGTGTAGATTTGTGCAGGCGCTCAAGTCAACAGAAGTGATGCCGGAGTTAAATACTCCCAGCCAGTATAGTCTGGGACATTTTGAAAGGTCGACTTCCTTGACTTTGTTATTGCCGATATTAAGACAGTCTACAACGGGGCAGCAGGTGACTTCTATGCTCTCAATGTAATTGTTATGAAGTTCTATCGTCCTAAGGAAAGGATTATGACTTACATCGATGGCTGTCAATTGGTTGTTGAATGCCTTGAGGACTTCCAGCCCGGAAAGTTTCGACAGGTCGAGTTCTGTCAGATAATTGTGCGAACAGCGCAGGAAAACCATCCATGGATTATCGGGGAGTATGAGCTCCTTGAGATGGTTGGCATCGCATTCCAGATGGCTCAGGAAGTTGTTCTTGCTGAGGTCAAGAGATGTCAGCCGCCCCGGCGTCCCTATCTCGGCGTGCTCATTCATATCAAGTTCGACACCCCGGCAGATCAATGAGTCCAGATTGGTGAAATATTCGATTCCTTCCAGGGAGAGGATATTGTCGGTCTTGACTGCAATCTTGCGGACAAGCAATGCTTCCTCTTCTGATATCTCCCCGTCGTCATCTATATCGAAGTTGGCGACTAGATATTTCTTGAAAATATCGTCAGGTATATAGACAATGGCTTTTGGAGGAGGCGGCGGAATCTCTCTTGTCGCGAACCTTTCGTTGCCGGATTGGATCTTGCTGTCGCCGGCTTTGGCGAAGGCATACCATTCGTATGTTTTGCCGGGAACCAGGCCGGTTATGGTTGCTGTGAAAGTGGCTTTAGACAATAAGCCATCTACCGTCTGTTTTGCTCCTCCGTCTGTCCAATAAACGAAGCCGCAGCTCTGGACCCGGGCAGATGAGAGGGTGCAGTTAAGGGTTACGGTAGTCTCCTGGGCGGCTGCAGTTACAGATATGATCTCAGGCGCAAGGAAGGCCTGGCTTCCTGTCGGCTCATTGCAGGAAGCGCACAGGATCAATATGGCCGTTAGGAGGAAAAGAGTCCGTTTCATGCATCCTAAATGTAAAAATAACAAAAATATTCCTACATTACACCCCGAAAACCAAATAAACTATACAGATGAAAAAGATATTTTCGATTTTACTTGTTGCTGCGTTGTGCGTGTTTGCGGCGAATGCGGCTGATGAGAAGGTGCAGGTGAGTGCCGAGAAGGCTGCGGCTGCGCTTGATTCGCTGGCAATGCTGCCGGATCTTCCGATGCAGACCCAGGTTGTTCCGTCCAATGTC